>Ga0169931_10014692_pt1 | contig 10568 bp, 6 predicted proteins | sample Kivu_15m_20L_FD_129675 | JGI IMG/M metagenome (GOLD analysis project Ga0169931, IMG submission 129675) | Freshwater microbial communities from Lake Kivu, Western Province, Rwanda to study Microbial Dark Matter (Phase II) - Kivu_15m_20L... | ecosystem: Environmental > Aquatic > Freshwater > Lake ... | reverse complement strand
GCCGAAGGACTGCGTCGGCGAGGCGACGCCCGAGTCGAAGGCGGAGGCGATCGCGTCAGGCCGCTTCGCGCATCCGGTCGTGATGGTGGGCGACGGCGTCAACGATCTTGCGGCGATGGCGTCGGCGGACGTCGGCGTCGCGGTGCGCGAAGGGGCGCAAGCGGCGCTCGCGACCGCGGACGTCTGCCTCGCCCGGCCCGGGCTCTCGCCGCTCGTGTCGCTCCTCGACGGCGCCCGCCGCTCGATGCGGACGATCCACGTCAACTTCGCGGTGAGCCTCTCCTACAACCTGCTCGGCGGAGCGCTCGCGGTGCTCGGGCTCGTCAACCCGCTCGTCGCGGCGGTGATCATGCCGCTCTCGGGGCTCACCGTGACCGCGATCGCGCTCCGCATGCCGCGGTTCGAAGAGGCGCGATCGAGCGACGAGCCGTCGGGCGGCGCGGCGAAGCCGACCATGGCCGATCGTTCGCGTGCAACGCGAGGGGAGGTGCCCGCATGGAGCTGATCTATCTCATCCTGCCGCTCGCGCTCGTGATCGCCGCGGGCTTCGTCGCCGCGTTCATCTGGGCGGCGAAGGGCGACCAGTTCGAGGATCTCGACACGCCGGCGATCCGCATGCTGCACGACGACGCGGCGTCCACGAAGACGCCGGCCCGCGATCGCGAGTGACGCCAGTCGGGTTGTCGAGGCCGGGGGTGTTCAGAGCACGCCGGAAGACGCGAGGTTGGGACGCGAGCAGCGCACGCGAACGCCCCGGGGATGGGGCCATGCAGCGTGAGGCATGAGACGGTGTCGCCGTTCGACGGCCGTCGCGCGATCAAGACGATCGCGCCGCCGCACTGCCGGCGATGAAGCCGCTCGCCCAGGCCCACTGGAAGTTGAAGCCGCCGATGCGGCCGTCGACGTCGCAGATCTCGCCGCAGAGCGAGAGTCCCTCCGCGCGGCGGCTCGCCATCGTGGAGAGGTCGATCTCGCCGAGCGGCACGCCGCCGGCGGTCGCCTCGGCGTGGGCGTAGCCGCGGTCCCCGACGACGGGAAGGGTCGTCGCGGCAAGGAGCCCCGCGGCGCGGCGCCGGATCTCGCGCGACCACTGATCGACCTTCACCGCCGGATCGGCGCCCGCCGCCTCGAGGACCGCCCGCGCGAGACGCTCGGGAAGCCGCTCGCGGAGCCACGCAAGCGCGCCGCGCCTCGCCTCGCGGAGGAGCGAGGCGTCGATCGACTCGACCGTCTCGCCGGGAAGCCAGCAGACCTCGAGGGTCGCGGCGGGATCCTCCGCGCGGGCGTGGATCCACCGCCGGCTCATGTCGAGCCCGCAGGGCCCGGAGAGCCCGAAGTGCGTGCAGAGCAGGCTTCCCTCGACGCGGTCGAGCACCCTTCCGGTGCCGCTCCGCAGGACGAGCGTGCTCGGCGTCGCGACGCCGGAGAGCCCGCGGATCCAGTGACCATCCGCGAGGAGGAGCGGGACGAGCGAGGGCGAGACGAGCGGCGTGATCGAGTGACCCAGTCGTCGGGCGAACTCGTATCCGGCGCCGTCGGATCCGGTCTTCGGGAAGCTGCGACCGCCGGTCGCGAGGATCACCGACCGGGCCCGAAGCGGACCGCGCTCGGTGCGCAGCTCGAAGCAAGGGGCGTCGGCGCCCGCGCCTGCGCGGTCGAGGGACTCGATTCCAAGCACGCGGCAGGGATGCCGGAGCTCGACGCCGGCGTCGCGCGCGGCGTGGAGGAGCGCGTCGAGGACGACCCGGGCGTCGTCGGCGACGGGGAAGAGCTTGCCGGTCTCCTCGCGCTTGAGCTCGACGCCGAGGTCACGGAAGAACTCGATCACCTCCGCGACCCCGTAGCGCCGCAGCACCTTGCGGATCGAGGGCGGCGTCGAGCCCTGGTAGTCCTGCTCCGAGACCTCGGCGTGGGTCACGTTGCAGCGTCCTCCGCCCGCGATCAGGATCTTCGCGCCGAGCGTGCGGGCGCCATCGAGCGCGACGATGGTCGCGCGACGGCGCTCGGCGTGCGCCGCGCGTCCCGCCGTGATCGACGCCATGAGCCCGGCGGCGCCCGCGCCGACGACCGCGAGATCGACCGCCTCGACCGTCGGCGCCTCGTGCATCGTCGGGATCATCGCCGGCATGGAGGATTCAGGAGGCGCGGATCGACCACGCGGTCGAACGGCACGCGCCGCCTCGGGGGTCGCGGAGCGTAGCGGGGCATGAGGCGAGCACCTCGCGCGGGGCGAGCACCCCACCGCGGCGGAGCTCGCGCAGTTCCGCGATTCCGGCGAGGTCCCGCCGTCTGAGGCGAGTACCCGCCACACCTGAGGCGAGCAGCGCCGTATCCGACCCAACGGTCCCCGCCCCGATGGGCGAAACGATCGGCCGGATCCCGGGCGTCGAGGTTCGACGCCGCCGCGCCAGAGGACCACGTTGGAGGTTCAAGTCATGAGTCCCTCACGAGTGCAACCGTCTCGGTGCTGGCGCGGATCGACGAACGAGGCGTCGATGCCCCCGACTGCCTGCGCCCCCGGCGTCATGAACGCCGCGACGCTGGCGGTGCTCGTCGGCGGATCCCTCTTCATCGCGACCTCGCATCGCGCGGTCGCGCAGGACGCGACCTCGCCCAAGGTCACCTTCGCCGTCGGCAGCCATTGGACCGGCGGCTATGGCGGCAGCGTCCGCATCCAGAACCGAGGCGCCTCCGCGGTGTCGAACTGGGCGCTCGAGTACCAAGGCGGACCAAGCGTCGGCAGCCTCTGGAACGGGGTGCATGCGCTGCTCGCCGGCGGGCGCTCCCGCATCACGAACGCCGGCTGGAACGGCACGATCCCCGCGGGCGGCTCGGTCGAGGTCGGCTTCAACGGCATCGGCACGATGACCAACGACGTGTCGGACTGCCGGCTCAACGGCGCGCTCTCCGAGGTCGCCTACGACCTGCCCTCGGGCTGGACCTCCGGCGGCGGCTCGGGAGGAGGCGGCGGTCCGCTGCCTCCGATCCAGGGCCCCACGGTGAAGTTCGTGGTGAGCGGCAGCTGGCAGGGCGGCTACAACGCGTCGATCTCCATCACCAACCACGACGGCTCGCCGATCGCCGGGTGGGTGCTCGAGTTCCAGGGCGGACCTTCGATCGGCAGCCTGTGGAACGGCACCTACACGAGCGCGAACGGGACGCGGCGGATCGCGGACGCCGGCTGGAACTCGACGATCAACGCGGGAGGCTCGGTCAGCGTCGGCTTCACCGGCGTCGGCACGATGACCAACGACGTGAGCGCCTGCGTCGTCAACGGCGTCGCCGCGAACGTCGTGTACGAGCTGCCCGCCGACTGGTACTCGGGCGGCGGCGGCTCGGGCGGTGGCGAGGCCGGCGGCGGCTCCGGTGGCTCGGGCGGTTCGGGCGGCGGCGAGTCGGGCGGTGGTGCGGGTGGCGGAGAGATCCCCGCGCCCACGGTCCGCTTCGCGGTCGGCAACCACTGGACCGGCGGCTATGGCGCGACCATCACCATCACCAACGCGGCGGGCGTCCCGATCAGCGACTGGGTCCTCGAGTATCGAGGCGGTCCGAGCGTCGGCAGCCTCTGGAACGGCAGCTATTCCGCCTCGGGCGGGGTCGCGACCGTCCAGAACGCAGGCTGGAACTCGACGATCAACGCGGGCGGCAGCGTGAGCGTCGGCTTCAACGGCCTCGGCACGATGACCGACGACGTCAGCGAGTGCCGCGTGAACGGGCTCGCCGCGACGGTCATCTATGACCTGCCCGCAGGCTGGACCGGGACCGGCTCGGGCGGCTCGGGTGGCTCGGGCGGCGGCGGGTCGGGCGGCGGGAGCGGCGGCTCGGGTGGTTCGGGCGGCGGCGGCTCGAGCGGCGAGAGCGGACCTCGCTTCTCCTGCGAGGGCGACCTCGACGGCGACTTCCTCGTCGGCGACGCCGACCTTGCGCTCGCCGCCGCGGCGCTCGGCACGAGCGGGGCGAACCTCGCGGCGGACCTCGACGGCAACGGCGTCGTGAACGAGCTCGACCTCTCGATCCTCCAGGCGCTCTTCGGCGCCTGCCCGGAGAAGCGGGTGGTCGCGTACTTCGCCGAGTGGGGCATCTACGGCAGGCAGTACTTCCCCGCCTCGATGCCGCTCCACAAGGTGACGCACGTCAACTACGCCTTCGCGAACATCGGCGCGGACGGACGCATCGCCCTCGGCGACCCCTACGCGGCGATCGACAAGGCGTATCCCGGCGACAGCTGGGAGCAGCCGGTCCGCGGCAACTACAACCAGTTCAACAGCGTGCTCAAGGCGCAGTTCCCGCACCTCAAGACGCTGATCTCCGTCGGCGGCTGGACCTGGAGCGCCCGCTTCAGCGACGTCGCCCTCACCTCGCAGAGCCGGGCGGTCTTCGCGCAGAGCTGCGTCGACTTCATCCGGCAGTATGGCTTCGACGGCGTCGACCTCGACTGGGAGTACCCGGTCTCGGGAGGCCTCTCCACCAACACGTACCGTCCTCAGGACAGGCAGAACTACGTGCTGCTGCTCGCCGAGCTCCGGTCGCGCCTCGACGCGGCGGGCGCCGCCGACGGGACGCACTACCTGCTGACGATCGCGTCGCCGGCGGGCTTCGACAAGCTCGTCAACTTCGACCTCGCCGCGATGCATCCCTACCTCGACTTCATCAACGTGATGTCGTACGACTTCTTCGGGGCGTGGGACCTCTCGACGACCGGGCACCAGGCGGGCTTCCGCGCGAACCCCGCGATGACCACGGTCAATCCGGAGATCCGCGCGAAGTACAACCTGCAGTGGGCGATCGAGCATCATCTCGCCCAGGGCGTGCCCGCGTCGAAGATCGTTCCGGGCGTCGCGTTCTACGGTCGCAGTTGGGGCGGCGTCTCGCCGGTCAACCACGGTCTCTTCCGCGCGGGCACCAGCGTGCCGCCCGGGCAGTGGGACGACTGGTCGAGCGGCGCGACCGGCGTCTACGACTGGACCAACATCGAGGACAAGATCGCCTCGGGTCAGTACGCGAGGCACTGGGACTCGACGGCGCTCGCGCCCTGGCTCTACGGAAGCGCCTTCGGCGGGCACTTCATCTCCTACGACGACCCGCAGAGCATCCGCCTCAAGGGCGCGTGGGTGTCGGAGCGAGGTCTCGGCGGGCTGATGTTCTGGGAGTCCTCGGGCGACCGCCGCGAGACCCTCTTCGACGCGGTCCTCGAGGGCATGCGAGGAGTGCCCGGTCAGGCTCCGTGAGCATTCGCCAAGACCCCCCGTGGGTCCGCTGGTCGTCCCTCGACCGCGGACCTGCTCGCGACCCGAGGCGGGCGCCCCGTGCGCCCGCCTCGGTCGCGCGCCGGAGGAAGCTCGCGGCGGAGCCGGGTCGGCGCCCGCGGTCGCGGCGCGTTCAGGCCGCCTTCGCCTTGGTGAGATGGTGCACCACGAATCGCCCGATGCCCGCGAGGATGATCAGGAGCGCCCCGATCGCGCCCGCCCTCATGAGCACGCCGTCGACCATCTCCTGCGAGTCCTCGGCGGAGGCGATCCGCTGGTCGAGCGAGTCGATCCGCTGGGCGAGCCGGTCCATGGTGGCGGAGAGCGCCGCGACGTTCGAGGCGAACGACTGGCCGGTCGAGGAGACCGAGTCGAGCGCCGCGCTCGTCCTCGCCATCGCCTCGTTGGTCGCGGTGATCGATTCGGCAAGCGCGACGAGCCGCGGCTCGACGGAGGCGATCCGCTGCTCGGTCCGATCGAGCCGCTCGGCGACGACCGCCAGCGACTTCGCGAATGACTCGAGCGTCTGGTCCATCGCCGCCACCGATCCGGCGAGCCCGGTCATCGGCTCGTGCAGGCCGAGCAGGTTCTTCTGCGTCTCGTCGAGGCGGGCGCCGATCGACTCGAGCGAGCCCTTGATCGCCGTGAATCCGTCGCTCGCAAGCACCGCGGAGATGAGCTCCTGCGCCCGCCAGCCGATCGACTGGGGCAGCCGACCGAGGAGCCAGAGCAGGCGACCGCCGAGCATGCGGAGGAGCTGGAGCTGCGTCGCGGCCTCGGTGACCGGCGAGAGCAGGCTCGGGGCGGACGCCTGAAGCGCCTGCAAGTTCACGTCCGAGGAGACCACGAGGTCCGGCAGCCGGATCAGCCCGATCATCGTGCGTCCGGGGTTCCGCTTCTTGAAGCCCTGCACCGCCTCGTCGACGATCGCGATCTGATCGGGCGTCATCCACTCCTTGGCGACCCGCTCGACCTCGGCGAGGAGCGCCCCGAAGGTCCGACCGCAGTCCTCCTCGAACGCCTGCTTGGGGAGACCCTTGCGGTTCTCGCACGCCCACGCGGCGAGCTTCGCGTAGACGAGCAGGTCGACGAGCGCCTGCGCCGGGTCGTCGTCGAGGACGATCGCCCGGACGAAGGAGACCGCGTTGTTGCGGATCGTCTCGGCGATCAGCAGCTCCTCGTCGCTGGCGCCCTGCAGGTAGACCTGGCTGGCGACCGCGCCGAAGGTGGCGGCGGCGAAGTCCGCGACGTCGAGGAGCTCCGCGGAGAGCTTCTCGGCGCTCCGGATCGCCTCCTCCGCCGCGGGGTCCGGCGGCGGCGTGGAGAGGCAGCCGGCGGCGGCGGCGAGGACGAGCGCGAGCAGGGGACGGGCGCGGACGAGTCGCTTCATCGGCGGGGACGATACCGGAGCGGGGGTCCGGATCGGTCAGCGGAGCTCGATCGACGCCTCGAGGTCCCTCGCCTTCTCCGCCTCGTAGAGGATCCGCGCGCTCGCGCCCTCCGGCGCCCGCACGAGGAAGCGGAACCACCGCGAGCCCTGGCCTGGAATCCCCTGCTCGACGAGGAGCGTCGAGGGTCGGGACGCGACTGGCTCGAAGGTCGTCGCGAGGATGCCGGTGGTGGGACCGGCGGCGACCGCCTCGACGCCATCGCCCGCGAGCGAGAGGCGGTCGGGCACGCCGATCGACTTCTCCGCGGCGCGGGCGGTGCGGGTGGGAATCAGGCGGTCGTTCGCGATCGCGATCGTCACCTCCCAGAGGTCCTCGCCGATCCGCGTGGCGGTCAGCGACTCGACGCGGAGGAGCGGCATCTGCTCGGCGTGGAACGCCGTGAAGGCGAAGTTCCGGTGGCACTCCTCCTCGAGCATGAAGGGCGGCGGGATCCGCGACGAGAACTTCGTGCCGCCGCCGACGAGGACGGTGCCGTGCTCGGGATGCGGCAGCTCCTGCCAGTCGCTCCAGGTCCGACCGAAGAGCACGCGGTCCTGCCAGCGGCGCCGCTGCGCCTCGTCCGGCGACTGCCCGTTCTGCAGGATGCGGAGGTCGGTCCAGAGCTCGTTCGTGAAGGAGACGATCCCGAGGCTCTCCGCGATCCAGTTCACGAAGCCGCCGTGGACGGTGTAGAGGTCCGAATGGATCACGAGCGGCCGATAGAACGGCAGCATCTCGGCGCCGGCGCGGGCGATGGCGTCATAGGTCGCGCGGTCGCGGGCGGGATACTCGCCCTCGCGGTCCGCGGCGCCCGGTCCGCGGAGGATCATGCCGCCGGTGTTGTGGTACGCCTGACCCGCGGCGATGTTGCTCCTCGCGAGGATGAACTCGGCGATCGCCCGGGTCTCCGGGTAGGAGAGGGGATGCGTCCCCGCGCCCGACTCCACGTGCTTCGGCCGCCAGTCGCCGGGCCAGTTGCGGTTCATGTCGTAGCCGCCCTTGCCGTCCTCGTTGACCTCGCCGTCGCCGTCGTCGTCGATCCCCTCCTGTCCCGCCATCGACCACTCGCCGAACTCGCGGGTCCCGTCGGCGCGCGGCTCGGTCGGCACCCGCTCGAGGAAGCGCGGATCGCGAGGATCTCGGCGGTGCGTGCCGAAGGGATCCTTCCGCCACATCTGCTCGATGTGACCGTCGCCGTCGAGGTCGTTGGGTCCGTCCTCGTCGAGGAGCCCGTCGGCGTCGTTGTCGGTCGGGGCGACGCCGGTACGGCTCGAGTGCGGCGTGTGCGGCTCCTCGAACCACGAGGCGCGCCCGTCGGGATTCACCACCGGGACGAAGTAGAACGCCGCCCGGGCGAGGAGGTCGCGGATCGCCGGCACCTCGTCGCGCGCCTCGAGCAGGTACCAGATCGAGTAGAGCACCGTCTCGGTCGCCTGGATCTCGTTCGCGTGGATCGAGCCGTCGATGTACATCGCGGGCTTCGAGGAGTCCGGTCCGGTCGATGGGTCGTTGATCGTGAAGACCCAGATCGGTCGTCCCTCGACGCTCGTCCCGATCGACTCGAGCCGCGCGACGTCGGCATGCTCGGCGGCGAGCCGGCGGAGCATGTCCTCCACCTCGTCGAGCTCGTAGTAGCGGTTCCAGGCGACGTCGACCTTGGCGTCGATCTGCTGCTGCGCGGTCGCGGTCGCGGCGAGGCAGGCGGCGATGCACGCCCCGAGGCGGACGAGGAGGTCGGACGCGGCGGGCTTCATCGGGAGGTCTCCTCGCCGGCGGCGGCGATCGAGCCGTCGCGCACGATGACGGCGGTCTCGGGAAGGAACGGGCCCCGGGCGGTCAGGCGGACCTCCTCGCCGGGGGCGGAGGTGACGATCCAGGAGAGGTCCATCCGCTCGCCGGGCGCGAGCGCCGGGATCAGCACCGAGCGCCGGCCGCTTCGGATCGCCTCGCGAGGCGAGGAGATCGCGACGACGATCGGCGGGGTCATGCCCTCGCGCCGACCCATCACCGTCGCGGTCGGCATGCGCCCGTCGTTCACGACGGCGAGGGAGATCTGGTCGAGCCCGGGAGCAAGGCGCTCGACGCGGACGTCCCGCACCGACGCCTTCGGTCGCCGCGCGACGAGCTCGGCGAGGAACTTGCCGCGGCCCTCGGCGATCGCGGGCACGGCGTCGATCGGCGGGATCGACATGAAGCCAGGCACCATGCCGCCCACCTCGACGATGCCGAGCGTCGGATGCTCGAGCGGCGTCCACGCGACGAAGCCGGCGCCGCCGCGGACCTTGTCGGAATAGGCGAGCCACGCCGCCTGCTCGGCGTCGGAGACCGCTGGCGCGGCAGGCTGGCTCGGCGCGGCGCCGCCGCCCCCGACCGCCATGCGTCCGCCTAGTCCGCCGCGTCCGCCGCGACCGCCGCGGCGCGGCGCGTCGCCCGGAGGCGGCGCGGGCGGCGCATCTCCGGTCGACTCTCCCGCGGGCGTCGGCGGCTTTGGCGTGCTCGGCTCCGCGGGCGGAGCGTCCGGCGGCGCCTCGGGAAGCGCGGGGCGCCACCAGCTCGTGCAGGCGACGGTGGTGATCCCGCGCTGGTGGTAGAGCCACGACGCGAGCGAGCCGGACATGTCCGCGCCCGCGGCGCGGTCCTGTCCGGTGCACTCCTTGAACGACTTCGCGAGGTCGGCAAGCAGCGGCAGGTCGCCCTCGTCGATCTGCGAGGGGATCCGCCCCACCGCCTCGCGCGGTCGAGGATCGGGCAGGTTCACGACGTTGTCGTGGCGACCGATCACGAGCGCCGCGTAGATCCTCGGTCTCTCGAGCACGAACTCGGCGAGGGGCAGCGTCTCCGGCTCGGAGAGCGGCCACGCGCCCGCGTCGGTCGCGAACTCCGGCCAGCGGTGGGGGAAGTTGCGGTCGGGATCGACGCCGCCCGGCGGATCCTCGGCGACGAGCCCGTCGAGGTCCGCGTCAAGTCCCTCGACGTGGAGCGAGTAGATGGCGACCTCGCCCTTGAGCGGGTCCGGTCGCCGCAGGAGCCGCGGGTCGGCGGGATCGACCACCCAGCGCGCCGGATCCGTCGGCGGCGGGTCCTTGCGGCGGATCATGGTGATCACGCCGTTGCCATCGAGGTCGCGCGGACCATCCTCGTCGACCGCCGCGTCGCGGTCGTCGCGGGTCGGGCGACCGTTGGTCGCGCTGCGTTGGTTGGGCTGGGAGAGGAACGCGCTCGCCGCGTCGGGATTCCCGCGCGGGACGAGGTGCACGGTGACCTCGTCGAGGAGCGTCGGTCGATCGCGAAGGAGGTCCTCCGCGAGCGCCATCGCGACCTCGGTCGAGGCGAGCTCGGCGCCGTCGAGCCCGCCGACGACGAGGATCGCCGGACGATCCTCGGCGAGGGCGAGGTCGCCCGCGAGCGTGAGGGCGAGGATCCGCCGACCGCCGCCGCTCCGGGCGAGCTCGACGAGCCGCGCGCGACCAGGATGCGCGGCGGCGAGCGCCTCGATCCGCGCGACGAACGCCTCGTCGGTCGGATAGCCGTCGAGGATCGAGCGAGGGCTCGGTGGCGGCGGAGGCGTCGCGGGCCCCGTCGATTCGGTGGTGATCGGCGGCGCCTCCGTCGTCGGCGGGTCCTGCGCCACGAGCGGCGACGCGATCGCGAGGGCGGAAGTCACCGCGATGCGGGCGTGGAGTCGACTGGGCATGGCGGGGTTGTAGCGGAAGCGGGCGGCAGGTTGGGGCATCTCACGACGATCGTCGCGGGGCGCATCGCGAGCCCCCCGTTGATCGGACCTCCCCTCCGTCTCGCTGGCTTCGCCAGCGAGCCACCTCCCCGACGTCGCTTCGCTCCGTCAGGGAGGAGTTCCGGAACACGACTCCCCGACGTCGCTTCGCTCCGTCAG
>Ga0169931_10014691_pt1 | contig 10569 bp, 11 predicted proteins | sample Kivu_15m_20L_FD_129675 | JGI IMG/M metagenome (GOLD analysis project Ga0169931, IMG submission 129675) | Freshwater microbial communities from Lake Kivu, Western Province, Rwanda to study Microbial Dark Matter (Phase II) - Kivu_15m_20L... | ecosystem: Environmental > Aquatic > Freshwater > Lake... | reverse complement strand
ACGGCCTCGCCGCGGGCCTCTTCGGCTTTGGCACCGCGGTTTTCGCCGGGAGCCTGTACTTGCTCGTCCTGACCGGGGCGGGCTGGCTGGGTGCCGTCACACCCCTTGGCGGGGTGGCGCTCATTTCCGGTTGGCTCGCGCTCGTCATCGGCGCGGCTTCCACCCGGAAATCCTGACCCGAATCAGCCGGTGCAATTGCACCAAACACGGCGCTTGGCGGCACGCCGCCGTCATGTTACCGATTATGGATGCCGTCTAAGTCTACAAAGCCCACCAAGGCGGTTCGCGAAATCAACGCCCGCATCGAGGCGCTGCTCAAGAAGAGCCCCGCCTATCGCAAGATTGAAAACGGTCTCTACGTCATCAAGCAGGGTTCGTGCCTGGTGATGATCGGTGTGCAGCCCTGGAAGGAAACCCACACCGTGATCCGTCTGACGGCTCAGCTCGTCAAGGGCGTCACGATGGAGGTCCCACTCGCGCTCGAGCTGCTTGAGCTCAACTCGATTCTGCGCTTTGGCGCCTTCGCCTGGGTCCCGAGCTCGCAGGCCATTGTGTTCTCTCACACCCTGCTCGAGCGCTCGCTCGGCGACGCCGAGGAGTTCCTCGACACGATTCGTGACTTCGCGATCGTCTGCGATGAATACGACGACCGCATCGCGGCCCGCTATGGCGGCTCGACGATGGCCGATCTGCTGGAAGAGGAGCATATGCGGCTCTTCGGCAGCGGCGAGCACGAAGTGCTGAAGTAGCCGACGCCTACAGGCGGCCGACGCTGTTCTCGGGCACCCAGCCCTCAAGGCCGTTGTGCAAGCGGATGCGGATCCACTGCGTGTCCTGATCCATGATGCGCACCCGCAGACCCGCGTGCAGCGTGAAGCTCGTGCGGTAGTTGGTGTCCGCGCCGTCCTTGCAATCGACGGCCTTCGGCAAGACGATGCCGAACGGGATCTGATCAAGCGAGACACGGCCGAACAACAACACGCCCGCGAGCAGCGCGAGGAGGCCCGTCACGGCGATGCCCGCGTTGTAGCCCGTGCGCGCGCCATCCGAGGCGCGCAGGCGCAGGAACAGGAGCACGAAGACGAGCAGATACAGGCTCACGAACAACCAGGCCTGCCCTGATGGCGAGACCTGCGTGACAATGCGGATCCACAGCGGCGCAATGTCATTGCCCTCGATCTTGTCGTGGCTCGCGAGCGCCAGGAGCTTGCGGACCTGCTGCAGGTTGAAGTTGGCGCTGTCGTCATCGGGATCAAGCACGAGGGCGCGCTCAAAATGCCAGGTTGCGCGTCCAAGGTCGCCGAGGCGGAAGTGGGTGACGCCGAGGTTGTAATACAGATCGGAGGAGACGATCCCTTGCCGATCGATCTCCTCGTAGGCCACGCGCGCCGCCGCGTAGTCGCCCGCCTGATAGGCCTCGTTGCCCCGCTTCCAGGCGGCGTCGAAGACATCGGCACGCACATCCCCGGCCCAAAGCAGGCTCGCAACGCCGAAGAAGACCATCGCCGTCACGGGGACCGCGGTCTTGCGGGTCTTCTCTATCAACTCGATGAGCAGGGCGGCCTCGTCGAGGGTCTTGCGCTGGCTCTCGCTGTCGATGGTACCGGCGGAAAAGCGGGCCTCTTCGCAGCGTTCGAAGAGCGCGATCACCTGGCGGGCCTTCTCTTCCGGCATACCGCTGCCGATGAGCTGGGTTGCAAGCTCGTCGCGGGACATACCGGAGACAGGCTTTTTCAGCCGCGCGGTCAGCATCTCGCGAAGCACCCGCTCGATTTCAACAAACATCGCACCCGGGTCGTTTCCGTCGAGGTGTTTCTGAGCTGCACCAAGGCGCTGCCTGACCAGACGGCGCAGGGCACGGTCGCGACCGCGTTCCGTATCACGGCCAAGGTTGGTCCGTAGACGGCGGCCGATGAGGGTCAGCCCAAAGAGCAGCGGTGGGCAAATCAAAAGGTAGGGAAAGAGGGTCGAGCGATAGAAGGTGGCGCCGAGATCCCGACGCAGACTCGCACCGCCCCTGACCGGTCGCAGCTCTGTCGGGACCACATTCTCGACCACCGTGCCCGGCGTGACCGTCCCCTGTGTCGCGGTTCCGGCTGCTGCCACCGCCGCGGCTTCACCCACCGCGACCAGCGTGATGGGCTCGCTGCGCGCCCTGCGCCACGCGCTCTCCTGCGGATCGAAATAGGGCAGCTCGAATGCGGGAATTCGAACGGTGCCGGGTTTCTCCGGCAACAACAGGAACTCGACCTTTCGCTCACCGGAGATTGAATCCGTGCGTTGAATGTCGGTCGAGACCTTGGGTTCGTAGCGCTTCCAGCCAGGCAGATCGGCGAGCGTGGGTGTGGGCAGCTTCTGAATGTTGCCTTGCCCGGCGTAGCTGACGACCAGCGTGACGGCCTCGCCCACCTTGACCTCGGTGCGGTCGACGGTCGCGGTCACGGTGAAGGCGCCCACCGCGCTGCCGTCGAAGTCAGCCGGACGTCCTTCGGCTGGCAACGGTCGCACCTCGATGGTGACGGGCTTGCTCGTGATGGTCTCGCTGTCCACCTGGGTGCCGAAGAAGTCGACCGACGAGATCTCGGCCTCCATCGGCGAGATCTGCAAATTACCGGCGCGCAGCGGAAACAACACGGCCCGCTTCAACAGGCCGACGAGATAGGCCCTGCCTTCGAATTCCTGTTGTTCGATCTGCAACCGACCGCCACTGGGACCGGGCAGGCTCTCAACCCAGAATCCATCGGTCTGCGCATCCTTCAGTGGGTTGAAGTTGTCGACCCGCGACGCGAAATAAGCCGACCAGGAAACGGTCAGCTGCTCTCCGACGTACACGGTGGTCTTCGTGGGGGCGGCGCGCAGAAAGCTCTCACCACTGTTCCGCGGTGGCGGTGGCGATCTGCGTGGTCGTGGCGACGCGCCGAAGAGACCACCGAAGGGAAAGCGACCCTGAGCCTGACGTTGCTGCCGTCCGCTCGCGCCGGCGGCGTCCGTCACGGTCACGGAAAGTGCGCTCGTGCGCAGGGTGTTGCCATTGAGCTCGATCTGGGCGGGCTCGATCTTCAGCGTTCCCTTGTTGGTGGGCGCGAGCTCGTAGCGCCAGGTGAACACCATCTGGTTCACCGTCGCGCCACCACCAAACCGAATCTGATGCGACTGGCTGGGTTGCTCGGACAGGATGCGCAGGCCCTTGAAACCTGGGGCGCGATAACGTCCGGGGCTACCCTCGTCGCTCACGAGAGTGATCTCGACGACGAAGGAGTCATCAAGTGGCACCTCGGAACGATCGGCACGGGCGACGAACGAGTGGGCTGCCTCGGCCGGGGCACTGCCAAGCATGGCCAGGGCCAGCACGGGCAACGCAGCAAGAATATGGGGCGAGCGAAGGTTCAAGGGATCACCAATCTTTTGTCGGCGGTTGCCGACGAACCGCCCGCATCTGAGCACGCATGCGCTCCAGATCTTTCGGGCTCTTCTCCAGGCTGTCGAGCACCGCGTTCATCTGCTCCATCACTGCTCCTGCGCAGATTTGCCTTCTTGCTTTTGCGGCTGCGGTTGCTCTTGTTCTTGCTGCTGGTCGTCCTGCTTTTGCTGGTCGTCCTGCTTTTGCTGGTCGTCCTGCTTTTGCTGGTCGTCCTGCTTCTGCTGGTCGTTCTGCTTTTGCTGGTCGTTCTGCTTTTGCTGGTCGTCCTGCTTCTGCTGGTCATCCTGCTTCTGGTCGTCCTTTTTGTCCTGATCCTTCTGATCTTTTTTATCCTGATCTTTTTTATCCTGATCCTTTTTGTCCTGATCCTTTTTGTCCTGATCCTTTTTGTCCTGATCCTTCTTGTCCTTCTCGACCTTCTTCTTCAACGCAATCTCAAGGTTCCACTTGGCGTTGACGTTCTTGGGATCAAGGGTGAGGGAGCGCTTGTAGGCCTCGATGGCCTCGTCCCATTTCTCGCCCCGGAAGAATCCGTTGCCGAGGTTGTAGAACGCGCTGGCCTTGAGCGCCGTGTCCCGGGCGCCACTTGCCTGCAAGAAGGCCTGCGTCGCCTCGTCGTGTTTACCAAGCGCAGAAAGCGCCAGGCCCATGTTGAGCTGTACGCCGTGATCGATCGCGCCTGTCTGGGCTGCCTTCTCGAAAAAACCGAGCGCGGCCTGCGCATTGCCGGCCTTCATCGCCGCGTTGCCCGCCTCGACGTTTGCGTTGGGACGTCGCAAGAGCTCGACGGCCGTGAGGCCCGGCACGAGGAGAAGCAACACACCTGCGATGAAGCGGTTGCTCATGCTGCGCGCCTCCGCCTGCGTTCATTGACACAGGCCTCGCCGACCAGAAGCAAGAAGGCGGGAAGCAGCAGGTACTCGAAGGCCTCGTCGTACTGTTTGACGAGCCGGGCTTCGTTGTCGGTTCGTTTCTGGGCGTCGAGGGTATTCTGGATCGCCTCCACGCCGAAGTGGCGCGCATCTGCGCGAAGGTACCCGCCCTCGGTGCGCCGTCCGAGCTCGGTCAAAAGTGGTTCCGCGAGACGAGAGGTGACGTACTTGCCCTCGCTGTCTTTCAGATAGCCATCCATCTGTCCGTCTTCGCCGATGTTGGGGATGAGCTCGCCCGACGGCGATCCGATGCCCACCGCGAAGATCTTCACGCCCAGCTTCGCTGCCTCTGCCGCCAGCTCAAGCGGCTCGCTGTCGGTATCTTCGCCATCGGTTAACAAGAGAATGACCTGGGAACGCGTCTGTCCGCCCTTCTCGCGCAACCGCACCAGCAGGTCAAGCGATGCCCGCAGGGCCCGGCCCACGGCGGTTCCGCCCACGGGCATGTCCGAAGGCGTCAGATCGCGCCAGAACAACTTCACGGCGGCGTAATCGGTGGTGGGCGGATAGGTCAGGGTCTCACCCGCAAACGCGACAAGGCCAATGCGATCGCCTGCGAGGTTGTCCATCAACGACTCCAGCTCGCGCTTGGCGCGCTCGAGACGCGAGGGATAAATATCCTTGGCGAGCATCGATTTCGAGAAATCGAGCGCCACCACGATGTCGAGCCCGCGCTGGTGTTGCAGGCGCGCACGGCCACCAGCCTGGGGTCGCGCGATCGCCAGGACCAGCAGCACGGCAGCCAGCGTCACATAGATTGCCCGCAGCACCTTGCGTGGTACGGATACGGACTCCGACATCCGCTGGATGAGCTCGCTTGATCCGAGTCGCGCCAGCAGCTTTCGCCGATGCGCAAACGACCACACGAACGCGAAGGTCAAAAGGGGCGCGCACGCGAGCAACCAGAGCCATTCCGGATGGGCGAATCGCATCAGGGAAGCCTCCGGAAGCGACCGAAACGGAGCAACAGCTCCAGCAGGACGAGCGCCATGGCTGGCCACAGAAACAGGGGATAGAGCTCGGCGTAGAGCACGCCACGATCGCGAATGCGTGACTTTTCGAGGTCGGCGAGGATGGCCTCAAACCGCCGGGAGAGCGCCTCGCGATCCGATGCGAGGTAGGGGCTGCCACCCGTGAGCGCGGCGATCTCCTCGAGCAACTTCGGGTTCACGCGCTCGGTCTGCGTCTGCGGATCGGCGGCGCCGTCGTGGACACCCGCGAGGATCGTGTACACCTTGACGCCGAGGGTCTGCGCCATCTTGGCGGCCTCCATCGGCGAGATGTTGCCGGCGTTGTTTTCGCCATCGGTGAGCAGAATCACGACCTTTGTGCGCGCATCGGACTTTCGCAGGCGGGCAAGCGCCACCCCGAGTCCGTTGCCGATCGCGGTGCCCTCTCCGTTGATGATGCCGAGCTGCAGCTCGCGCAGCATGCGCAGGTAGGTGCCATGATCCAGCGTGAGGGGAACGTAGGTGTAGGCATCGGCTCCGAACAACACCAGTCCGATGCGATCCGAGTTCCTTCGTGCCACGAATTGTTCGATGACGGCCTTTGCAGCCTCAAGCCGGTTCGGCATCAGGTCGGTGGCCTGCATTGAGCCCGACAGATCGAGCGAGACGACGATGTCGATGCCCTCAAGCTCGATCTCGTCGTCAATATGCGACGTTTGTGGGCGGGCGAGGGCAAGGCCAGTCAACGCGATCACGATGAAACGCAACACGTCCGGCAGACGCGCGATGCGCGAGAGAAAGCCGCGCGGGATCGTGCCCATGTCAGAGGCGAGCGCGTGTCGCAGCACGGGGTTCCGCGGCGACGTACGCAGAAAGTACGCCCAGAAAACCAGCAACAGGCCCGCGCCAGTCACCGGCAACGCGCCCAAATGCGCGAAGCGAAAATCCCCCGCGTCGCGCAGCATCCACAGATACACGGCCAAAAGCGGCACACACAGCGCCAGCAACATCAGCCAGGGGATGCGCCTGGGCTTACGCATGTCGGACATCCTCATTGGATTGCGCAGGGGCCGGGGCGACGGGCTCAGGGCGGGCGCGGGTGGCCGTCACGATCTGGATGGCGGTCTCAAGCGCACCACGCGCCTCGGACTCGGTTGGCGCGATCTTCGCGAACTTCACGAGATCACAGGCTGAAAGCCAACCGTGAAGCTGTCCGGTCAGAAGGCTTCGGTGCGGTCGACGTTGCAGCTCTGCCATGAGCTCGTCGGTCGTGAGCTCAAGTGAATCGAAGCCAAAGCGGTTGCCGAGGTATTCGCGCAAGGTCTCGGAGAGCTCGAAATAGAAAGGACGCAGATCCATGTCGGGCTGCAGCGATGCACCGAGACGGTCGAGTTTCTCGAACGCGATCTCGTGGGCAGGCCGCGGCGGTGGCAGCGGTCGGACGATCTTGCGATCGCGCCAGCGCCTGCGCAGCCAGAAGCCAAGCAAAAGCCCCGCGCCGGCGGCCATCAGACCCCCGAGCAAATAGGCAGGCCAGAGGCGATCTTCGTAGACCCGAACCGGTGCCGAGTCGGGCTTGAGCGCGGGCTCCGGCTCGTTCGCGATGAGGCTCTTGATACGCAGCTTGACCGCAGGGCTGTGCGCCGTTCGGACCGCGCCGCCGCCACCGAGGTAGGTCAGCGGTACCGAGGGTACGGTGTGCTCTCCCGGCTCGAAGCCGGCGATTTGCAATACGAATTCACGTCGCATGCGCCCATCGCCAAGGTCGGTCTCGGATTGCGTCCGCCCGATCAGCTCGAACGGCTGCAACGAGAGCTGGGTCGGAAGGTTGATGGCGACCTTGCCGGGCGCGATGGAGGTGATCGTGAGCGTCACCACGTCACCAACCGCAACCACGTCGTGACTCACGCGCGCGCTCACGGTGGGCGCATCGGGGTGGTTCTGTGGCGCGGCTTCGACCGGGACAACCCCCGCGTCGTCAGCCCATGCGCCCGTTCCCTGCGAGGTCAGGACCAGGACAAGGGGCGCAAGCAAATGGCGCCGCATCAATGCCGGAGCCTCCGGGCACGGGCCTCGAAGAAGGCGGTGAGCGCAGGCAGGTAGCTCCTGTCGGTACGCACCTCCACCGGATCGAGATCGAGCCTGCGAAACAGCGTCTTTCGTTCCTCCTTGCGTCGCAATGCACGCGCCGCGAACAGGCGACCTTCCTTGCCGCTCGTGTCGAAGAGGACGGTCTCTCCGGTCTCGGGATCTTCCACCTCGATGAGACCCACCTTCGGCAAGGCCTCTTCCAGCGGATCGGTGACCGTCACCGGGATGAGATCATGTCGCCTCGAGGCGATGCGCAGGGGACGGTCGTAGGCGACCACGTCTGCGAGAAAGTCGGAGAGCAAGAACGCCACCGAGCGTCGGCGGGCGATCCGACCCAGGAACTCAAGCGGTGCCGCGAGGTTGGTGCCCGGTGAGGCGGGCCTGTGCGTGAGGATCTCACTGATGACCCGCAACACATGCTTCTTGCCCTTCTTCGGTGGTACGAATCGCTCGACGGTGTCGGTGAAGATGATGAGGCCGACGCGATCGTTGTTTCGAATCGCCGAGAACGCAAGCAGCGCCGCGAGCTCCGCCAGCAACTCGCGTTTCTCCATGTTCGTGGAACCGAATTGCCCCGAGGCAGACATGTCCACCAGCAAGAGCACCGTCATCTCGCGTTCCTCGGTGAACAGCTTGATGTAGGGCTCGTTCATGCGCGCCGACACGTTCCAGTCGATGAGGCGAATGTCGTCGCCCGGCTGGTACTGGCGCACCTCCGAGAACGCGATGCCGCTGCCCTTGAAGACGGACAGGTACTGGCCGGCCATGCGATCACGCACCAGCTTCTCGGTGACGATCTCGATCTTTCGGATCTTTTTTAGGATCTCGCGCGTCAACATAAAAATCGACCCGGTTGCGACGGTGCAGCCGTTCGTCGTGGGACGTTACGGAACCTCGATCTGCTCAAACAGCTTGCGGATCACCTGTTCACTCGTGATCTCCTCCGCCTCGGCCTCGTAGTTCAGAATCACGCGGTGGCGCAGCACATCCACACCCACGGCCTTGATGTCCTCGGGGGTGACGTATCCCCGATGTCGCAAGAACGCATGGGCCCGCGCCGCGAGGTTCAGGAAGATCGAGGCGCGCGGGCTGGCGCCGAACTGAACGTAGTCGACCAGATCTTTCAGCCCGTATTCGCCGGGTGAGCGGGTCGCATGGACGATGTTGACGATGTAGTCCTTGATCTTGTCGTCGATGTAGATCTGCGACACCACGCTGCGCGCCTCGGCCAGCTTCTCCGGCGAGGCGACCGCGTTGATGGTGGTCGAGGTCTGCGCCGTCATGCGATCCATGATCGTGCGCTCGTCTTCCTTGCTGGGGTAGCCGACCTTGATCATCAACATGAAGCGATCGAGCTGCGCCTCGGGCAGGGCGTAGGTGCCTTCCTGCTCGATGGGGTTCTGCGTCGCCATGACGAGGAAGGGGCTGGGCAGACGGTGGGTCGTGTCGCCGATCGTGACCTGCCGCTCTTGCATGGCCTCGAGGAGCGCCGATTGCACCTTGGCAGGCGCGCGGTTGATTTCGTCCGCGAGCACGAGGTTCGCGAACACGGGGCCGCGCTTGGCGATGAACTCGCCCTTGTGCTGGTTGTAGATGACGGTGCCGATGATGTCGGCCGGCAACAGATCCGGGGTGAACTGGATGCGCGCGAACTGCATCCCCATGGCCTGGGAGAGGGTGTTGACGGTCAGGGTCTTCGCGAGTCCCGGGACGCCCTCGAGCAGCACATGTCCGCCGGTCAAAAGGCCGATGAGGATGCGCTCGACCATCGTCTTTTGCCCGACAATGACTTTTCCGACCTCGTGGGTCAGCGAGTCGACGAAACCCGAGTGTTGGTTCACGAGATCATTGATGACGCGTACATCCATGGCAGGTGCAGATAACTACCGGCAAGCCGGAGTTATTTCCAGTTCCGAGCGCGATTGTTCGAGACGCGCCGCGGCGTCGCCCCCGGCCATGACTTGACTTACGGTGCGGCTCGGACTACGACATCCCTCCCCATGAACAGCCGGACAGACGACGTGCAAACCTTGCGACTGGTCGACCGACGAACGGTCAAGCGCAACATTAAACGTGGACTCTTGACTGGTAAGGCTCTCGAGGCCCACCTGGCTGGCCTGCCGGATGTCTCGGACAAGATCGCGCCGCCTGAGGCGTTCCAGGAAGATGAGGCACCGGCTCCTGCTGCTGCCCCGGTTTACGCCAGCGCTGCAAGTGCGTTGCCCGGTACCCCCGTCTCGGCCGAGGCCGTCGCCGCCGCCGCCGCCGATGTGATGGCCGCGCTCTCGGCCCGCGCCCCGCTCGCCGCCTCTGCGGACGATGAGGATGATGAGGACGACGAGGACTTCGACGACGAGGACGACGAAGACGACGAGGACGACGAGGACGACGAGGAATAACCCGCGAGGGTTGCCCTGCGGATTGCGTTCGCGCGGGGCTCGCGTCATCTTTCTGCCATGAGTGAGCATGGCGACGTCGAAAACGAAACGGGGCCGTCAGCAGATCCACAGGCGTCCATGTCGCCGGTGGATTTTCAGACCTTTGTGATCTCGCTCGGCAGCTCCGCGCTCATGCACATGGGTGCGATTCCCCATCCCGACTCCGGGAGGGCAGAGCTCGATCTGGGTCTCGCGAAACACAGCATTGATGTGCTGTCGATGCTCGAGAAGAAGACGGCCGGCAACCTGACCCCCACCGAGGCCGGCATCCTCGGCAGCCTGCTCTACGATTTGCGGATGAAATTCGTCGAGGCTGCACGGAAGTGAAGTTCGATTTTCTCGCACCCGAGGCCCGTCGGGTGGTGGTGGCCGCGCAGCGGCTCGCCCGCAGCCGGGGAGAAGAGGAGGTTCTGATCGAACACCTGCTCCTCGCGTTGTGTGAGAACCCCGAGGTGGCCTCGCTGTTAAGAGGCGCAGGTGCCGATCCGGCCGCCCTTTCGTCAAGCGTGCTGCAAGCGCGCGTCGCCAATCCCAGCCTGCCTGCGCCGCGGGTGTTTCTGTCAGAGGGCATCCTGGCGCTCTTCGATCTGTCCCAGGAGGATGTGCGCGCACGGGGCGCCACCCAGGTGGAGCCCGTGGATCTCCTGCGCGCGATACCGCTTGCACCCAGCTCGCGCGCCGCAATCGTATTGCGTGATGCCGGCCTGACCCTGCCGGTGCTTGAGGGCGCGGGTGTT
>Ga0169931_10014689_pt1 | contig 10569 bp, 10 predicted proteins | sample Kivu_15m_20L_FD_129675 | JGI IMG/M metagenome (GOLD analysis project Ga0169931, IMG submission 129675) | Freshwater microbial communities from Lake Kivu, Western Province, Rwanda to study Microbial Dark Matter (Phase II) - Kivu_15m_20L... | ecosystem: Environmental > Aquatic > Freshwater > Lake... | reverse complement strand
GAGGAAAGAGCGAGCGACATGGTTCAGACCTTCAGCCGCGACCGCAGCAGATAACGCGATGTGGCCAATACTGCAAAGGACAGAACAAAAAGGATGAAGCCCAGCGCCAGAAGCGATGCGAGCTTCAGGCTGCCGATCTCGCTTTCGCCAAATTCCAAAGCGACCAGCGATGCAATCGTATTGCCCGGTCCAAAGAGTGAGGTTGAAATGCGATTTGCATTGCCGATGACAAAGGTCACCGCCATGGTTTCACCCAAGGCGCGCCCAAGACCGAGCATGATGCCACCCACCACGGAAATCCGCGTATAGGGAATGACCACGCCCTTCATCACTTCCCAGGTGGTGGCGCCAAGCCCATAGGCGCTTTCCTTATAGACTGGCGGCACCTGTTCGAAAACATCGCGCATGGTCGCGGCGATGAAGGGCAGAACCATGATGGCCAGGATGAAGGCAGCGGTGAACAAGCCCGTGCCGAAGGGCGGCCCCTGGAACAGAAAGCCGATCAGCGGCAATTCCCCGACCGTATCAATGATGAAGGGCTGCACATGCTGCGCAAAAGCCGGCGCAATCACAAAGAAACCCCACATGCCGTAAATGATGGAAGGCACGGCCGCCAAAAGCTCCACCGCCGTGCCGACCGGGCGGCGCATCCAGGGTGGCGCCAATTCCGTCAGGAAGAAGGCAACGCCAAACGCCAAGGGCACTGCCATGATAATGGCCAGGATGGCGGTGACGATGGTGCCATAAATGGAGACACCTGCACCGAATAACTCCCGAACCGGATCCCAATCCGTGGAGGTGACGAAGGCGATGCCAAAGGCGCGAAAGGCCGGCAGGCCGGCGATGAAAAGCTCAATAATCAGGGCGCCGAGCAGGATCAGCACGAAAATGCCGGCGGCCTGACAGACCAGGGCAAAGACCTTATCCCCGAAGCTGCCGCTGCGACGGCTGACGGCTTGGGGAGGGGTGGCGGATGCGGAAGCCAAGGGTCACCCCCGGGGTTTGGGATGGGAGGAAAGCCCCCGCAGGCAATCACTGCCTGCGGGGAACAAGCGCGTCAGGCGCCAAAGCTTTGCCGCCAGGCAGCGCGGACAGCGTCATGCACGGAAGTCGGCAGCGGGATATATTCAAGCTCCTCCGCCAATTTGCTGCCATTGACGAAGGCCCAATCGAAGAACCGGCGCACATTGGCGCTACGCGTCGCATCGGTGGGGTTGGTCGGGATCAGGATGAAGGTGGGCGCCACAATCGGCCAGGAATCCGGGCCGGGCGTGTCAATCACATTGGCGGCGAAGCCGGGCACGTTCCAATTGGCGGCAGAAGCAGCCGCCATGAAGCTTTTGTGTTCGGGCTTCACGAAATTGCCGGCATTGTTGCGAATTTGCGTTGTCACCAGCTTATTCGTGATGGCATAGGCGTTCTCCACATAGCCGATGGCGCCACGCACATTGCGCACCGTACCAGCCACACCTTCATTGCCGCGGGCGCCCGTGCCAACGGGGAAGCGCACCGACGTGCCCACGCCAACGCGATCCTTGAATTCAGGGGAAACGGCAGAAAGATAGGACACCCACACAAAGGTCGTGCCGGAGCCATCCGCGCGATAGGCCGGGGCGATGGTCAGGTTCGGCAGCGACAGGCCGGGGTTGAGGGCAACGATCTGCGGGTCATTCCAGCGCGTGATCTTGCCGAGATAGATATCAGCCAGCAAAGGGCCAGTCAGGCGAAGCTGATCTTCAGCGATGCCCGGAATATTCACAATGGCGACGATCGAGCCCATCACGGTCGGGAATTGCAGCAGATTGCCTTCGGTCAATTGCTGGGCATTCAAGGGTGCGTCAGTGCCACCGAAATCCACCGTGCGGTTGCGGACCTGGTTGATGCCCGCGCCTGAGCCCACGGATTGGTAATTCAATTGAATGCCAATCGCATTACGGACCGCTTCCGCCCATTTTTGATAAATCGGGTTGGGGAAGGACGCACCCGCGCCCGTGATCTGGGCCGTCTGGGCCTCTGCCCCAAAGATGGGAAGGGAAAGGGCGGCGCTGGCGCCGAGAAGGAGGGATCGCCTGTTCACGGTAATGCTCCGTTTTGCTGAACCAAACCGCTCCGGCTGGGCGGCCTGACGCTTCTAGAAAGGCCCTGCGACTCTTCGATTGCAGTAAGATGAAGCTTTTATGACAAGCGCCCGGACAAGTCCGGGCCTTATCCACAGCGCTATTGATACCAGCCCGGTCGGCGCTTGGCCTGGAAGGCGGCCAAGCCGGCCCGGCCCTCGGGCGCTGCACGCTGCATCCAGCCTTCCTGCGCCAATTGCGCCACCTGGCGGCGGGAAAGCGTCAGGCCATTGGCCTCCAGGAAGGAGGTTTTGGTGACCGCAATGGCAGAGGGCGCGGAAAGCATCATCTGGTCAATGATATGCGCAAGCCGCGCTTCAATGGCATCCGCCACTACCACCTCATGCACCAGGCCGATACGCAGCGCCTCGGTAGCGTCAAAACGCTCACCAGTAATGGCGTAGCGGCGGGTTTGCCGTAGGCCCAGCGCATGGACCATATGCGTGCTGATCGGCGTGGGGGCGACGCCGACGCGCACCTCAGTAATGCCGAATTGCGCGGCGGGCGTGGCCAGGGCCACATCCACGCAGCAGGCGATGCCGACACCGCCGCCGAAGCACGCCCCCTGGATTACGGCGAAGGTGGGTTTGGGGAATTCATTCAGCTTGCGCATCGCCTCGGTGGTGGCAAGCGATGCGGCGAAGGCAGGTTCGGGCGGATAGGCCGCCACCTCCGCCAGCCAATCAATATCCGCGCCCGCCTGGAAATGCGCCCCGGCACCCCGGATCACCAGGCCGCGAATGGCGGCATCAGGGCGGAGTTGATCGAGCCCCGCAATCAGCCCTTCCAGCATGGCGGCGTTATAGGCGTTGCCTTTATGCGGGCGATTGAGCGTAGCAGTGGCAATGCCGCGCGCATCAATGGTGAGCAGAACGGGTTGGTCGGGGTTGGTCATGGCGGGGCTTTCTTTGGGTCGCGCCATTCTCCCCCGATGCGGGCGTTGACGCCAGTTCCGATTCCAGCGTGGCAGTTACGCAGCGTTATTCATGGCGCGCCGCGCGGCGCGGGCCAGGAAGGCACTGCGGCTCAGCCCTTGGCGCCCTGCGGCCTTGTCCACCTCGGCCAGCACATCCTCCGGCAGGGTGATATTCACGCGCACGGCGCGTGCATGCTGCGCTGGCGCCTTGACCAGAAAAGCCACCGCGTCGCGATGCGCACGCTCTGCCATTACTGTTTCCAAGGTTGACGCTTCCGGAATGGTCTCTCCATCCTCGATCATACCTTCGATATGCAAAGCGAGTGCTTCAACCGCTGCCGCGCGCGCTTCATCGAGGGTTTTCCCGGCCGAAATGCAGCCTGGAAAATCCGGGAAGGAAACGCCGTAGTCACTGTCGGGTTCCTTGTGGATCAGGGCGATGTATTCCGACATGGTGATCACTCCATCCTGAGGCCGGCTTGTCGCGCGATGCTGCGCAGCGTTCCGAGCGGCAAATCGCGCTTGGGGTGCGGCACCGTCACCCGCCCCGGCCTGGACGGGTGCTTGAACTGCACGTGACTGCCCTTTTGGGCGACCTCTACCCAGCCATTGGCTTTGAGTGCCCGAATGACGTCGCGGCTATTCATGTGTGTATTTATACACATATATCGCATCCGTCAATATCCTTGGGTGTCGCCGCTGCATTGGCGTGGCATGCAAAACTGGAGCAGATTATGTGACTTGCGGCCTTCGTCGCGGAGTTCAGCCATGCCCGCTTCCCGTCCCACGCTTAGTGGCCCGCGCCATGCGATTTCGGCGGGGCATTATCTGGCGGCGTCCGCTGGCTATGCGGTGCTGGAAGCGGGGGGCAATGCGGTGGATGCGGGGTGTGCGGCTGGAATAGCGCTTGGTGTGTTGCTGCCGGATTTGGTGAATGTGGCGGGGGTTGCGCCCATCATGATCCGCCTGGCCAATGGCCAGGTGGATACCATCGCAGGGCTTGGCCATTGGCCCGCTTCCCTGCCGCCCGATGTCTTCATGCGCGAACATGGCGGGAAGATCCCTCAAGGCGTGCGCCGCACCGTGGTGCCGGCCGCGCCGGATGCCTGGATCACCGCCTTGGAACGCCATGGCACCATGGGCTTTGGCGATGTGGCGCAATACGCCATTCGCTATGCGGCGGAAGGTTTTGCCGTGTATCCGCTACTCGCGGAAAGTGTTTCGGCGCATGTCGCGGAATATGCGCGCTGGCCGTCCAATGCGGCGATTTTCCTGCCCAGCGGCGCACCCCCCAAAATCGGCGAGCGATTCATCCAAGGCGATCTGGCGCGTAGCCTGACTTATATGGTGGATGAAGAAAAACGCGCCGCATCCAAGGGCAGGCTTGCGGGGTTGGCGGCGGCGCATGCGGCGTTTTATCGCGGCGATATCGCGCGGGAAATCGTGGCCTTTCAGCGCCGCGAGGATGGCTTTCTTTCCATGGAAGATATGGCGGGTTTTCGTTCGAGGATTGAACCCGCCATCACGAGGCGCTGGCGTGGGCATGAGGTGATTACCTGCGGCCCCTGGTGCCAAGGGCCGGCGCTATTGGAAGCGCTGCTGTTGATGGAACGCGCCGGGCTGGATGGGTTGGAACACAACTCGGCGGAATATCTGCATCTGTTCACGGAATGCGTGAAAGCGGCGATGGCGGATCGCGAATATCATTTCGGTGATCCGGCCTTCATTGATGTGCCGATTGATCAGCTATTGTCAGAGGCGCATCTGGCGGCGCGTGTGGCGGAAATGGACCCGGTGCGCGCGCACCCAGCGATGTATCCGCCGCTGCTGGGTGCGGGGCGCGCGGCGGATGGGCCGGTCAGGCGCGATCTGCCGAAGATTGAAGCCGATACATCCTATGTCGCGGTAGTAGATCTTTGGGGCAATGCTTTCAGCGCAACACCTTCCGATGGATCCTGGAATTCGCCCGTGGTGCCGGGGCTTGGCCTGATCCCATCCAATCGCGGCAGCCAAAGCCGGCCTGATCCGGCGCATCCCGCCGGGGTCGCACCCGGCAAGCGCCCGCGGCTGACGCCAAACCCCGCCATGGTGGTGACGCGTGCCGGTGGCGTGATGCCCTTCGGCACGCCGGGCGGCGATGTGCAAATCCAGGCCATGCTGCAGGTGATGTTGAATGTGCTGCATTTCGGCATGGAATTGCAGGAAGCGATCGAAGCGCCGCGCGTCTCCTCCTATGCTTTCCCGTCATCCTTCGCGCCGTTCGATTATTTCCCGCGTCGGCTGGCGGTGGAAACGCGCATCCCAGAAGCCACGCGCAATGCGCTGGCCGGGCGCGGGCATGACATCAAGGAATGGCCCGATATCACCTGGCTTGCCGGCAGTGTGGAGGCAGTAATGTCAGACCCTGCGGCAGGGCTTGTGCGGGCTGGCGCCGATCCGCGGCGCCCGGCCTATGCGATTGCCGGATGAGCGTGTCAGCCGATAGCGGGGCGGTTCTCGACCACGCCATGGCGCGCCTGAGCGCGCGGGATTTTCGCGCCGCAGCGACGCTGTTCACCCGTGCTATCGCGCTTGGGCGTGATGCGCCGGAGATCCGCAATAATCTTGGCAATGCGTTGCGCCATGTAGGTGATAAGGCGGAGGCAGAGGCAGCGTTCCGCGAAGCACTCCGCCAGCGCCCAGCTTATGTGCGCGCCGCCGCCAATCTGTTGGAAATGCTGCTACCCGGGCGCGCTGATGCGGCGGCTGAGGTCATTGCCGAAGCGCTGGCCGCCGGCGCTGGAGAAGCATTGCACCGCGCCGTTGCGCGCATTTGGCGCGACGCCGGGCGTCCCGACCGCGCCATTTTCCATTTGCAGGCGCTGCTTGAAACTGCGCCAGACGATACGTTGATGCGCAGTGAATTGGGCGCCACACTGATGGGCGTCGGCCAGCCGAGCGCCGCGATTCCCCATCTGGCGCGCGTTGCCGAAGAATTGCCCAATCGCGCCGATGCCAAGGTGAATTATGGCCTCGCCTTGCAGCAATCGGGCGATATTGGCGCGGCCATGGCAGTGCAGCGCCGCGCCATCGCGCAAGACACTCTCTGCCGTCCTGCTTGGCAAAACCTGTTGCTAGGGCTGAATTACATGCCGGGCATCACGGCAGCGGAAGTGGCAGACGCGCATCGCGCCTATGCCGCGCGTTTCGCGCGCCCTTCCCCCGCAACCTTTGCCACTACACCGGACCCGGATCGGCGGCTGCGCATTGGCATGCTTTCCGGTGATTTTCGCCAGCATCCCGTTGGGTATTTTCTGGAGGCTGCGATCACCGCGCATCAACGCGCAGGTTTTCATTTGACGGCCTATGATGTCGGCAAGCGCGCGGACGCCACCACCGCCAGGTTGCGCGGGGTTTTCGATGCCTGGCGTTCCATGAGCACGCTGGAAGATGAGGCCATTGTCGCACAAATCCGCGCCGATGGGATTGATATTTTGGTTGATTTGACTGGCCATACGGAAACCAGCCGGATCAGTGTCATGGAATATCGCCCCGCACCGGTGCAAGTGAGCTGGATCGGTTATGCCAATACCAATGGCGTCGCGGCCATGGATTGGATCATCGCCGATTCCGTGGTGCTGCCACCGGAAGATGAGGCGCTGTATATCGAAAAACCGCTCCGCCTGCCGGGCTGTTACTTGTGCTATACGCCCCCGCGAGAGGCCGTGGCGCCAAGCCCGCCGCCAATGTTACAAAACGGGCATGTGACCTTTGGCTGCTTGAATAACCTCGCCAAGATCAATGATGAGGTTTTGGCTGCCTGGGCCGTGATTTTGAATCGCCTGCCGGAGGCGCGGCTTTTACTGAAAACGGCGGTACTGGGCGAAGGCGCGACGGCCGAGAAACTCCGCGCGCGTTTCGCGGCCGCGGGGGGCAATGTCGCGCAGCTTGATCTGGAAGGGCATAGCCCGCGGGCGGATTACTTTGCACGCTATGCGACAGTGGATTTCATGCTGGATCCCTTCCCCTTTCCGGGCGGCACCACAACGGCGGAGGCGATTCATGCCGGCGTGCCAACCCTGACACGGCGCGGGCGCGGCGGCATGATCAGCCGCAATGGCGAAACGCTGCTGAGTGCTGTCGGCTTGCAGGACTGGATTGCCACCGATACGGCCGATTACATCGAAAAGGCGATCGCCTTCGCGCGGGATGCGGATGGGCTGACCGCGATCCGCGCACGGCTATCGCTGGGGCCGCTGGGCGATGCTGCCACCTATGCAAGGGGGCTTGAAGCCGGCTGGCGGCACATCTGGCGCGATTGGTGCGCGCGCCAAGGGGGCCGGTGACGGACGATTTAACCCGGCGCAGAAAAGGTCTAGAAAGCCCGGACCCGGCCCGCCTGGCGGAATGGTAGACGCAGCGGACTTAAAATCCGCAGCCCGCAAGGGTGTGGGGGTTCGAGTCCCCCGGTGGGCAGGGTTGGGGCTTGTAATTCAATCGCCTGAGCATGACTTCCAACCCATGAATTCCACCCGCGTGACAATCTGGTTTGATGGCGCTTGCCCGCTTTGCCTCCGGGAAATCTCACTCATGCGTCGTTTGGATAAGCGCGGTGCCATTGCCTTCATTGATGCAACATCAGATGTCGCTTCCTGCCCGATTGATCCAGCCCTGCTGTTGCAGCGTTTTCATGCCCGGGAAAATGAGGGGCCGCTGCTGCATGGCGCCGCGGCCTTCGCTGCCATGTGGCGCGCGATACCCTTGCTTCGCCCTTTGGGCTTGGCCGCGCGGTTTCCGCCCCTGCTCTGGCTGATGGAAGGCGCTTACCGCGCCTTCCTGCGATGCCGCCCCCGCCTACAGGCCTTGGCGCGTTGATCCTGCCTCAGCTTTGGACCTTGATCCCCGAATCCCTGATCACCTTCGCCCATCTTTCGATATTGCTCGCGATGGTGGCGCGCATCTGCTCACCATTGCCGGCGATGATGTCGAGCCCAAGCCCGTTGAAGCGCTGACGCATGGCTGGGTCGGCCAGAATGGCCTGCGATGTCGCATGCACCCTGTCCAGGATCGGCTGCGGCGTGCCAGCGGGCGCCATGGTACCGAACCAGGAGCTTGCCTCAAAATTCGGAAAGCCTTGCTCAACCATGGTCGGCATCTCGGGCGCATTGGTCGAACGCTGCAAGGTGGTGATGCTGAGGCCGCGCAATTGCCCATCGCGCACCATGGGCAGCACGGCGCCGATATTCTGAATGCCGATCTGCACGCTGCCATTCAGCACATCCGCCATATTCGCCCCACGATAGGGGATATGTTCCATCTTGATGCCGGCCTGATGGCAGAACAGCTCACCCGCAATATGCTGCGGCGTGCCAACACCAGGCGTGCCATAGGATACCTTGCCCGGATTGGCGCGCGCATAAGCCACCAGTTCCTGGATATTGCGCGGCGGAAAATCCCTGTTTGAGACGAATAGCGATGGCATGGCGAAGGCAATGCCAATCGGCGCCAGATCCTTCATGGGATCAAAGGGCAGCCGCTGCAGGCTGGGCAGGATGGTTAGCGCCGCGCTGGCCGCCCACATCAGCGTATAGCCATCGGGCGCCGATTTCGCGACACGATCAACGCCAATCGCACCTGAATTGCCGGCGACGTTTTCCACGACGACGGGCTGGCCCCAGGCTTCTGAAAATCTCTGTGCGAAAATGCGCCCTGTCACATCGGTGGCGCTGCCGGCGGTGAAGCCAACAACCAAGCGCACCGGGCGATCCGGCCAATTGCCTTGTGCGGAGGCGCCGCTTGAGGCGCTGACACCGATGAGTCCGGCACCACCCAGCAATACACGGCGCCGCGAAAGCGATGTATTCATGGCAAATTCTCCCTGATATTTTTGGTTGCACTAAGGGTAATCCCTAGCGCTTCAGGGAAAGTCTAACCTTGGACAAGCTGCGCCGTCCATCAGCTGGCAGCGGCTGACTTCAGACGGAAACCTGCCGCGCCAGATCCCGCGTGGCTAGCGCCGCATCTGCTGCCCAGGCCGGCACAAGCGGACGGGGCTTTTCAAACCAGAGGCAGGTTTCCTCGATCCCGCGCGCCGGGCACCAGATGCGCCCTTCCCCAAGCGGCCCGAAGCCCAGCAGGCGAATGACCGCGAGCGACGCCACATTATCCGGCTGCACCGCCGCGCGCAGGCAATCAATATCCATATGCCTGAAGGCCAATTCCACCGCGATTGGCCCCGCTTCGCGCATCAGCCCCTGGCCCTGATATTCTTCGCCGAGCCAATAGGTCGTCAGCGCCACCTTATCATTGCCCGGCGCGCAGACCAGGCTAACCCAGCCGCAAATTGCGCCATCGGATTTCCGTTCCAGCACCAGCGGCAGGGACCGCCTTTCCGCCGCCGCACCGCGGGCTGAGCTGATCTTCTCCTCCGCCATGGGAGGAGAGAAAGGCACGGGCCAGGAGGCAAGGCGCTTGCTGATGGCTTCGGTCATCATTTCCGCAATGGCTGGGGCATCACGACCTTCGACGCAGCGCATCCGAAGGCGAGGTGTTTCCGCTACGGGAGCGGTTGGGAGAAAAACAACCATACGGTGTATATAAATCGGAAAAATCTATTTGGCTAGAAAATTCTTTAATCTTTCCACAGCTTTTCCGCGAGGTTGATCAAAGAGTCGGGAAAGGGAAAATTTCCTATGATGCACACGGGCGCGGCGATGGGAGAATTCCAAAAAACCGGCGAGCCCATTGCGTCGCCCGAAGCCTGAATCGCCTGATCCACCGAAGCCTAAAGCCTGAAAGCCCGCGAATTCCACGGTGCGCCCTGCTATGAGGGCGCTGCCCCCTGACATAGCGGCAATCTGCTTTTCTTCCTCGGGTGTCGCGCCAAACAGATAAATGGCAAGCGGCGCGGGGCGCTCTGCAACCCATTCGAGTGCCGAGCGAAGCGAAATATCTTCGCGCATAAGTAGTATCGGGCCGAAAATTTCCTCATGACAGATGGCGGCTTCGGGCGGTGCCTCCGCCAGGGTCAGCGCCATGCGGCGGCCTGGCCCATCCTCGGCCAAGGGGGTCAGGCTGGCGCCCGCCATCAGGCGCCGAAGCCGGGCAAGCTGGGCGGCATTGATCACGCCGGTTTCCGGCAGGCCGATGCCGGTTTCCCGACAGGCATCAATGAAAGCCTGCCTGCCATGCCCCACCAGCAGCACCGTATCTGGCGCCACGCAGGTTTGCCCGGCATTAAAGGCCTTGCCCGCCAGAATATCCCGCGCTGCGCGCTTGAGGTCCGCACCCGGCAGCACCAGCACCGGGCATTTGCCGCCCAGTTCAAGCGTGAGTGGCGTGAGGTTCGGCGCGGCAGCGGCCATGATCTTGCGCCCGGTCGCGGTGCTGCCGGTAAAGACCAAATGATCCCAGGGTTGCGCCGCAAAATCCGCACCAACTTCCGCGCCGCCTTGCACGCAAAGTGCTAGGTCATCGCCCCAGGCGTCGCGCAGGATATCGGCGATCAGCGCCGCGGTGCGCGGCAGCGCTTCCGATGGTTTCACGCACACACGATTG
>Ga0169931_10014688_pt1 | contig 10571 bp, 2 predicted proteins | sample Kivu_15m_20L_FD_129675 | JGI IMG/M metagenome (GOLD analysis project Ga0169931, IMG submission 129675) | Freshwater microbial communities from Lake Kivu, Western Province, Rwanda to study Microbial Dark Matter (Phase II) - Kivu_15m_20L... | ecosystem: Environmental > Aquatic > Freshwater > Lake ... | reverse complement strand
TTAATTAAAATTTTACAATTGATGGGTACTCCAACAAAATAATAATGGCCTTAAGGATATAAATTAGCAGCACAAATGTCATTTGAAATGCCAGTTTATGAGCCTGGAAATTTATCAAAAGTAATATCATAAGCACCAAAATAAGCTATATCTTTAATAACTACTTTACTTCAAGTATCTCCACAAAAAAGAATGACAGCTCAACAAGCACTTCAACATTAATATTTTAAAGTCAAAAATAAAGAAAAAATAGTTTAAAATTGGAATAATTTTTAACAAAATACAAATAATAAAGAAGGTCTTATCATAAATTCAAGATATAAGCCTGGAACTAAATGCAAATTATGAATACTATTTTTAATATTTATAAATTTTATTTATACTAATACATTAAAAAATATCAAAAGGCAAAATTTATCTTCCACACTTCCCATTATTTTAATAAAAAGTGATTTCCTTTCTTTTGTCCAGTAAATAACATCGTAGAATGCTGATTACTTTATCTATACCTAGCATTTGAATATGAATATGGAAACTATGAATAGCTAGTTTTTTCTATATTGGCATTATGACATATGGCAATATCGGCACCTGCCCCAAAAGTAGGCCCAAAGTTAACAGAATTAAAAATAGCACTTTTTTAATCAATTAAATTCATTTTTTGTTTCAAAGACAATGAGAATATAAAAGACTAGCATTTATGATCTGAATGTAGTGTATTGGCTGTAGATTTCCAAGGTAATGGCGTAAACCCACCTATAATTTTATTAAACTAAGTTTTTATAATGACTAAAGTATTGATTTCTCCATCACATAATTTATGAAAGTCTTTTATTGAAAAATTATATTAAGTCGCCCTATACAAAAGATTACAATTTTATATATTTTTATTCTAAAATAATTTATTAACAAACACACTATCTTCTTTATTTTATACTATTCTACTACCTATTAATTCTAATGGTTTTTTAATACTTATAACTCTATCTTTAATTACATCTATATTTTTAATTTAACGTTTAATATACGATCTTCTTAATGTCCTTCTGTCATTATCCCGATCTTAATATTATGTTTTTATTCTAGATATTGTAATATCATCAAAATTTTGACTTTTTATTTTTTATTAAATATCATTTATGCAGATATTCTTCCATGATTTACTTTGCATTATATCTTATACATCATTACTAAGATTAATATATCTTGTATTTATGACATCGATCATCTTTTTAAAACCGGCATCATTGTTTTATTTAGGGATATAATTAAATAATAAAGAACTTATACTGTAGACTTGCTTGCAACTTATATTTTATAATTATTTATGATACAACTTTTATATGATATTGATTTTTTATTAATCTTTACTAATATTACTAAATATTATCTTTTTCATTAGCCTCATCATCTTATCTTTTTATTTACATAATAATTGCATGAATGATTCTTATACTTTTTTGTAATATTTATTGATTAAGTCTGTACATTATGATATATTTAAGTTATGGTATTGTTAAATTTTATTAAATTGATGTGATATTTGTTATATGCTTATTGTTTCATGATTTGATAAACCCTTTTTATGACTATTGTCAATACCTTTTAGGCAATCAAGGCAAATACGACAATTTAATTAACATATATTGTCGTTGCCTATAAGTACAAAGGGTTTTTGATGATTTGGACATAAAGATTAATCGTTTTTCATGTATTTTTTATATTATTTTTTAAGGAAAGCTTATTAATAAAAATATTATATAAAGATTATTATTTTGATATTTGATTATTTGATTAATATTAAATAAAATTGAATAAAAACTTAAGCATAAAATGAGTATATAAAAAGAACGTATATAATTTTTCCAAAGTGAATCATCCTTTGGTTCAGATTCCGCCCTTTCATAATCCCGCTATTATGACTTCATAAACTAAATAGTATCTTAATCATAAAACATCTTCCTTACCCTTCAAAAATAACTTCTTCCTAATTAAAATTTAACAAAACAATAGACAATAAGATTTGCATTAACAAGGGCACAAATAATTTAAAAAGATACTATTCCTTAACATTTAGCATATCTTAATAAAATATAAGCCCCTGAAAATGCTAAAAACGAAGTTAGGGTATGCTCTTAAAAACTAAAGAAATTATTATTAGATTATTAAAAATTGAAGCAAGGTACTATGATGTATAAACAATTTTATAATATCTATGGGAAGTAATATGGTATTAAATAAGATTTCAATAAAAAGAAAGATTTGAATGTTTATGTATAATAATATTAACCTATCATCCAAAAATAAATCATATAGATAAATTATAATAATAAACAACAAAAATTAAGAAATTCAACTCCAAGAGTTTTAATTTCTAGCACTGCACCTAATAACTAAAAATAATTATCTTCACTAAAATAATAAATTCATAGACTAAAAAAAGTAAATTAAGACCTTAAGAAAAAGAATTAAGCCTAGCTTATAAATGAACATCTAACTTATTAAAAAAGACTCAGAAATTATTTACAATCAAATAATTCTACATAATAACTATAAACACTAAAATCATAATTGAGATTACAAAACTAAAAATTATCATCATGCCTCTCTTTGAATAAATAACTCATCACAAATGACTAATAATCTAAAAAGATAATATAGACATTGAGACTAGATAATTTATCATTGAAATAACAAATTTAAGCCTTAAGGAAGGTGTAGATCAGTATAGTTGAATAGTAAGATCATGACAAATCATATAACTCAGAGGTGAATGAACCATAAGACAAGAAGGCAAACAAGAAAATGAAAGTTTTAAGACAGTAGAATTAATTATTAAAGACTCAATTAAAAAATTAAAGACAAAGAATCTATAAATTACAAGGATAGATAACTTAATAGTAAAGAAGATAATTATAAAAAAATAAAAAATCTTTATAAAAGTTAAAGAAATAAAATTAATAACTATATAATAATATCGATAAATTAAGAATCGAATGCCTTCAACTTACTCATAACAACAAATCATACGTAAAACTAAATTAAACTCTAAAACATGAAAATAACTAATTGAAGAAAAATATCTAAAAACTTCGTCTAAATTAAAATTACTCCTAAAATGTACTTTCCTTGCCTGTATTATAATCTAGTAAATAATTATCTATATCTGCTAAGACACAAATTTTATAATATTAAGGAGACGGCATAGAGGGCATACCTTATTATTAAAATTTATCAAAATAATTCAAAATAAGATTTAGAAGATCATGCCTCAAATAAAAATAACTATTATATAAACTGAATGGTATTTAAATAGGTGTAATCTCTGTGTTCTAATCAATAAATAAGATAAATATCCTCGTACATATTACTAATTATTCATAATTTAAATATTAAAAAATAAAGATAAAGATAATGAATGCTAATTAGAATAAGATCAATGGAGAAGCCTTTTAATTTGGTAAGATAGAATCGAATTAACAAATTAAATTACCTATATCGCTTATAATTAGTAGATATCCCATCGGGCCTTTGGTATTGTTGATGGAATATGTATCAGAAAGGAAAGAAGAGTTGAGGATATTGTTGCCTGCTCATATATTCAAATGTATGAATGTAGAATAAAGACATTAAAAGTTACAAAATAAAGATAATAAAATAACATTAAGAGTGGAAAGAAAAGTAGCAAAAGATATGAATGATATAAGATCATATTTTAAGAATATAAAATTGATTAATAATATTCTTCAAGTTACGCTGTTTAACTAGCATACTCATACATTGATCAATATGGATTTGGTACAGAATCAAGAAGGTTATGATTTATTGTATTAGCATAAGGAAGGAAATAGACATATTACTTAGTATTATATTAAAACTTTATGTTTTTTATTAAGTAAATGATATCATCTTTATATTGATACAATCATTATATAAAATATATTATAGATTTATATATGAATAATTAATCATTCTTCTGGTGGTGCTTATTCTTTTGGTTTGTTCTATTCAACAGGAAAATTAGGTTATGATTGTTAATTTCTATCTGAACATTCTTCAAGAACAGTTTATGGTTATTTAGGATAATACCAAGAAGAATTACTTTTATGTCCTGAACCAATATAAATAGAAGACCATTGTTTATTATGAAAAATAAATGTCCATCCTTTCCAAATCAAACTTTTTATACAAATATATCCATAATTGATAGTATCTTTATTCTTTGTAGCAGCTTTGTATTAACTTGAATCGCCAACTATTTTAAGACTCCATGCAGCATTATTACCAAATCTATCTCTAGATAATGGTTTCAATCTTTATTCTAATGGATCTTTAGCTTATAACTCTTTCATTAATTTTTATTAATCTACCTAGACACCTTATGGTATATTTGGCTTTAAAAGTGTTAATCTTCCGTTAATAAGTATATTTTGTGAATGATGTACCCAATTATCTAATGATGATAAAAATGTAAAATTAGGTAATTTCCATTATTATCCAGCAGGTTAGATCTATTTTTTATCTTATGCATTTACATTAAACATAGTTCTAGGTACTATTTGACAATTAAAACTTATACGCACAATTTGACATTTTAATAAATGTGATTATTTTCCTTTGAAATGAGGATTCATACATACAACTCTTTATAAATCACCTGTAAAGATATATTTTATTTTTCTTGATGTTGTCAATTGATCTGGTGTTATCAATGGTAATTATTTCCATTAACCATAAAGAAGATCTGTTGTCACCCAATATGTATTTTTATTAATACCTGTACCTTTTGGTTAGACATCTGGTGGTAATTAACCTTATTATCCTCCTTAAGCTGCAGTCTATAAGATATAATAATCTTTATTTCTACCTAATATCTTACCCCAAAATTTAATTTACTTTATTTGTTTGACTATACTAAATCTTTAGATAGCTTTGAAAATTATGTATGTTAATTCTTATCCAAAGCCGACTCCACCTTTTTAAAATAATTTGGCTTATTACATTAAATTAGATACATATCCACATGGTCCAGGTTCAGCTGGTTATTCTTATGTACCGACATTAGGTTTATTTAATAGCCCTTTAAAGTTTTTTGCATATTAAACTAAAGGTTCTAATTATTAATTTCTAAAATTATCACCATTCTGTTGTCCTTGTTTGACATTTTGTGAGTAATATTAAAACAATTGATAGCTATTTTTATCATTATTAAGAACGATTTGTCTTAAAACTTGTATTAAATGATTATAAGCATTTGTATCACCTTATTTGATTGCTTCTAACTTAGCCTTCATTGATTTGTAACTTATTATAATATGATCTAAATTAAATAAAAACAAAATAAATTATAAAAATGATTGATTAATGTTTTATAGAATCATTAAATAGAAAGCATGTTTTATTAAGTTTATTAATTTGTAGCTCCGATCCAACTAAAGAAGAGATTTCTTAAGATGTAAGGTTGATCATGGAAAGAATGATGGCCTGCGTTGAATATTTATGTATATACTACTTGTTTGACGGTCTTATAATATCCAACTACTTTATCTTCAAGAACAAGATCCTATATAAAAATATATGTACTTCAAGTTTTGCTTTTCTAAAGGCATCACTTTCAACAAAAGAAAGTTCGTTTTAAACCCAGTTTCTTACTCCTTTGAAATAAGATATATAATCTGTTGATCCTTGAATAAACCAATGTTTGACTGAATAATAATCCTTCATGAATTGTGATAATTCTTTTGTATAGTTTTTAGCAACATCACCATAGGTTTTATTTGCAATGTATCCTGATTGAGATTAAAATAATCTTGAATTTGGTGCTTTCCAGGCAGCAACAACTGATGGTTGACTGAAATAATATTGAATCATAGTTAAAAATTAAGTAAGATTGGATGCTTGTCTAACATCAAATAAATTACAGTTCTTTGTTTTTGATTAAACAAAATTTAAGATGGCATCAAGACAGTTATGTCCTTAGACATATTTAGCTGATCTAATATAGTTATAGCAGTTAGTGAAAGTAGAATCAATAGCTATTCTTTAAGATTAAGTATATATTTTTAATTCTACTCCAGCAATACCATAAAATCTTCCCATAGCATATATTTCTGGCCATGAAGAAAGATGTACAATACCTTTTAATGCATCAATATCATTTAATCCAGATAATGATCTAATGAATGTTCCTTAACCAGCAAGATATATTCTTGGAATTTGTCCTAATACACTTTATTTAACAAATGTATTAATTGCTACGGTCAATTGAGATCCAAATGTTTTAGCATCGGATGGTAAATCTGAAGCATTTGCAGCAAAAGAAAATCCACTGCCTAATAAGTCTATGAACATTAAGTTAGTAATTGTGGTAAATCTGTTTGGATTGGCTTATAATGTCATATCATTTTTTAGATTGACAGGACCAATAGAACTTAAACTGTAGTATTGAGCAGATGATCCTGGACTAAATATATAAATATATACTTTCCGACTACAATTAATAAAGGGAAGTTTTTTAATGTATCTTGAGTTTTTTGTCCATCAGCTCCATAATATGTGAAAAAGAGATTATTATTTCCAACTGGAATGGTTCCAGAATATACTAAATTATCATTGGAGACTCCACTAATTTGATTGACTGTTATGGCAGCATGACTAATTACAATAATGAAAGCTATTAAGAATATCTTTGAGTATTTCATTTTATCTTATCTATCTTATATCTATCTTATAATTATATCTATTAATAATCTATCATAATGCGAAAGATTTATATAATTGATCAATATTAAAATAAGAGATAGATCTTAATAATTTATATTTATTCAACAATTAGTCTAATTTTTTTTTTCAATTTATTAGCTCATATACTTTCGATCAAAATAAAATTAAAGTAAACTTGTGAAATACTTATATCTTCATTAATAAGTTTATATTTAATGCAAATATATTTTATTAATTTATATATTTTCTATAGAAATAAAAATTATATTCAAATTATATAGCTAAATCGTTAAAAAACAAATGTCATCCCAAAAGGTTTCTCAAAATCTATTCATACAAGTCAAGTAAAAATTAGATAATTATCATCTTCCATCAAATTTTCCTATAGAAGCAACACATCTCATCTCAAAATTACTCAACCTCATCAATAATGATAATTCTCAATAAGCATAAACAAATGCTATAATCAATTCTAATTAAGGTATTTCAACAGCAATCCGACATTAGATGGGTGTGATCGTCAAATAAAATAATAAACTTCATCTCGATATTATGACAGCTAGATAATAAATTCAAAGTTTATCACATGTCATCCATAAATTACAATCTAATAAAAATTCTAAGGATAAAGAAATGAATACTTTATCAGCTTTAAAATCACAAAGATAATAATAACTATTTTAAGAATTAACATAACTTCGATATAAATATAATTAGCTGGTTGCCTTTTTACATTAAAATCCACAAGCTGATCATTAATATATCAAAAGATTATTAAAACATAAGAAACCTTATGCAGGTATATCTATATTTATATAGGAAAATAAAGATAAAATGATGAACCTTCTATTGTAAATAATATTATTCAATATTAAAATAGTCTAACAGCTAGTTAAAAAATTAAATAACTCGAAAACAAGATAAGAAATCGTTAGATCTAAATCTTAAGACTACAAAAAGTATTATAATGTAATTTTTGATAATATTTAGACGATGGCTTAAATTTAAATAAAATTATTAAAAATTTTAATGAAGAACTTGTTAAAAATCGTCTGAATAATGCTGATTCAAAGATAAACTACTTATAATAATCCCTTTCCAAAACAAGAAAATAAAACATCAACATGAAAAATAAAAATGGATTGAAGTAAGCTCTAAGGGCATAAGTCTAAAAATCTCATAAAGTCATAGCTGATCTAAAAGACTAGAACGGTAAATTGAGAAGAAATGCTAACTAACAATAATTCGATATAAATAAACGAACTAAATAAAATTAGAGGCAGGTTGATAAGATCAATCTTGAAAAGAGTCATTCTGATAATATTATCAAAAAACATGAAAACTAGATAAAAGAACTGAATAAAAAAATATCATTCCTTTAAAAATAACATAAATAATCATTAAAAAATATATAATTATTAAAACAATCACTTTCATCTTCATAAACTTAAAAAAGCACGATTCTTTCTAAGAACTAATAACTTAAACTATATTATGAGTATGAAATTTAATCACTTAAACGTAAACTTTCATAATTATAATTCTAAATATCTTAATTAAAATCACTAAATAGTAAACTTCTTACAGAATGTTAATTATTACGTAAATAAAATAGTCTTAAAACATAGTCTATCTTGAACTTAGAAAAGATTATTAATTAATTAATGAAAAAGAATAATTTACTTAATGATAGTGCTCATTCCATACTTAAACTTGAGCAATATAATAACAAAACAGAAGATATTTAGACTAAAAGACGAATCATATAGTTGTAACAACAATTAATCCATGTTCAAAATTAAAAAGAACAACTATTTTCTGATTTAAGAACGATAGAGCATAGATATACTATACTCATCAAATAAAATGAACAAAATAAACTGGAATTAGGCAGATTGAATAATTAATTAACTATTAGATAAGGAACAATACTAAAGAATAATGCTTAGATTGATGAGTTTAAATTTTTAGCTAAGAAGAGCAATAATTAATATTTTAGGGAGCTATAATACTTGAAAGATAATCTTAATAGAAGATAAGCTTTATATAGTTAGTTGAAAGTAGAAAACTAAAAGGTACTTGAAGAAAGTAAGAGATATAGAATCAGAATTAAAGATTTAGATATTAGAGTAGGTGAGATATAGGCTATTTTATAAGTCAATAAACTTAAATTAGATTAAAGATAAGAAAGAGTACGTAATTTATAAAAATTACTAAATGAAACAGTCTAAAAAAGTAAAAAGCTATCAAACTAATTAACATAAACAAACTAAATAAATCATAATTTAAGAAGATAAAATCATCGAACTAACATAAAGTTCTAATAACTATTAAAAGAATCATAAGACTTCAGATCAAATTCCTTCAAAAACTACCAAATTGCCATAAACGATAACTTAAACTAAGTCAATTCGCTTAAATAGCAATTATCTACTGTGAAATAAGCCTAATAAAGAGCAATTATACGATATTAATAAACAAGTAACTTATTGAACATGATAAGAAGATAGAAATAGGTTAGTTAAGTTGATAAATTATCATTATAAAGAGATAACTAACATTTGAAATTGAGATTAGAATAGATGCAATAAATATAACGAACTTTAGTCATCTAAAATTAAAGTAATAATATATAATATATAGATTTACGAAACAATTTAAAAAGATTATGATCCCATCATCATTCATTCTTCATATCATATATCATATAAATAATAAATATTAATCTTATCAACTATATTATGCTTATGATATATAGATATATAGATATTTATATATTGGCTTATTATACTTTTTGATATTGACATAATAATATATAGTTTGTTGTAATGATAGAATAAAATCTTCCTCCAAAATCTAAAAAGCAAAAACCTAAAAAATCTAAACCATAATAATAAAACTAACCAATAACATATCCAGCAATAAAAAATATCTAATTTCCATAATACCTAAAACATGTAAATTATTATTCCTTATAATCATTCTAAAATAACATCTAAGATTAAATAACAAACAAAGCATTTCATAATGCCATATCATAAAATAAACATCTTTTTGTATCTAAAATAGTATTACATATAACATAGGGCATAAATTGTCTATATTCTATTTTTGCGGTAAAAGCAGGGGCATCTAGGGTATATTGTGTTATCAATGGCTAAAGCTAAAGATAAATACAGAATATATACATGATTAAAGAGATTATTGTAGAAAATGAACTAGAAGATTATATAACTGTTTTGCCATGGAGATAGTTTAATGCATAGATAGATATTATAATAGCATAACCTATGGGATATTGTCTACATTTTGATAGTATATTAGATCGGATAATCTAAGCTAGAGATCTATATCTCTGCTAAAATGGCATGATATTTCCTAATATATTGTCATTCAAATGTGCATTAATAGATGATTAATATTTTACTGATCATAAAGTCAATTACTGGAATGATGTTTATGGGATACCTATGATTTCCATGAAAAAATGGATATCACATTAACCTATCATCAAAATAATAGACCCAAATCTGATTGTCAGTAAAGTATCAAAATTAATTACTTTTGATATAGAAACTGTTAAATATTAAGATATTATCAAGATCAATAAGTCTATATAGATAGATTTGATGGGACCTTGTCGGGTCAATGGTATATGTATATGGTTTTAGACATTTTTTAATAATTGTTAATAAAAAATAGATCTTAAGGCATCACCTTGGGCAGAAAGTACAAAATATACACAAGTGACACTATATTGGCCAGAGATAGTATAATTTAATGGGGGTAAATTAAGAATTCGGTTCAAAGGTTAAAAATATCCTAAAGAAGGTTATTCTATTATAACA
>Ga0169931_10014687_pt1 | contig 10571 bp, 6 predicted proteins | sample Kivu_15m_20L_FD_129675 | JGI IMG/M metagenome (GOLD analysis project Ga0169931, IMG submission 129675) | Freshwater microbial communities from Lake Kivu, Western Province, Rwanda to study Microbial Dark Matter (Phase II) - Kivu_15m_20L... | ecosystem: Environmental > Aquatic > Freshwater > Lake ... | reverse complement strand
TTGATATTCCAGGATAACACCTCCACTATTACTTTGGTTACGAAAGGTGGCGGGAAAATGCGCAATAAGACTATGCGCGTGAAACAAGCCGTTATTCTGGAGGGGTTTAAAAATGGCGACTATGAGTTCGAATATGTGCCGACTGAGGACATGATTGCTGATATGTTCACTAAGCCTCTATCGGGAATAAAGTATTATCGTTTCAAGAAGGTTGTTATGATTGGAGGCCAGGAATCTAAAGCTGCAGGAGTGCGTAGAATTAGTGGTAAAAATGGCTGACTTTAACCCTAAGCGCGGAGCTCTGCCAGGAGGGGTATCATTATAAGTAGAGGCATTTGAAATAAGGCGTAGCTTGGGAGCTTGGATCTTCTCTTGGATCTAGGGAAGGTTCAGCCTGAGTTCGTCAGATGGTGCCAGCTTTAGATCGTCCTGGGCAGATGAAGTTCGGAGATCGAGCTTCCTTTTTTAAAAGTAGTTTCGTTAATACAATAGAACAAGTATCTATTAGTACAGTTATTCTATTAGGATTCTACTTATTTGTTTTGTAAGGTTGCATGTGACTTGCTGAAGACCCGATTAAAAGTTCAAATTTGTCTTAGTTTCAACGCAGATGAACACAGAAATCGCCACCGCAGACGGAATTGGTCACGATGCAAGACTCAGTTGATTTATAGTGCTGAAGAGATTAATCCCGCGATATTGCAATACACATTATTATATCTCATTCTTTTCCGTCTTGAAAATCAAGATTATTCATTACAACTAGCTCGATTTGATAGCAGTTGCTCATCTCATTATATTATTTAGAAAAATGCTATTAGAATCATCATTATATTGGTTCATTTGATTGATCTAACTTGAATTTCTACTGCACAATATTCTAATAAACCAATCCATTTTATTATCATGAAAAACTCTTACCATTCCATTCAAAGAGCTTCTAAGACGATTACCCAGTGAGTTAGGTCGCATGATCATAGATGCATATAACGCCGAAAAGTAACCATGTGACGTCCGTTTTGTGATATCTGTTTTCGTTGGAACACTTGTATGTTTATGAAAGCGCATGAAACGGTAAAAGCGAATTTTGCACTGAATGTTATATATGTTTCTTGAACATAGTAGAGCTGAATAGTAAAAGAGGTCAATCATCAGAGATTCATTTACTGAACACTTCATGCGTTATAAGGAACGGCGATAGTCTAAGCTGATATTCTTACCCACAGGTTCAACAGTATTAACTCGAAAGATATAATGAGACGAATTCGATCAGAGGAAGCATTTATACGTTGATTGGTAATACATTACGGAAGATAGAGTAACTCACTACCCTGAGTTCGTTTCCCATAGGAGGATCGAGGACGAGGACAACCCTGACTTTTAGCCCATTCCGATATTAAATCATGACCACGATCTTGAGCAGCTTTGATTGTTAAATGATTCCATGGACAATCATGTTGTCGTAGCCATTGAAGAATGTGTAAGTGACCTGCATAAGCTGCAGCAGCAGTAGTCCATTCGTCCCATGGTAAATTCTTTTCTTTCAACCATTTCAAAATGTCTAATTGACCATGTTGAGCTGCCATAGTCGATACCAGAGGAGGATCATTAATATTATATCCACGTGCTTTTGCGCAAGTTAGCATATGAATTTCTGTGTCATCCGATGAGTAATCGTCTTCATTGATACTCCAAGTAAAGGACCATTCATTGAAGGGACATTGTTGAGAGTCAAGCCATTGGATGACATGGTAAAAACCTCCTTGAATAGCCATGATATAACTCCATGTATTACTTGAACAGTTAATTTCTTGTAACCATCGAAGGATATGCATATGGCCTCCACGCGCAGCTTCGCTATAACACAGTTCATTCATCGGGCAATTATTTTCTCTCAGGTATTGCAGTACATTTAAATTCCCACCCCTAGCAGCTTCTGCGGAGGTCCATTCATCCCATGAGATGCGATGATTTTTATTGGTCTCTTGTTCATGGAACCATTTCAATGCTTGGATATGTCCGTTTCTTGAGAGCACTTCATATGGCCGCAGCTCATCGTCAACAGGTTTGTTGAGATACCAAAAAAATTTCATACCATCTAGGTCTCCTAAGATCAAAAGCAACTTCCATGTTGATCGAGTGACGAAGGAATATATTTCAATCCTTATGTCCAATGGAAGGTTAGTAAACATAAGACGCATACTTCCTATTGTCGTCATCCGTTTCCGACATCCATAATGAATTATTAGGAGATACTTTTCTTTCTTGGTCATGCATGTACATAGTATCTTACGTCTGTCCATCTACTGTTCGAGCGGCTTCAGCACCTCAAAATAAATACGACAGTATATAACAAATCAACTTGCATACAAACATTCAAGTCTTTCAAACAAACATTCAAAATGGAGGACGTGCCTAATCTATCGTCATCAATCACGAATACAATCAATCCATCAGATGCTCCATTAGTATGGGATGCCAATGCCACTGGACCTTTTCGTTTGTACTTGGGTAATGAGAAGGAAAATCTAGATTGTCGATTTTATGAAGAAAAGTACCCAGCGTTTGAATCCCTAGTGATGGTAAATGTAAGAAACGTTGCCGATATGGGTGCTTACGTTTCTTTATTGGAATATAACAATATCGAGGGTATGATACCCCTATCAGAACTATCCCGTCGACGAATCCGATCAATTAATAAACTCATTCGAGTTGGGAGGAATGAAGTTGTGACTGTCTTACGTGTCGATCATGAAAAGGGATACATTGATTTGAGTAAGCGTCGTGTTAGTCCTGAAGATGTCATTGCATGTGAGGATCGATTTAATAAAGCCAAGGCAGTTCATGGTGTACTCCGACATTTAGCTGAACGTAAAAATTTGTATTTGGAAGAGCTTTATGTTCGTATTGGTTGGCCTCTATATAGAAAGTATGGGCATGCTTATGACGCATTTAAATTGGCTATGCAAGAGGGTGTTGGAGAAATCGGTAAAGACGAAGACCCGTTTCGCGATTTTGCCATCCCTGAAGATATAAGGAACGATTTAAAGCTATACATACGACGTAGACTCGCTCCCCAACCAATCAAAATCCGAGCAGACATTGAAGTTAGCTGCTTCACCTATGAAGGTATTGATGCAATCCAAGAAGCCTTATTTGCGGGTATGGCTTGTGGAGGGGTAGTGGGAGATGATAGCAACAGCAACAATACTGCTATTAAAATCAAATTAATTGCCCCTCCCATTTACGTTCTTAGTACCATGACTTTGGAGAAAGAGGTTGGTATTGCTCTGCTTAATACGGCGATTGATACGATTCAAAAAAATATAATCGCAAAGGGTGGAAAGCTAGATGTGAAGATGGCTGCCAAGGCAGTTAGTATAAAGGAAGAAACAGAACTTCAAGCTATGATGGATAGGCTAGCGATGGAGAATGAGGAAGTGGACGGCGATGCACCAGAAGAGTAGAAAGAATATTTGAGATGTAATATACATTTATATTTTGTTTCGTAATTTGAGGGACACACAATATATTGTAGTTATGACCGATTCTCTTGTATAAACGGGTCTCCGGTCTCCGGTAGTATTTTCTACGAACGATGGATACTGTGAATGCGCATTTGAATCATGTGATACATGGTCATATACGAAACAGATTGTATCTTCCCATCTCCGACTTTGCATTTGTCATTTACCGGCAATATTTTCAAATGCTATATCATATGTATGTATGAGAGGATAAATTAGTAAGTGGTAAATGTTGTTCGTAAGTACACACAACAGTATACCTGTCAACATACAGCCAAGCCACAGGCTCTTCTTACATACAGTAGCCTAGTTATTAGTGCACCCATAATTTATATATCCTTGCTTCTCAGGAAATCTCAAGCTGTCCCACCTGGAGACTTAAACTGCCTGAGATCTGTCAGCAAGCATCAACAAATAATACATTAACTCAATATCATGAAGAATCTTTCAAAGCAACAGAGGGATGAATACGCTACTGCTTTCGCCATCCTCGCCTTGTACGATGGTGAAGCAGAAATCTCATCAGATCAAATAAACACTTTGTTAAGTGCATGCGGAGTGGAAGAAGTTGAGGGATTTTACCCCGTTATCTTTGCAAATTTATTCAAAGATCGATCCAAGCTTGCAGCATGTGTTACAACACCATCGGGTGGTGGCGGCGGCGGCGGTGGAGCTGCCGTTGGCGGAGCCTCAGGCGCTGTTGCCGGCGGTGCAACACCTGAAGCGACTAAGGAGGAAGAAAAGAAGGAAGAAGAGGAAGAAATGGATCTTGGTGGAGGTATGGATATGTTTGGAGGTGGAGGTTCCGGTGGTGGAGGAGATTATTAGAAGCAAGAGTCACTAGAGTAGTAGTTTATATTATCCCACCTTCATATATATTAAGGCAAGAATATTTAAATGCTACATAACTTCTTTATCAATTGTTCATTTCAATAACCTAAATAGGCACTAGGCTGAGGTCCTTAAAAGATCGAACGCTCTTGATGGAGTTTCGTCGGTGGATATTCATGAATCATATTTAATATGGGCACATCTATAAATTTCACAGTACATTAATACTTTATCCATTGAACATTTCAATAATACACATATAGACAATAGTCTGAGGTTATTGACGGATCTCACGAACTGGAGTTGACATTTTAATTCATCATCATTGAGTTTTTTCTTCTTCTTGATAAAATCAATTACATGAGAACAAAATGAGACATATTCAATGAATGTGTCTTAAACACAGACAGGTATGGATGTAAATTTCAAAGTAGAGTAGCACGATAATCTTGATGCTGCTTCTTCGATTCAACGTAATTTGGAATGCGACTCAAATACTCGGGTTCTTGAACGGATTCTTTATTTGCATTGAATGTTGATACTATGTTGGACATCATGGGGCCAAATTTCGCGGTAAACTTGGATGACGACGTCGAAGAACCAACCTCACTAAATGATTTCCAGGTCTTTGCGACAGCCTTCCGCTTCAAAAATGAACCGGATTTTCGGGATTGTCTAGGCGATGATGCACTCTCTGTTATACTCGATTCAGCATCACTATGATCATCTGTGCGATGGGGTATGTGAAAGGAAGATGTAGAAATAGACGTATCATCGTAAAGTTGACGTTGCATTGTGTGGGAATTCAACGTAGTGGTGATCTCTGGAATCTTATATTGAGAAAGGTGTTCTTGCTGTGGAATAGATGCATTCACATCTCTCACAGCTTTAGTAAGTATTGATCGTTGATTTGTAGAAAGATATTCATTTCGGAATGACAGCGTGATCGGACGTCCGCGAGCTTGAATAGATTTGCGAATGGTATCAAATGTCCAAGGACCAACTTCAACTGAGATCCCGTCGAACGCAATGAGGCGTGCACCGAGGTGTGGCCGCCTATTACTATTTGACAATTCATCGAACCCATGAAATCCGCAGACAAGAACAATATCATTGGGATAGACGACAGGAGAGAGTGACTCTACTTCACTTGGGCAAATATTGACATTATCCTTCGAGTTGAATTGAGCTATCGTTCTAACCTTTTCAAGTTCCATATGAGATCTTTGTTTACCCTCATCAAACAAATCAGCTCTCATTGCATCCGCTAATTTTCCGTTGTTGAATGATTCAGCGGGTACTTTCTGAAACTGTAATCCAATTTTTGAGCCATAAAAAGTGAGATGGTAAACTTGACCTCGGTCCGGTGTAAGCTGTTCAAGCTGACAATCATCACGGGATCTCGTTTCTGTGACATCTACAAAAGGGCATATTAGTTTTGCAGTGGCTTCACCGTTGGAAGTCACTAGAGATCGATTTGACATATTAGATGATTGAGCAGAACTATCACATGGAATAGTTGAAGCTGTCGAGGTACCATTTTCATCATCGATTGTAGCTATTATTATTTCCTTTTCCTGAAATGCAGTATTTCCATCGTTTTCGGCATCAGGTATATTTATATTATGAATTTGCTGGTCATTTGAAGAATCATCTGATGTATCGGTTACAACATAATCAAGTAATGATGTATTAAGCCGAGAAGCGGTCCCACGACAAGCCAAGATCTTAGGTCTTAGTGGCGAGACAGATTGAGATGAAACACTGACATCTTTATCGATTTCATGTGGAGTATCCGAAGAAATACTGATATCATTACCATCATCTTCAACTTCGGATGTGTCAGAGGGCTTGTGTGGATTCAATACCTTCTCACTACGGAATAAGATATTGTTATCTGGGTTTCCAGAGGCTAAAAATTGCTCATTCAAAAGCAAGCTCGATGTCACAGATTCTTCAAGTTCAAAAAAGAGTCTTTTATCTGGTGTTGCTAGCTGTTTACGTCTATTGGAAAAGTTATTTTCTTGTGCATTTATGGGTCCAGACTCAAGTTTTAACGAGGAAAGAGTTGAGTTGAGTTCTTCACACTTCTTCCTTAACGATTCATTTTCTTCTTCATTAACGGTGAATACATTTCTTAAGGAACGGAATTCTTGAGCAAGTATTTTCCTTTCCTTTTTTGTTTGCTTAAGATTTTCACGTAAGTCCAAATTTTCCTCGTATAGCTTCGACATTTTCTCTTCTGCTTGAAGTAGTTTAGCTCTTAGCTCAGTAACCGTTTCTTGTGCTTCGTGAAGATCTCTCTTTACCGTGGAGCATAACTGATACTCATTGTTGATTTTGGCCTTGAGATTTTGATAGCAGTGGCTTAGTGTATTGAGATTACTAGATTGTAAGTTATTCTCTTGAATATATTGTGATAGCGCAGACTCATCATGTCCTGTGTGCGCCGTTTTGAATCGCGTTTCATGCATCCAATGACAGGAAGTTGTATCTTCTACGATACAAGCTCTAAGCATGTCTAGCCCTTGATTAAATTGCTCTAATTTTCTCTTACAATCTTGTGCATCTTGTATCGCTCCATCTCGATCTTGTTCCACCAGATGAAAGGTATCTATTAGACGATATAAATCCTTCTTATCATTTTCTAATGCTGCAACTTTAGCACTCAATGATTCGACTACTGACTTGGAATGAGACAAACGTTCCACGGTTATCAGATGCATCCATTCACGTGCAGCTGTTTCATCCTCAGCTTCCAATCGAATGATGGTTGGCTGGACCCCTCCTGGTGGTAGATCTTTTTCTTGGGTAGGAAGATGAATTTCAAAGCCCAGCCGTCCATTTACTGTTGATTGGGTCTCTCGCAAAGTAACTCCTGATCCACTTTCTAAATCAATACAACCTCTTGGTTCATGATCTGATGCACTTAGAAAGTAATATAGGCATGTTGTTGATTTTAGTACGAAGAATCTTCGTTTTCCCTCCTTATACAAGAATCCTGCCTTAGGCGCATCACGAGCGAAAGTAGCAGCCGTGATAGATGGCATGGTAACGCTTGTGGTTGAATGAGTAGATCTGATCGTATGATGAGGTTCAGTCGATGGTACTACGGAGGAAGGGATCAAAGGAAGCCTCGCTTTGTCAATTGTGGGAAGAAGTTGTCGAAGATGAGATCGTGTGTTAACTCGTGTATCCATGATGCTAAAAATTTGAGCTTTACTTGAGAAATGACGTTTTTGTGACAGTCGATAAGGAGAGAAACTCGTATTCTCCGATGCATTGAAAAAAAGATGAAGGGGTTAGGAATGAGGGCATTGGGTTTGTGTTTTAAAATTTGTGTGTGAGAAAAAAGAACATCTGTGATACCAGTTTTGATGGAAATCAGTAGTTTTGGAGTTAAAGGGATGTTATTCTCTAGTACTAATAATGTACGTACCCATTTGGTAGAATTGATTTCGAATCATATCTACTCCGAAGATGTGAGATATTTCGTCAGTGACATCATTGAGGTTATCAAATGATGTCGGTTGTTGAGTGTGACACGATGTGTTGACATCTGATTCTTTTACTCATACATAACTTAAGCTAGTAGTTTTGTAAGCAACTGATTCTGAGCCTTCTTGTCGTTTTGTGTTAAGTGCGATAAACGTTCCTCCCTTAGCAGTTACATTCATATTTAATTAAGCAAAGAATCATCTCACTTCAGTGTGCGAGGATCAGGTTTAACAACAGTTTTTCTTCCTTACATAGTAAGTTTGTGCGCGGCTAAGCTTTTAAATAATGTGCAGCCCTATATGTACAAACATAGTAAACTCTCCATTTTATGTACCGATGTGAAAGAGTATTCATTAAGGCTATCTATCTTATATTGACGCTATGGTCCTTTCATCATGGAGAAGTTAGAAACTTAAATGAGAACGTTATTCATTCTTTCTTTGGTGGTAATTTTATAATCTTTCCAATAGCAACTGTCTTCCCTTCAGTGCGCAGTGTAAATCTACCTAAAAAGGGGAATTCGTCGTACACTTCACATGATATGGTTCTATTCAGCTGAATCATACAGATGCATTTCATTCCGATACTAGCGAATCGAGGTTCCTTATTGACTTGCCCTCTTGAATTTGTGGTTTCAAATAACTTAACAACACTGCATTCTTCAGCTAATGTATGGGCATGAAAGATAGATTGAAACCCAGCGGTAAAGATCTTCTGATTTTCAGGCATATCCATCAGTCCAACTTGCGCGATAATCTTATCTACAGCCCTGCATGGTGGACTGGTGCATATTACACAACCCTTGAAGACATCATCTGTTGTAGCTCCACTAAGTTTGATCAATACATTTTCTCCTGGTTCAGCCCTTTTTACAAGCGTATCCTCACCTGCCCACACTGAATCGATCTTAAACTGTTGACGAGTTGGCATTACCATGACCTTCAGTCCAGGATAAATGGTTCCACTTTCAACCTTTCCCATACAAATAGTTCCTCGATCACTGTATCTCTCCAGAACAGGGATACGAACAGGAGCATCCGGCTTTCTACCTTTTATTTCTAATGAATCAAGGAGTGCAAATAATGTCGGTTGAGATGTGTTATTTTCACCACTCTCGTAGCATTTTCTCCACCAAGAGCATACTTTCGGATCCACCTCATCCCTAACATTGGCTCCGGACAGACCGGACAAAGGAAGGAATCTCACTTCATTTTTAATGACAAATCCACAATTCTTAAGAAATGGACGGAGTTTATTAACACATTCATCAAACCGAATCTTGTCCCATTGAACTGTAGGCTCGTCCATTTTGTTAATAGCAACAACTAAATAACTAACACCTAAGGTTTTCGCAAGCATGGCATGCTCTCTCGTTTGCCCATGACGGTCAAAACCAGCCTCAAATTCACCCTTGCGGGCGGATATGACAAGGACAGCCACATCTGCTTGACTGGCACCCATAATCATGTTTGGGACATAGTTCTTATGACCTGGTGCATCCATCATTGTGTATCTCCTCTTTTCCGTTGAAAAATGAGCTTTGCCAACTTCAACTGTGATACCCTTGGCTCGCTCGGAATCATCCGTATCCATAATATAGGCTAAAAACCAAGAATCTCGACCTCGATCCTTCGCTTCTCTCTCATACTTTTCAATCGTCCGCTTATCAACATTGTCTGTTATATAAAGGATATTACCTGAGAGGGTAGATTTTCCAGCGTCAATATGTCCGATAGTCACAAGGTTTACATGCTCTCGCGAATCTCCTTCTACCAAAAGCTCATCCTGCGACGTATCCATCACATCATCCTCTGTCTCCATAGTCTCCCCGGCTGGAGCAGGAGGTTTAGGTTGTGTCTTCTGTAAGCTTAGTTTCGTTTCCAGCTCAACAGTCATATGATGAACAGCTGAATCCTCTTTGACTAATCCAGAGGCCGTTTCTTCTTTCTCCCAATCGTCCTCTTCATCTTTCTCAGGCACGTCGTCTTGAGATAAGAGCAGTTGTTCAATTTCCGGGTACTGCATGAGTGCATCAGGGTCGGCGAGCATTTTCTTTGCCTTTTCCTTGTCCCCTCCTGCTATTTTCAATACAGCTATCCAAAGAGGATCTGTCTCATCCATGTCAGATTCAGAAGATGTGGACGACTCGTGCGATACAACGGATGGAGGAGGAGGTGATGGTTGGATAGGTGCAGCAGGAGGATGAGGAGTTGCAGTTAGGCCCCCAGGAGTCCACACTGGTGCTGATAAAGATGGTTTCCATGCAGATGCATTAGGATTCATTCCGGATGATGAATCTGTTAGAATGGATTGAGGAAAGGAGAGAAGCTTAAGACCAGTATGAAAATTACAGAATTAATAACATTCATTCTATTAGGGAACAAAAAGCAAACAAGGGAACATTGCCATACAGTACCTTAGTGCAACGAATAAACTGATGTTGATGTGAAGTACACCGGTAAATGAGTTCGATTTGATCCTGCGCTCAAATGCAGCTTCCCATCATGATCAAGAGAAGTGGCGTCGTTTTGTGATGCATGTGGCGACAAAATGTTTAAATTTGCGCACGAATGGTTGTTTCACTCTTACAGCAGGGCACTGTCATCTATTTCATCGTAGCTTATTCTCGTTTTTGATACAACTGCTGATAACTTGTCAGCTGATTGTAACCGCAACAGCTCTCGAGACTGATCCATAGGAGCGTTCATTGATCTA
>Ga0169931_10014686_pt1 | contig 10571 bp, 16 predicted proteins | sample Kivu_15m_20L_FD_129675 | JGI IMG/M metagenome (GOLD analysis project Ga0169931, IMG submission 129675) | Freshwater microbial communities from Lake Kivu, Western Province, Rwanda to study Microbial Dark Matter (Phase II) - Kivu_15m_20L... | ecosystem: Environmental > Aquatic > Freshwater > Lake... | reverse complement strand
TGTTTTCGGGCAGAAATCTTTTAGGTTGGTAATTGTTTTCATTTTATTTGTTGTTTTTGCTTCCCACTCGGCTTGAAGGTCGGTGCGGTTTCCGAAATAAGCCACACCCCCAATCGTTTGCAAGTTGCCTAAATTTTGGATTTGGCTATCCCTAAAATCAGAAAAACCTTTTATTTCTTGAAGATTTCCCAAATCAGTTATTTCGGGATAAGCCGCAAAATTGGCATCGCCATCAATTACAATGGTTGTTTTTGGGCAGAAATCTTTTAGGTTGGTAATTGTTTTCATTTTAATTCAAAAATGGGTGTTAAAAAAAGACCACAACGGGGGCAAACTTTGTTGTTTACCGCTTCGGCATACTTTTTCATAGCCAAAAACATTCCCGCTTTTAATTTTAAGGATTCTTCATCATCTTTGTTCCTAAATGCCTCCTCAATTTCAGCCCTTGAAATTTTTGGGCTTGTTTCTGAAAAAGCATCAAGCAAAATTTGGATTGCTAATTCTTCATTCATTTGCAAACTTTTACAAACCGCCCCGTTTTCTTATCTCGTACTAAAAAATCTCGCCCTTCAAGGGTTGTTTTGATTTGAAATAGTTTATTTGCCTCAATCTTCACTAAATCAATTTTTTTTGCTTGAAAATCCATTTCTTTTATCAAAGCAAGTTTTTCATTTGCCAATCTATCCCTTTCAAATTTCACATTACGAAGTTCAACTTGAACGCTTTGCAGGGCATCGTAATATCTTTCCGAAACCTGCTTTTCTTTGTCTAAACGAAGGAAAAACCACAAAACCAATGCGAGTGTTATCACCGCAAAAATTGAAATTACTAAAAGGTTGCTCATAACTAAAGGTTTAAGTTTATAGGTCAAATATATTTACAATGTAATTAAAATGCAAATACTTTTGAAAATTTAACATATTAGAGATTAAAGTTCAAAAGGAAAATCATCGTCAATCCAAATAGGTTGCCTTTTTGAATATTTTGTTTTTGAAAGTACATTGTGAAAATGTTTACAAGCGTCTAACCTGCTCATTGTTTTCTGCAAAATTTCAAGTGCCGAACCTACCGAATAAACCAACCGCATTTCTTCATAGTCCAACCCAATAATTGCATCATCAAAACCCTCAATTCGTGTAAAGGTTTCTTTTGGATAAAGTGCTTGAATCGAATCAAATTTGTTCATAAAAAATCAAATTTAAGTTGGTCGTCTTTTTTGTCCTTGTTTTTTTTCTCGCTTTTCTTAATTTGCACTTCGGGCATTTCACTTTCTTCAATGTAATTTTCAATTCTCGCTATTGCTATTTGATGATATTCGGGGTTCATTTCAATACCGACAAAAGAAAAGCCCTCTAATTTACAAGCAACTCCCGTTGTTCCGCTACCCATAAAAGGGTCAAGAACGATGCCATTTGGCGGGGTAATCAGCCGAATAAGATATTGCATAAGTTTTATGGGTTTTATTGTTGGGTGTGTATTGGCAGTTGGCGTTGGTCTTATTTTGTACGCTACCGCCCTTTCATCTTGTCCTTTATCTCCCCCTTTGATTGTTTTTTGCTCTAACCCTTCCAAACCTTTATTTCTTTCTGCTTTACTTGCCTTTGCACAATAAAAGAATCGGGATGCACCGCCTTTATCATCATACCCTTTGTGAAATACTAATCTATTTGTTTTGCTTGAGTTAAAAGAATTACCGCCATACGGAGAAAAATTTGAATGATTTTGACTTGCCCAACCTTTCCTTTCCCCACTTTGCTCATCCATTATCTTAATCGGGCAATCTTCGTGGCAAGTCCAATCTTCTATGGTTTCCGTGCCATAATTTGAATTTGCTTGTGGAGAATTATTTGGCACAAATCCCTCTACTTCGTATGTGTTTCCTTCATAATTATACCCTCCTTCTTTGCCGCTACCTGCCTTTTTCAATCCATCGCATATACATTCGGGATGATGCGTAAAAATTAGATTTGCAGGAAAGCGACCATTTACATCAGTAGAAATATATTCTTTGGCTTCTTCGTTTCCCAATTTAGTGTTTACGCCAAAACCTTTTACATTATTGAAACCTTGTCCTGCTTTTTGTCCTTTTATTAAATCGCTTCCTACCCTACACCCATCTATATTTATTCCCCCCGTTCCCCACTTCAATACATTTTCGGCAATACTCAACCCTTTTTCTAAAGGTTTTCGGGCAAGGACTATCGGCTCATTTGCAGGTTTTAAGGCACTACCCCAACCATCCCATTGTTTTGCTTTTTCAGATATTGAATTGTCTGATAGTTGCTTTCCACTAAAACGACCAATCGTATTTCCGCTACCCCCACTCAAGCCTCCCGTTGGCTCAATCCAACCTCTTTCGTTTTCATTACTATCGCATATAAAATCCCATTCCATAGTTTGTATTCCTATTGCATCTTTCATTTTTACCCACTTATCAAAACTTGGTATATTTGTTGCCCAATTATCTTTGCTATCATATCTCGAATAACCAATAGCATTAAAACCACACATTTCATTTATCTCTTTTTGACTTCTATCTGAAATTTCTATCTCTTTTTCAAGCCATTTTTTCCATTCCTTTATGTATTGAAGATTTGGTTTTTTATCTATGGCTTTGAATATATTATGGCTTTTTGGAAAACCACTTCCGTATATCCATTGAATACAATCCCTTACTTCAAATCCTGCCAATCTCATAGCCATTACGCCCCAATCGTATGTTCTTGTTCCAAAAAAAGAAACTATATGCCCCCCGTGTTTTAAAACCCTAAATGCTTCTTTCCAAAATAAAGGTTGCGGAACAAAAGCATCCCACTCTTTTCCCATAAATCCAACGCCTTTGACTTCTAAATATCCATTTTCAATCCACGCTTTTAACATTTCTTCTGCGTTTGGCTCATTCCCCAATCCATAAGGCGGGTCAGTAACAATGGCATCAAAGTAATTGTCGGGAAAATCTTTAAGTTTATCCAAATTTTTTCCGCACAAAACTTGAAAATCATTCATAAAAATTGAATTGAAATATACATTCCTAAAACGCTTCCTAAAGTTGCCCCAAGTGCATAACTGATTCTATCGTACATTGTTCCAAACACCGCCTTTTTGACATTCAAAGTCCAAATCATTGAAATAATAAAAGCACTAATTATTACCCCAATTAAGTTTGTGTTGGCAATAAAAATAGTGTTCATAGCCACGAACATTATTTGAAAGAAAGCAGTAATAAAAAGAGATAGGTTAAACCCATATCTTAAAAGTTTAATCTTGTAATTCTTGTATGCGGCATATAAAACCTTTCCAAAAACCCTTATTGCACTCATAAAATATCATCAATGTTTAATTCATTGAATGGCTTTTTCAACGGAATTGTTGGCAATGGTGCGGGTGTCGGTTCGGCTTCTTTAATTTCGGGTGGTTCAGCCAAAGCCCTTTCCTCTATTGGTTTAGCAATATCGGTAAATTCAAAAGGCACTTCTTCCGCTTGTTGCTCTAATTCAATAAGATTTGAAGCGACAAGCGTAACAACGGGGTATTTACGGGTTCTACCCGAAATTTCCTTTTTGGTTCTATAACTTACAATCAAGTCAAAAGGAACTTCCTGCCAATTTTTGCCATATTGATTTACCATATCCAATGTTCCAATGATGTTTTCAATGGAAGATTTACTCCCTTTGGTTTCAAACTGCCAAACGCCCAAGCAATCTTGAAGCCCCCGTATTCCGAAACGCAATTTAAGGGTGTGCCTAAAATTCTCTATGCTTGGTACTGATTCTACACCCTTTTGCTCAAATTGATAGGTTGTTGGGTTCATAACTTGGAAAGTTTCGCCATCACCATAAGCAATCAAAACACCCTTATCCCACAATTCATATTGCTCTTGAACGAGAAAATTGGAATTAACATTTGGGAAAAAAATGGGGATTCTGCTTGTTTTTTGACCGAACTTTGAGTAGAAGGCACTTTTGTAAGCCCCCGATGCTACAAAATAATCGGTGCTTTTTGGTAATCCTGCTTCGGTCTTTTCGCCAATTTTGATTTTACCGATTATAGGCGGTTCAATGCTTTTTTCTTTGCGTACAATACGCTTAAATTGATTCTCCATTTTCTCTAACATAAGTTATTCGGGTTGCAAGGTATTCACATTCGGCATACAACAATTCAAAAATTGTGTCAACATCGTCTTGTTCGCCTTGATATTCATTTAAAGAGGTATGCGAATCAAAAGAAACATCAAGCCCCAAATTTGAAATCAACCTTTTAAGTGCGTGAACATAAATATTAATAATCGGGTCGCCACAACTTGTTTTGTTGATAATATCAACAATGCTAACCGAATTAAAAACCACTTCGATTTTTTTAGTGTCGGGGCTTTTTTCCCCAATGTTTTGTAGTTCATCAAAACAAGTTAGCAAAAAGAGTTTTGGTCGGGTAGTGTTTTGGACTGCCCAAATTCGTGAATCAGCACCCCCTTCATATTGCCTACGAATAGCAATCACATTGGTTAAGGTTTCTGCATCAATGGTAGCCGAAGCAATGTAAATGTTCATAACTTGTATTTTCTGCCAAAGTAAGCAACAAAAAATGGAAAAAACAACACTTATCGCACTTTAAAACACACCAAAGTTTTCAACAAATTACAAACAATGTATCTTATCAGCACTTATCAGCAGGTATTGAAAGGGTTTTGAAACAACTTAAATTTCCAAAAAAACTTTTTAACAAGGGTTTTTAATATGTTGTTGAAAACTTTGTTTGCCTAAATTGGCAGAAGTCCTTAACATTGTCCAAGAAATCTTAAACAAATGAAAGTAGTTATTTTTGACCTTGAAACTACGGGTGTAAGTGTAACCCAAGACCGAATTATTGAAATTGCACTTAATAAAGGCGAGTTAATTCAAACTGAAAACGGCAGGTGGGATTTTGTTTCTGAACGGCAGTTGAAACAAATTTGCAATCCATTTACCGAAGATTATGTGGATGATGCGGGAAATAGAATTACCGAGTTAAACCCGTATGTTCTTGAATTAACGGGTTTGCAAGAAGATTTGATACGATTTTTCAGCCCATATTTTAAGGATGTCGCAAAAACCGCAGAAGTGTTCATTGGCGACCTGCCTTTAGTTGGTTACAACATTGACAATTTTGATTTTCCTTTGCTTGTCAGAGAAATGGAAAGAGCAGGTATTAAAAAGGATTGGAAAAACCCAACACTTGATGCCTTTACATTGTACCGAAAAATGTTTCCTTCAACCCTTTCAGCAGTTTATGAACGATTAACGGGAAAAACATTTACACACGCACACCGAGCAATGTTTGATGTGAACGCAACGGCAGAAATAATTTGCCACTTGTTCGATAGCCATTTGCCCATTGATGATAAATCTCCCGATGTTGTTATGGAATCAATAAGTGGCAAAAGGTCAGATATTGATAGGAAATTTAAGTTCGATGAAAATATCGGTGATTGGGTATTTATGTTTGGAAAGCATAGGGGCAAAGCCGTTAAGCAAAATTTGGACTACCTAAAATGGATGATGATGCCCGATACTGATTTTCACGAATCAACAAAGCAGTTCGCAAGAGAAATCTTTTTTGATGAAATCGTTAAACAAGGCGGAATACCCTTCGCAGAAAACAATGAAAATGAATAAAATAACCCTAAACTTTGTGCCAAGCCAAGTTGCAAACTACAAAAACGACAATTTGATTTTGGCGGTATTTGAATCAAAAAAAGATTGGGTTGAAAAAAAACCGATGTTGTTTGCATTTAGCCACATTAAAAGCAAAATCGTTCTTGAATTAAAAGAAACCTTTGAGGGCAAAATGATTGCCTATTTCGTTTCTAATGGTTTTGAAACCGAAATCAAACGAAATTTTTTGGGTATTCCCACTCAACCATTTGGGTTTGTAAATATGCCCGTTTTATCTTTTCCGAGTTATGACAAATTGCGTTTAACAAAAGAAGATTTGAAATCGCAAAATGGAATTTTTATAGCAAACATTTTTAGAATCCTATGAAATTACACATTCTAACCACCGAGCAGGTTTTTGAGTACATTAAATCAAACAACAACGGCATAGTTCCGAGAGGTTGTTCTTACCGAAGTTTGAACGCAAGAGCATCAAGTTCAGACCTTCCCAAAAAAATTATTGTAGGGAAAAACGAGGGCAATAGAATTAACCTTTGGGCAGTAGCCGACCTTAAAGACCTTTTAAACTTGCTTGTATGAGCCAAGAGCAAATTGACCAATCGCTATTTGACTTGAAAATTGAGCAGAGTGTTTTAGGCACTTTTCTTATCAATAGCGTTTACTTTCAAATATTATTGGCAGACATAAGTGGAGAGGTTTTTTGTTTAGAAAAGCATCAAAAGTTTTACGATTTGTTGCGTTTCATTTACGATGAAGAAAGCAAATTTGACTTAAATAGAGTTTTTGCTGAAATTAGGTTTCAAAGGAAAGAAGAAGAATTTTCTTATTCCTTTATTGCTGATTTGGTTGGTGAAGGCGACATTGACAATCTTGGTGATTATTGCAAAATTCTAAAAGCATATTTTTTAAGGCGTTCATTGAACTTTCTTGGCAACAAGTTGGTTGGCGAATCAAAAGATGGCGAAATAAACCCATACGACCTTTACGATGAATCAATTTTGGCACTTTCTAAAGTTTCAGAACAAGCAAGTAGAATTAAAGTTATTACCGCAGTAAAAGGACTTATGGAATACATTACTTTAGAGCCAAAAGAAAGAAAGTCAACGGGGATTGATATATTGGACAAAAGATTTAATGGTGGAGTTTTTGAAACCGATTTGATTACGATTGGGGCAAGACCCGCTATGGGAAAAACGGCATTTATTTGTTCGGCTTCTTACAATCTTGCTTCAAGGGGCAAAAATGTTCTTATCTTTTCGTTAGAAATGAACTACGAGCAGATTTATATGCGACACCTTGCTATGCACACCAAAGAAACATTTGCTTCGGTAAATTCAAAAAAGTTTAATAATGAAGATAATTTTTGGGCAAGATTTAGGGAGTTTGAAGAAAGAATCGCACCCCACATTTTCTACATTGATAAATCGGGAATGACTTATACCCAAATAATCAATGAAATAAAGCGTTTGTGCAAACAACACCAATTTGATGCCATTTACATTGACTATCTTCAAAAAACTTTAGGTGAAGCGTCAAGTAATGTTAGGATTGAAGTAACAAATGCGGTGCAATCCATAAAAAGTTGTGCGAAAGAAGTAAAAACACCCATATTTTTACTATCCCAATTAAAACGAGAAGTGGACACAAGGGCAATTCCAAGACCAACCTATTCCGACCTTATGGAATCGGGTTCGATAGAAGCAGAATCCGATAGAGTTTTGTTGCTTTACCGACCAATCGCCTACTACGAAAAAAGAAAAGACGACAAGTTTCTAACTGAAATGATAAATGGTTTGGAACAACCAACAAATAATTGGGGAGAGGTAATTGTTGATAAGGATAGGCACGATGGCGGAAATGGGCGAATATGGATGCCTTTTGATGGAAGAACAATGTATTGGTGCAATTATGAAAGCGAAATAACATCCGATTATCCAAATCAGAATGGAAACGGGCAAAGATATTATGACGATGGTGATGCAAAACCAAGTCAATTTTCAAACCCGAAAACGCCAAGTATAGATGATTTTGATACGCCCTTTTAATGGCAAAGCGGAAAGTAAATAAAAACCCCAAAAAACCCCAAAAGCCAAAAAAAAGGGGCAGACCAAGAAAGAGGGTAAATCTTTCCGTAAAATTCTATTGGCAAATTTATAGGACATTAAAAGCGTACTACAAAAAGGAAAAGTATGCAGTTGAGCCAAGATTGTTGCGTATCTACGCCAAAGATGCCAACAAGTATTTAGAAGAAAAAGCAAGAAGGGAAGGAAGGCAACGCCAAAAAGAAATTGATTTTTTTCTTAAAATCATTGAGGGCGGAGAAGAAACAAAACTTCAAAGAGAGGAATTATTTGAACTTTTAAATCTGCCTTTCCCCGAATTTAAAATAGGTTCGGGATTTTGGTATTGGGAATTAGAAGAAGAAACAATTAGCATACCAAGAGGGGTAAATTTTGTTATCAATTACACGCTTATTGGCGATGATGATGCCTTTTTTGAGGGTATTCGTGGCGACATACCTTATTCCGAGATTGTCAACAAAATCAACGATTATGTTCGGTATGGGGGTATGCCGAGAGATTTTTCAAATTATCTAATTTGGGAATCAATTATTTTGGAAAATGGGGAGAAATTTGTTTTGCTTACACTTGTAGAACAAGATTTTGATGCTTTTCCGATGCCCGAACCCGAACCCGAACCCGAACAAGGTGGCGAAGGTGAAGGGGAAAAGCCAAAAGGTGCTGAAAAAGGCGACAAGCCAAGTCCTAAAGAACAAAAAGAAAAGGAACGAAAAGCCAAAGCCGAAGCCGACAAAGCCGATATTGAAAAGTTGTTTGCCTTGCTTAACGGAAAGTTGGAAGAACAAAGCAAAGTGCTTGATATTTTGATTAAAAAGAAACAAGCGGGTATGAGTGTTAAAGCCGAACAAAGCAGAATTAAAGTGCTTGAAAAAGAAATTGATGAACTGCGTAAAAAAATTGATGAAAGGCAATGAAAAATAAATTAGCGGGGAACAAAAGTGCATTTTCAAGCCATCTTAAAGATGCCAAAGTTGCGAGAGAAACCTTTGTTGCTCAAAAAAGCGGAAGCGTACTCAAAATTTTGAAAAACGACCAATGCCTTACTTTTCTTACTGCCCCAAAAGCCGAAAAAAATAGTACGCTTCTGCAATGTTGTAAGGATGTGAAAATTTCAGCAGAAAAATTTATTGAAAAACGGGGCAATCCAATATCAGAGGATTATTTTATCCCTACTGAATACTCAAATTTTGATAGTTTGATTGAGGGTATGGCTCTTTTTAGCATTGATGTAAAAAGTTGCTATTGGAGAAGTGCTTATTTGCTTGACATAATTTCGCTTGAAACATACTTAAAATATCTTCCAAACAAATTAGACCGAAATAAAGCCATAGGTTGCCTTAAAAGGAAAACCGAGAATATCTACTACCAAAATGGAGTTGAAGTGCGTAGAGAGGTCAAGGAAAACGATTTGGGGCTAATAAACACCTATATCAAGTCATACATTTACGATGTTTTTTTAGAAGCAAAGGAAAAATTTGAACTTTACCACTACCATACTGACGAGTTTTGGATTGGGGTTGGTATGGCAGGGGAATTAATTAATTTTTTGAAATCAAAAGGGTTTAGAACCACTTGCAAAATTTTTAAAGTGCTTGAAATCAAAGAGAATGGCGTTTCCGTTTTTTTTCCGAAAGAAAAAATCGTTAAATTCGTGAGGAAAAAGAAAGAAAATGGCACAAAAACTATACGCAAAAGCAGGAACGCAACGCCTTAAAAAAAATCCCTTTGCGGTAGGGTTTTTAGACCTATTTGTAAATGCGGGAACTATTCCTGCGGGAACGCAAGTTGATGTTGAAAAATTTGTTGTTGAAAGGTATCAAGATGGAAACAAAAGATTTGCAGTTTTGACTGATGGCGATTATGTTGATGCCGACAAATTGGTTTCATATTCTTTTTTGCCCGAATCTGATAGATTAGTTGCATCAAAACCTAAAAAAAAGTTTCCCGCTTGGGCAATGTTCGCTATTGGGGTTGCGGTAGTTGGCGGTGTATATTTAGGCGGTAGGCGTTTGTTTAGAAAGCGGTAATCATTTTTTGCCACGAAGCAGAAAAAATCCGAGCAGTAATCCTAAAGCCAAAATTGCCGCACCTTCCATTTGCTTTACCCGATAATCTTCCCCCGTAATTGCTTCAACGAAATCTTCGCAGTCAAAGAAAAACAAGTGGTATTCCTTCCTTTTAGCAAGGTATTTTCGCATCAAATCATCGGTGGAAATTCCCGAAATCCGAGTTTTGTGGACACGCAATAGTTTTCTATACCCCGCATAAAATTTTTCCCAAGAATCAATGGCACTTCCTTTTTTGGGCGTTGTATGAATAAAATTAGGTTTGCCATCAATTTCAATGTAAACCCCAAAATGATTGATTAAAGGGTATTTAGTTTTTGTTTCTACAACATCGCCATTTTGTATTCCCGTAGGCAAACTTGGAACTTTCATTTGGCAAAAGTGCTTTTTGTTTGGACTATTTGACCGACTTTAACATTTTTTCCCATTCTAATTTTGTAACTTTTACGACATTATTTGGAACGCCCAATTTACCACGACTAAAATAAGTTTGCGAACCATAAATTACTTCACTATTATCATTAACTATCGCAGTTGCGTAAGTTGTTGCCCTTTTACCAAATCTGCCCGATGCAGAAACTTCGGGTCTGCCAATCCAATATAGCGTGTTTTTCTTAATTGTTGCCATTTTATTTTTAATTCTTACATTTCAAATTTACAATAAAAAAAATAAGGACAACTATTAAAGGGTATAAAAATAAACCGCTTGTGTGGTACAAATAAACCGCTTTTGTGATAAAAATCAACCGCTTTTGTTGTAAAAATAAACCGCT
>Ga0169931_10014685_pt1 | contig 10572 bp, 10 predicted proteins | sample Kivu_15m_20L_FD_129675 | JGI IMG/M metagenome (GOLD analysis project Ga0169931, IMG submission 129675) | Freshwater microbial communities from Lake Kivu, Western Province, Rwanda to study Microbial Dark Matter (Phase II) - Kivu_15m_20L... | ecosystem: Environmental > Aquatic > Freshwater > Lake... | reverse complement strand
GGCGGGGGGGTTTTTGCTCGGGGGTTTGTGGGGGGGGGGGGGGGGGAAGGGGGGAGGCCGGGGGGGGGGAGGGCGGAGGGCGGAGGGCGGAGGGCGCGCAGGCTACCGCCGTGCAGTGTGCCTGCGCGCGGGCGCCGGCCCGCACTCGTTCAGGGCTGAACGGGTGATGCTAGCGCAGGAATGTGTCACCGCCCGGCCCCGGGCGGGGCGCGCAGCGCTCCATAGCGGCTGAAGACACGCGGGTTCCGCTCCCCTCCCCCCTGGCGGGGGAGGGGCTGGGGGAGAGGGGGGTGAGCGCCAAGGCCTCGGCATTCCCCCCTCTCCCCAACCCCTCTCCCGCCAGGGGAGAGGGGCTGAAATCCGCGCGCTCCGGGTGTGGTTCCTGGCTAGGGGCGGCGTTAACGCGTCAGCCCTCGAGGGCGGGCGCTTCCTCGAGCGGCAGGCCCTCGAGCAGGCGGCGCGCGCTCTCGCGCATGACCTTGCGCTCGGGCAGCTCGAGCGCTCGGCCCAGGCGCTGGCTCAGGCGCAGCAGGAGCTGGCGGTCGGCCTCCTGCGGCAGGCCGCGGTGGCGCGGCAGCATCTCCTTGAGGTCTTCGCGGTCGGCGTCGGGCACGTCGGCCCACCACTCGCGCACCACCTCGAGGATGTCGTTCGGCTCCATCAGCGTCAACTCGCGCCGCGGCGGCGGGCCGCCGCGCAGGGGCACGCGGCGGTCGGCCTGGCGCAGCAGCGCGGCCCAGGCGGCGTCGGAGCGCTCCAGCGCGTCAGGGTCGACCGCCTTGTCGTCCACCAGCATGTGCACCTGCAGGCCGCGCAATTGGGCGGCATCGACGGCGGCCAGCAGGCGGTCGTCGTCGGCCACGAGCAGCACGTGCGCGCAGGCGCGGTGCTCGGCGAGCAGCGTCAGGTCGCGCGCCAGCGCGAGCACCAGCGAGCGGCCGTCGTCGGCGGATTCGGGCAGCACCGGGCGCACGATCTGCCCGTTGACGGCGGCGGCGTCGCGCTGGGTGCTGTACCAGTAGAGGCGCAGCATCTCGGCGTGGATGCCGGCTTCGGCCAGGCTGCCGAGCATCTGGTGCACGAACGCCTCGCGCCGCGCCAGGCCATGGTGGGCGGCGTCGTCGTCCCGGCCCTGCAGCCAGGCCAGGAAATGCGCATCGACGAGCGCGATGCAGGTGTCGCGGTACGCGCCGCGGGGGAAGTGGTTGGGATGAGGGGCGTGGTGGGGCAGATCGCGAGGGTTCATCGAGGGAGCTCGGGGAGGGGGTATCGAAGGGCAGGCGGGCCCGGGTAATAGCGGCGGGACGCCTGGAAGGTAGAGCAATGAAACAAAGCTATGCCCGGTCACGGCCGGCAGGCCGGTGCCAAGGTCTCGGCTCCCTGATGCGGATTATCGGGCCGGATGCCGCCTGGCCGGGTGCGCTGCGCGCAACTGCGGCAGCGCTGCGGGTCGGGGCGGGCGCGGGCTGCGCCGGCGCTGGCTCAGTGCGGCTCGAACACGGCCTGCAGTGTGGTGGCGTCCAGCAGCCGGTCGGTCCAGGTGTCGAGCTGCTCGGGTGTGGCGGCGTCCAGCCGCGACTGCAGGGCTGGCGGCAGGGGCCCGAAGCGCCGCGCGAGCAAGTGGCCCAGAGTCACTGCCCGACCCTTGTCGATGCCTTGTTCGATGCCCTTCTCGATGCCCTTCTCGATGCCCTTCTCGATACCCTTCTCGATACCCTTCTCGATACCCTTCTCGATACCCTTCTGCAATCCACGCTGGACGGCCAGGCGCTCGATCGTGGTGACGTATCTCATGGCGACCTTCCTTTCGTGTCGTGCGATATCTTGCCAGAGCTCGGCTTCCATGGGCTCCGGCAAGCTCAGCATCCAGTCGATGACGATGAAGAGGTCGAGGACGCGCTGGCGGCTCCACCCATGCTGGTAAAGCAGGCGTACCAGATGCCTCTTCGCGGCGAAGCGCTGTGTGGAGTCGCCCTGGGTTCTGAGAGCACTCAGGTGGGCGGCGGTCACGAGCGCGAAGGGGTTGGACTGCTGGTGAAGTTCCTCCAGCCGCGGTTCCAGGTCGAGGAGCTTGACGGTGGGGAAGCGCAGCCGGTGTTCGCAGCCCAGGGATTCGAGCTGGTACTCGGTCGGGCGCCAGCCCGGCTCGGCGTCGGCGAGGACGGCGAAGCTGGCCACGGCCTGCCCCCAGCGGTCGACCAGACGGTGGTTGTAGGTGAACATGCGCCTGGCGAAGCCTTCGTCGCGCTGGCTCTGCACTTCGACGTGGATGTAGAGCACATGCCTGGAGCCGTCATGGCCTGCGGCACTGGCCAGGATGTCGACGTATCGCTTGCCGCTGGCGGCGTCTCGGGCCACCTTGCGCAGTTCCTTGTCGAGGAACACCGGCGGGCGGCTCCAGTTGATGGCTGCGTGGGCTGCGGGGAAGAAGAAGGCCATGAATTCAGGGAAGGCGCCGAGGATGGCCTCCTTCCAAGGGTTGTCATGGTCGTCCGGGGCAAGGTCCTGGCGGCGGGCGGAGGGCATGTGGGTGACTGTAGGCAGGTCGCCCGGCTCGCGCATCACCCGAAAGGGGTGGATCCGACTCCCTCGAATGGGGGGGTCGAGCGGCCCGAGCGGGTTGACCTGCAAGGACGGTAGCGACCCGCGGCACACTTGCGCTCCTGTCGTCCCCTCGGGGGCTCATTCTCGACACCCCACACCATGACCCTGACCCTGAAGAAGCCCGCCGCGGGCGCCACGCCCATCCATCTGACCGACCGTGCCTCTTTCCAGGCCCATGCGGCGGCGCTGCCGGCGGCGGCGCGGGCCTGGCTGCAGGCCACCGGCTTCGACGGCAGCCCGGACACGCACGCGCTCGTGCCCGGGGCCGACGGGCGACCCGAGGCCGTGTGGGCCGGGGTGCGCGCGCCGGCGCACCCCTACGCGCTGGCGGCGCTGCCCAAGGCGCTGCCCGAGGGGCGCTACCGCCTTGGCGAGGCCGGGCTGGCGCCCGACACCCAGGCCGCGGCCATGTCCTGGGCGCTGGGCGGCTACAGCTTCGCGCGCTACAAGGCGCCGCGCCGCAAGCCGGCCGAGCTGATGCTGGCCCCGGGCGCGCAGGCCGCGCGCGGTGAGCTGCTGGCGGCCGCCATCGCCGCCACGCGCGACCTGGTCAACACCCCGGCCGAGGAGATGGGCCCGGCCGAGCTGGCGCAGGCGGTGAAGAAGGTGGCGCGCGCCCACGGCGCCAAGGTGCGCGAGGTGGTGGGCGACAAGCTGCTGGAGGCGGGCTTCCCCGCGGTGCATGCCGTGGGCCGGGCCTCGAGCCGGGCGCCGCGCCTGATCGAGCTGAACTGGGGCAACCCGCGCCACCGCCGCCTGACGCTGGTGGGCAAGGGGGTGTGCTTCGATTCCGGCGGGCTGGACATCAAGCCCGCCGACGGCATGCGCTGGATGAAGAAGGACATGGGCGGCGCGGCCAACGCGCTGGGCCTGGCGGCGCTGGTGATGGCGGCCGAGTTGCCGGTGCGGCTGCAACTGCTGATCCCCGCGGTGGACAACGCGATCGCGGGCAACGCCTTCCGCCCGGGCGACGTGTTCCGCACGCGCAAGGGGCTGCACATCGAGATCGGCAACACCGACGCCGAGGGCCGGGTGATCCTGTGCGATACGCTGGCCTACGGCGCCGAGGGCAAGCCCGAGCTGATGATCGACCTGGCCACGCTCACCGGCGCGGCGCGCGTGGCCCTGGGCCCGCACCTGCCGGCGATGTTCACCCGCCGCATGGACCTGGCGCGCGAGCTGGTGGACCGCGGCCTGGCGCAGCACGACCCGCTGTGGCACCTGCCGCTGTGGAAGGACTACCACGCCAGCATCGAGAGTGACATCGCCGACATCGTGAATACGGGCAAGGGCCCGATGGCCGGCGCCATCACCGCGGCGCTGTTCCTGGACGACTTCGTGCCCGAGGGCCTGGACTGGGTCCACATCGACCTCTTCGCCTGGAACGACACCGCCCGCCCGGGCCGCCCGGTGGGCGGCGAGGCGCAGACGATCAGGACGCTGCTGGGCTACCTGGAGGCGCGCTTCGGGCAGGAGGGGTGAGGGGGCTGGGGGGTCGGTAGAGGGGGGGCCATGCCCGCTCGCCGCGAGCCTCAGCGCCCCGCCGGCCGCAGCGCCAGCCACAGCGCGCCGGCCGAGCAGGCCATGGCGCCGAGCTGGGCGGGGCCGAGGGGCTCGCCATGCACGATGGCGCCCGAGATCATGGCCACCACCGGCACCATCACCGAGGACAGACCCGCCACCTGCGCCGGCAGCAGCCCGACGATGGAGAACCACGCCAGGTTGCCGATGGTCATGGGCATCCAGGTGACGTAGGCGATGGCCAGCAGGCTCTGCCAGGAGGGCATGAACCAGGGGCCGTCGGCCAGCACGAAGGCTGCCGGGACGATGGGCACGCTCGACAGCACGAGCTGCCAGCCGGTGAGCACGAGCGCCGGGGCGCTGGGCGGGCGGCGCTTGAGGATGAGGGTGCCGGCCGCCCAGCCCACCGCAGCCAGCAGCCCCAACGCAAAGCCGGCGGGCGCATTGGCGTAGGCCGGCAGGCTGCGCCACATCAGCAGGCCGACGGCGCCCGCGCCGAGCGCCAGGGCCGCGAGCAGCCGGCCGGGCAGGCGCTGACCCATGAACACGAAGCCCAGCAGCGCTGCCCACAGCGGCATCGTGAACCCGAGGATGGCCGCCTGCCCGGAGGGCAGCAGCACGGCGGCATAGGCGCTGGCGACGTTCCACACCGTGAGGTAGCAGAAGCTCGCGGCGACGACGGTGGGCCAGTCCTCGCGCGGCAGCGCCAGCGACAGCCCGCGCGAGCGCGCCACGACCAGCAGCGTCAGCCCGGCAGCCGGCAGCGCGAAGGCGCGAAAGGTCCAGACCGAGACCTCGGCCAGCGCGTAGGGGAACACCGGCCAGTTGGTGCCCCACACCAGCGTCAGCACCACCAGCAGCGTGACGGCGCGGGCGGGGATGGCGGGTGTGACGGTCGAGGAGCGGAGCACGGCCGTCGCGGTGTCGGGTGCAGCCGTCCCGGAGTGGGGTACGACCGCCGCGGAGTGGGACGCAGCCGTCACGGAGTGAGGTGCGGCGGTCGCGGAATGGTGTTCGGAGAGTGCGGAGTCGGTTCTGGAGGAGGCCAACCCGGTTGCCGAAGAGGCTGGATCCGATGGGGGCTCTACCGAATCACGGCATCGATGCGGAGTCATGCACCAAGTGTCGCGGCAAAGCGCGGCCTTCAGCCCCAACCCAACAACCAGACCCGAAGCGCCAGGTTTTCCGCCCCTCTCCCCTTGCGGGAGAGGGGTTGGGGAGAGAGGAAGCGCCGAGGCCTTGGCACTCACCCCCCTCTCCCCCAGCCCCTCCCCCGCGAGGGGGGGAGAACAGCCGGGGCTGGGTCCTGGCCTGGATCGGGCCTGCTATCACGGCTGGCTCCGCGGGTCCACTCCCCTTCTGGGTGATTTCCTCCGGGGCTGCGTGTGGGCAGACTCCGGCGTCAGGGTCGAATCACGGCACGGAGGCTCTTGCGATGGACCAGGCGGCGTTCACCAGGCATCTTCGCCAGAACATGACGGACTGCGAGCATCGCCTGTGGCGTTGCTTGCGCGCGCACCGGTTCTTGGGGCAGAAGTTCAGGCGCCAGCAGCCGCTGGGGCCTTTTGTTGTCGATTTCGTGCATTTCGGTGGGCGGCTCGTCGTCGAGGCCGACGGTGGGCAGCACGCCGACCCTGCGGCGGACCTCGAGCGCGATGCGTGGCTTCGCGCCCGGGGCTTCAAGGTGCTGCGGTTCTGGAATCACGACATCGCCGTCAACCTCAGCGGGGTGCTGTAGGAGATCCTGCAGGCTTTGGAGGTGGCTGGGTCGCAGCGCAATCGGGGCCCGGCACTCTATCCAGACACCACACCCGAAGCGCGCGGATTTCCTCCCCTCTCCCCTCGCGGGAGAGGGGTTGGGGAAGAGACCCCTGTAGGGCCGTTGGCGCCACCGACTCGAGCCCCGGAACCAGGCAGCTCGGAGCCCGGGCATTGCGCCCCTCCCCCCCTGGAGGGGGAGGGGCTGGGGGAGAGGGGGGGTGAGCGTCGAGGCCTAGCCGTTCCCCCCTCTCCCCAACCCCTCTCCCGCGAGGGGAGAGGGGCTGAATACTTGGCGTTTCGGGTGTGGTTCCTGGGTAGGGGCTGAAGCGCCGCGGCGCTCAGCGCCGCGCGGTGGCGGTCAGCAGGGGACGCAGGCGGGGCCAGACGTTGTCCAGGATGCGCGCGTGGGCCTCGGCGGTGGGGTGGATGCGGTCGGGCTGGAACAGGGCGTAGGGGTCGGGGCCGTCGGCGACGCCGGCCAGCAGGAAGGGCACGAGGGCGGCGCCTTCGGCGCGGGCGATCTCGGCGAACAGGGCGGCGAATTCCTCGCCGTAGGCGCGGCCGTAGTTGGGCGGCAGTTGCATGCCGGCGATGAGCACGCGCGCGCCGGCGGCCTTGGCGGCGCGCGTCATCTCCAGCAGGTTGGCGCGCGTGGCGCTGAGGGGCAGGCCGCGCAGGGCGTCGTTGCCGCCGAGCTCGAGCACGACGACGGCCGGGCGGTGGCGCTGCAGCAGCGCGGGCAGGCGCGCGCGGCCGCCGGAGGTGGTGTCGCCGCTGACGCTGGCGTTGACGACGCGCGCCGGGATGCGCTCGCGCTGCGAGCGCTGCTCGAGCAGCGCCACCCAGCCGGCGCCGCGCGCGATGCCGTACTCGGCCGACAGGCTGTCGCCGACCACCAGCACCAGCGGCGCCTCGGCCGGCCGGGGCGGAGCAGCCTGCGCCGTGCCCGCCTGGGCGCCTTGCGCGGCCCCTGGGCTCGACCCCGGGCCCGCGGTCGGTGCGGGCGCCGGGCCCGTGCCCACCGCCACCGGCGACCCCTGGGCCTGTGCGGCGGTGAGCGGCATCAGCGGCATTGCGGCGAGCACGGCGATACATTCCAGGGCCGCGCGTCGGCAGAAAGATCGCGGCAGGTGCCCGGGCTCCGGGCCCCGGACCCCCGAGCCGGCGTCCACACCGGATCTCCCGAGGCCTTGCACTCGTGCCCCGCGCCCTTCGGCGCCTTTCATCCCGTCATCCTGCATGCCCGATCCCATCATCGCCGTGCGTCACGTCAGCAAGCGCGTGACCGATTCCACCGGCACGCTGACGATACTGCATGACATCGACTTCGCGCTCGCGGCGCGCGAGTCGGCCGCCATCGTGGGGGCTTCGGGCTCGGGCAAGAGCACGCTGCTGTCGCTGATGGCCGGGCTGGACGTGCCCAGCGACGGCACGGTGGTGCTGGACGGCACCGACCTGTTCGCGCTGGACGAGGACGCGCGCGCCGCGGTGCGGGCGCGCAAGCTGGGCTTCGTGTTCCAGAGCTTCCAGCTGCTGCCCAACCTGACGGCGCTGGAGAACGTGATGCTGCCGCTGGAGCTGCTGGGCCGCCCGGGCGCGCGCGCGGCGGCCACCGAGATGCTGGGCCGCGTGGGCCTGGCCGAGCGCCTGGGGCACTACCCGCGCGTGCTTTCGGGGGGCGAGCAGCAGCGCGTGGCGCTGGCGCGTGCCTTCGTGGTGCAGCCGGCGGTGCTGCTGGCCGACGAGCCCACCGGCAGCCTGGATTTCGCCACCGGCGAGAAGGTGATGGCGCTGATGTTCGAGATGAACCGCGAGGCCGGCACGACGCTGGTGCTGGTGACGCACGACCGCGCCATCGCCGCACGCTGCGACCGCCAACTGCGCATCGAGGCGGGGCGCTTGCTGCCCTAGGGGCATCAGGCCGCCGCCACCGCGGCAGGGCGCCCCGGAGCGCCGCCGCGGCAGGCAGGGCGGCGCGCGCCGCCTGCGCTTACTGGCTGAACTTGTAGTTCGTCCGCGCGGTCTTGCGCAGCTTGTCCTGGAATTCCTGCAGCTTGGTCTGCTCCAGGCGCTGCTTGATCTGGTCCTTGACGTCGTCGAAGGCGGGGAACTCGGCTTCGCGCGTGTCGTCCAGGCGGATGATGTGGAAACCGAAGTTGCTCTTGACCGGGGCGTCGGTCATCTCGCCCTTCTTCAACGCGGCCATGGCCTTGCCGAACTCGGGGACGTAGGCGTCGGCCTTGGCGAAGTCGAGGTCGCCGCCGCGCTCGGCGGAGCCGGGGTCCTTGGAGTTCTTCTTGGCCAGGTCCTCGAACTTGGCGCCGGCCTTGATCTGGGCGATCAGGGCCTTGGCCTCTTCTTCCTTCTCGACCAGGATGTGGCTGGCGCGGTACTCGGTGCCGCTGGCCTGGGCCTTGAACTTGTCGTACTCGGCCTTGGCCTCGGTGTCGGTGGGCGCGCTCTTCTTGCGGAAGTCCTCGAACAGCTCACGGATGAGGATGCTCTGGCGCGCCAGTTCCATCTGGGCGCGGAAGGCGGGCGTGGCGCCGATGCCGCGCTTCTGGGCCTCTTGCGCGAAGATCTCGCGCAGCACGACCTGGTCGCGCGCCTGCTGCTCGGCGCCCGGGGGCAGTTGCTGGCCCGAGCGCGCGGCCTGCTGCAGCAGGGTGTCGACGCGCGACTTGGGCACCGCCTTGCCGTTGACGATGGCGATGTTCTGGGCCTGCGCCAGCACGGGCACGGCGAGGGCCAGCACGGTGGCCAGGGTGGCAAGGCGCAGGGCGGGGGACTTCGGCTTCATGATGGAGCTTTCGCGGGGCAGAGCGGGGGTAGGGGGGGCGGGCTGGCGCAGTGCGGGGGCACTACGGTGCGCGGGCGTCGATGGCCAGCGCATGGATGCCTTGGCGCATCCAATCGCCCAGGGCATCATAAACGAGGCGGTGCCGCGCCACGGGCGCCAGGCCGGCGAAGCGCGCGCTGCGGATGCGCACCGAGAAATGGCTGCCTTCGCGGGCGCCGGCATGGCCGGCGTGCAGGTGGCTGTCGTCCTGCACGGCGAGTTCGGTGGGCGCGAAGGCGGCGCGCAGCAGGGCCTCGATCTGGGCGGCGGTGGGGCGGGCGCTCATGGCGGGTCTCGGCGGCGTCAGCCCTGCGGCTCGAAGTCGATCGAGGCGGAGTTGATGCAGAAGCGCTCGCCGGTGGGCGCGGGGCCGTCGTCGAAGACGTGGCCGAGGTGGCTGCCGCACTTCTGGCAGCGCACCTCCACGCGCACCATGCCGTGGCTGTGGTCCATGACGCGCTCGACCGCGCCGTCGGCCAGGGGCTGGGAGTAGCTGGGCCAGCCGCAGCCGGCGTCGAACTTGCTGCCGGCGTCGAACAGCGGCTCGCCGCAGCCGACGCAGCGGTAGCGGCCGGGCTCGAAGTGATCCCAGTAGCGGCCGGAGAAGGGGCGCTCGGTGGCGGCGCGTCGGGCGACTTCGTACTGCAGCGGGTCGAGTTCTTCGCGCCACTGCTCGTCGGTCTTGCGGACTTCGTAGCGCGGGTCGTCGTGGGCGTGCGGGGCCGGGGGGCGGCGGAAGAGGTTCATGGGGCGGCTCGTGGCGGGCGGTCGGCAGGCGGTCGGGTCCGGGCCGGTATTGTGGGACGACGCGCAGAGGCCCCCGCGCCGGCGCAGGCATCGGCATGCGGGATGTCCCGGACGGGCCGGGCCGGCGCGCCGGTGTCACACTCTCGGCCGATCGCCAGCACGATGGCTTCAAGACCCCAGGAGATATCCCCATGCTCGGACTGATGCAGGACCAACCGCTGCTGATCTCGTCGCTGATCGAGTTCGCGGCCCGACACCACGCTGACGCGCAGATCGTCTCGCGCCGGGTCGAGGGCGATCTGCACCGCACCACCTACCGCGAGGCCGCGGCGCGCGCGCGCCAGGTGGCGCACGCGCTGGACGGCTGGGGCCTGGGCTTCGGCGACCGCGTGGCCACGCTGGCCTGGAACGGCTACCGCCACTTCGAGCTGTATTTCGGCGTCTCGGGCAGCGGGCGCGTGCTGCACACGCTGAACCCGCGCCTGGCGCCCGACCAGGTGGTGTGGATCGCCAACCACGCCGAGGACCGGGTGCTGTGCTTCGACATGACCTTCCTGCCGCTGATCAAGGCGGTCTGGCAGAAGTGCCCCACCGTGAAGCACTGGGTGGCGCTGTGCGACGCCGCGGCGCTGCCGGCCGACACCGGCATCGAGGGCCTGGTGTCGTACGAGGCGTGGATCGCCCCGCACCCCACGAGCTACGCCTGGCCGCAGTTCGACGAGAAGAGCGCCGCCTCGCTGTGCTACACGAGCGGCACCACGGGCAACCCCAAGGGCGCGCTGTACAGCCACCGCTCGACCGTGCTGCATGCCTACGGCGGCGCGCTGCCCGATTCCCTGGGCCTGTCGGCGCGCGACAGCATCCTGCCGGTGGTGCCGATGTTCCACGTCAACGCCTGGGGCCTGCCCTACGCGGCGGCGATGACGGGCGCCAAGCTGGTCTTTCCCGGGGCGGCGCTGGACGGCAAGTCGGTCTATGACTTGATCGAGGGCGAGGGCGTGACCATGGCCGCGGGCGTGCCCACGGTCTGGCTGGGCCTGCTGAACCACATGGCGCCGGCGGGGCTGCGCTTCTCGACGCTGAACCGCACGGTCATCGGC
>Ga0169931_10014684_pt1 | contig 10572 bp, 8 predicted proteins | sample Kivu_15m_20L_FD_129675 | JGI IMG/M metagenome (GOLD analysis project Ga0169931, IMG submission 129675) | Freshwater microbial communities from Lake Kivu, Western Province, Rwanda to study Microbial Dark Matter (Phase II) - Kivu_15m_20L... | ecosystem: Environmental > Aquatic > Freshwater > Lake ... | reverse complement strand
CCCAGATCTGACGAGCCCCTGGGCGATCGCCTTCAGCAGGATCTCAAGAACGACCTGATCGCGGGTCTGCTCGTGGTGATCCCGCTGGCGACGACCATCTGGCTGGCCACCACGGTGAGCCGCTTTGTGCTCGCCTTCCTCACCTCGATCCCCAAGCAGTTCAACCCGTTCAACACCCTCAATCCGGTGTTGCAGGAGTTGATCAATCTGGGGGTCGGCCTGTTGGTGCCCCTGCTGGGCATCCTCCTGATCGGGCTGATGGCCCGCAACATCGTGGGGCGCTGGTTGCTCGAGTTCGGGGAGGGCACGCTCCTGCGCATTCCCCTGGCTGGATCGGTCTACAAAACCCTCAAGCAACTGCTGGAAACCTTCCTGCAGGGCAACTCCAGCCGATTTCGTCGGGTGGTGTTGATTGAGTATCCCCGGCAGGGGATCTATGCGATCGGCTTTGTCACCGGTGCGCTCGGCGCATCGTTGGCGGCCGATTTCGACGACACCATGCTCAGTGTGTTCATTCCCACTGCCCCCAATCCCACCACCGGTTGGTACGCCGTGGTGCCTGAGAATTCGGTGCGCGACATCGACCTCTCGGTGGAGGATGCCTTCCGCACGATCATTTCCGCTGGCATCGTCAGCCCCGATGAACGCGCCACCCCGTCCAACCGCAGCTTCTCCAGCCTGCTGGCCCAGCTGCGCGCTCCCCAGCCCTCCTGATGCAGAGCCGCACTGTCTCCCGTGAGCTGGCCCTGTTGATGCTGGGCCAGGTGAGTGATCGCAACGGTTCACCACCGTCGCCCGACACCCCGCTTGACACCCTGCTGCAGCAGGCGATTGTCAGCCTCAGTGAGCATGTGCGCGAGGCCCTCGATCGTTCCGCCGAGGATCTCCAGGCCGCCCAGCAGCAGCTTCTCGACAGCGAGCTGCAGGAGGAGGGGGCCGATCGCCTGCCCCGGGTCCGTCAGCATCTCCAGAATGGTCTGGCTTGTGCGGAGCAGGCCATCAATCGTCTCTCCGCCAGCCTCGAACTGCCCCGCATGCTGCTGCTTGCCGATCAGGAGGAGGTGCGCCGTGGTGCCCTCCAGCGCACCAAGGCTGTGCTGCGGGATCGGGTGGGCATCGATCAGCGGCTGGATGCGGTGATGGAGGGCTGGCGCCTGAGTCGCCTGCCCCGCATTGACCGCGACATCCTGCGGCTGGCGGCTGTCGATCTCAGTGACTTCGCCACCCCGGCTGCCGTCACCTGCAATGAGGCGGTCGAACTGGCCAAGCGCTACAGCGATGAGCAGGGCCGCCGCATGATCAATGGCGTGCTGCGCCGCTACACCACCGCCGGCAGGCAGGGCTGATGGTCTTCGATTGGTTCAAGCGGGCCGTGGTCGCCGCGGCGGAGCCATCCCCAACTCCCGCCGCCCCGCCAGCAGGGGTGGAGCCGCCAGAGGCCTGCGCGGAAGACCCCGCTGGGGCCGAGCAGCAGCCCGGCGCCGCGGCCGCCGGCCCGGCGCCGCCGGCCGAGCCCCTGATGGCGGCCGCCCCTGCCACGCCCGGCGTCGATCAAGATGCGTTGGAGTGGGCCCGACAGGCCTACGCCCGCCTCAAGGCCCAGAAGGAGAAGGAGAGCGTTGCGGCGGCCACAGCACCCACCGCCCAGCCTGCCGCCCAGGTCACCGCCCAGCCTGCCGCGCCTGAATCGGAGCCGGCGCCTGCCGCGCCCGTCGCCCGGCAGGGCCTGTCGCTGCTTGAGCAGGCTGCGGCCGAGCGGGCCGAGCGCCAGCAGGCCATCACGGCCGCGGCGCTCCCTGGGGCCCCAGGGGCGGCCCAGCCTCCAACTCCTGAGCCTTCAGCCGTCGAGGCGGCCGAGCCCCAGCTCGGCGCGTTCGATGACACCTTCACCTGGAGCGCCGAGGTGCTGGCCGCCCAGGGCCGGCGCGTGGACCAGGTGTCGATCGAGGAGATCGACTGGTTGGGCCGCCTGCGGCAGGGCCTGGAGAAAACCCGCCGCGGCTTCGTCACCCAGCTGCTCGAGAACCTGGGGGACGATCCCCTCACCCCCGAGGTGCTCGACGACCTGGAGAGCACCCTGTTGCGGGCCGATGTTGGGGTGCAGGCCACCGACCAGGTGCTCGGCGCCCTGCGCCAGCGCCTCAACGAAGACGTGGTGGATCCGGCCGAGGGCATCCGCTTCCTCAAGGAGCAGCTGCGGGACCTGCTGGAGAAGCCCATCGCCGCCAGCGGCCGGGACCTGCTGGCCCCTGAGCGCGGGCGCCTCAATGTGTGGCTGCTGGTGGGGGTGAATGGGGTCGGGAAGACCACCACCCTCGGCAAGTTGGCCAACCTTGCCGTGCGCAGTGGCTACAGCGCCCTGATCGCCGCGGCTGACACCTTCCGCGCCGCCGCCGTGCGTCAGGTGGAGGTGTGGGGTGAGCGCAGCGACGTGCCGGTGATCGCCAACCCCACCGCCAATGCCGACCCGGCTGCGGTGGTGTTCGACGCCATCGGCGCGGCCCAGGCCAAGGCCACGGAATTGGTGCTGGTCGATACGGCCGGTCGGCTGCAGACCAAGCACAACCTGATGGAGGAGCTCGCCAAGGTGCGCCGCATCGTCGACAAGCTCGCCCCCGATGCCGCCGTGGAGTCGCTGCTGGTGCTCGATGCCAGCCAGGGTCAGAACGGCCTGCGCCAGGCCATGGCCTTCGCCCAGGCGGCTGGCCTCACCGGTGTCGTGCTCACCAAGCTCGACGGCAGTGCCCGCGGCGGTGTGGCCCTGGCGGTGGCCTCGGAGGCCGGCCTGCCGATCCGCTTCATCGGAGCCGGTGAGGGCATCCGCGACCTGAGGCCCTTCAACAGTTTTGAATTCGTGGAGGCGCTGCTGGCCCACTGAGCCCTTGCTACGTTTTGTTCACGCCGCAGGCAGCGGGTGAGTGGCAAGCCCCTGCTGACGGCCGCCGCATCGCTGCGTCAGCTGCTCGACAGCCTCAACCGCGAGCAGCGCCGCAACCAAGAACTGCTGGCGTCGCTGGCATTCGCCCTGCGCAGCTTCACTAACCTGGGCCGCTTCCTTGAGCTGATCCCCCTGGTGGCCTGCCGCCTGGTGGAGGGGGATGGGGCGTTGCTGGTGCCCTTTCATGCTGAAGGTCGGCTCTGGCGGGAGCAGATCCAGGTGCGGGCCGACGACCGCGGCGCCGAACTGCATCGTCAGCTGGCGGCCCTTCCCGACGCTGAGCTCAACGCCCTGGGCGGTGATGCCGCCATTGCCGAACGGCTCGACCAGCTGGTGGCACGCCTGCTCTCGGACGTGTCGTTATTCGGCACCTCGGTGGTGTGCCGCAGCCGGGTGCGGGGCCGGCTCTACGTGTTCAGTGGGCGGCAGGGCTTCTGCTGGAGCGAGGTGCACCGCCGCCATCTGCAGCTGGTGGCGGATCTCACCGGCGTGGCCCTGGAGAACGACACCCTGCTTCAGATCATGCGCCGCCATGAGCGGCTTGACCGGGAGCTCAGCATCGGTGCTGAGATCCAGGCCCAGTTGCTCCCCGATCACTGTCCGGTGATCGAGGGGGTGGAGCTGGCGGCCCGCTGCCGGCCGGCCTCCCAGGTGGGCGGTGACTACTACGACTTCATTCCCACCCGGCCCCAGTTGCAGGGCCGCCGCCGTGAACAGGGTCGCTGGGCCCTGGTGATGGGCGATGTGATGGGCAAGGGCGTGCCCGCCAGTTTGCTGATGACGCTGTTGCGGGGCATGCTCCGGGCCGGCGTGCTCAGCGGCCACCCCCCCGACCGGATCCTGCACGACCTCAACCAGATGGCCCAGGAAGATCTGGCCCAGTCGCACCGGTTCGTGACGCTGTTCTATTCCGACTACGAGCCGCGCAGCCGCCGGCTGCGCTATGCCAACGCCGCCCACAATCCTCCCCTGCTGTGGCGCCGCCAGCTGGGGCGGGTGGAGCGGCTTGATGTGCCGGGTCTGCTGATCGGCCTGCAGAGCGAAGCCCACTACGCCACCGATCAGCTCGTGCTGGAGGCGGGCGATGTGCTCCTGTACTACACCGATGGCATCACGGAGGCCGTGGGGTTCAACGGTGAGCGTTTCGATGAGCCGCGGCTGATGCGGGCCCTTGATGGCGCCTGTCGCACGGCCGGCAGCGCCCAGGCCATCCTCGATCAGCTCTTCGACCGCCTCGACAGCTTCGTGGGGATGGACCGCCAGCTCGACGATGACGCCTCGCTGGTGGTGCTCAAGGTGCGCGAGGAGGTGACGCTTCCCTCCCTGCCAAGCTGAAGCCTCGCTCTGCCCGCTGCCCGCACCCCAGCCCATGGCCGTTGACTCTGCGTCGTCCACCTGGAGCCAGCGCTTTGAGCAGGGCCTCAATCCCTTCATCGAGCGCTTCAACGCCTCGATCGGGTTCGACATCAACCTGCTGCAGGAAGATCTCGACGGCTCCGTGGCCCATGCCCGCATGCTCGGCAGCTGCGGCGTGATTGGCGAAACCGAGGCCGCCCGTCTCATCGAGGGCCTCGAGCAGATCCGCCGCGAGGCTGCCGTCGGCCAGTTCAACCCCGGCCTGGTCGACGAGGATGTGCACTTCGCCGTGGAGCGGCGCCTGATCGAACTGCTCGGGCCGCTCGGCAAGAAGCTCCACACCGGCCGCTCCCGCAACGATCAGGTGGGCACCGATCTGCGCCTCTGGCTGCGGCGCCGCATCGACGCCATCGACGCCGCCCTGGTGCGCTACGAACAGGCTCTGCTGAGCCAGGCCGAACGCCACAGCGAGGTGCTCATCCCCGGCTACACCCATCTGCAGCGGGCCCAGCCCCTGTGTCTGGCCCATCATTTGCTGGCCTATGTGCAGATGGCTGAGCGCGACCGGGCCCGCCTGGCCGATGTGCGCAGGCGGGTGAACCTCTGCCCGCTCGGGGCTGCCGCCCTGGCCGGCACGCCGGTGCCGATCGATCGTCGCCAGACCGCCTCCGAGCTGGGCTTCGAGGGCATCTACGCCAACAGCCTCGATGCCGTGAGCGATCGCGATTTCGCCGTGGAGTTCATGGCTGCGGCCTCGCTGGTGCTCGCCCATCTCAGCCGCCTGGGTGAGGAGGTGATCCTCTGGGCCAGTGAGGAGTTCGCCTTCGTGGGCCTCACCGACCGCTGCGCCACCGGCAGCAGCCTGATGCCCCAGAAGAAGAACCCCGATGTACCCGAGCTGGTGCGGGGCAAGAGCGGTCGGGTGTTTGGCCATCTGATCGGTCTGCTCACGATGATCAAGGGCCTGCCCCTCGCCTACAACAAGGACTTCCAGGAAGACAAGGAAGCCCTGTTTGACGGGGTGCGCACCGTGCTGGATTGTCTGGAGGCAATGGCGATCCTGTTCGAGGAGGGCCTGGAGTTCCGGCCCCAGCGGCTGGAGGAGGCCGTGGCCGCCGACTTCTCCAATGCCACCGATGTGGCCGACTACCTGGTGGCCCGCCAGGTGCCCTTCCGCGAGGCATACCAGCTGGTAGGCGCCCTGGTGAAGACCTGCCTGGCCGAGGGCCTGCTGCTGCGGGATCTGCCCCTGGAGCGCTGGCAGCAGGTGCATCCCGCCTTCGAGTCCGACATCTTCCGGGCGATCGCCCCCCGGCAGGTGGTGGCGGCCCGCCGCAGTGAGGGCGGCACCGGCTTTGATCAGGTGGCGTTTCAGTTGCAGCAGATGCGGCTCCACCTCGGCACTGGCGGCGGCGCGCCCTAGGCTGGATCGGTCAGAGGCCCTGAGGCCCGCATCGCTAGGCCCCGTGGCCGGCCCGGTTCGTGAGCATTTTTGTCGGCAATCTGCCCTTCCGCGCAGAACAGGAAGACGTTGCAGAGCTGTTTGCGCCCTACGGAGAGGTGGCGAACTGCTCCCTGCCCCTGGAGCGGGATACGGGCCGCAAGCGTGGCTTTGCCTTCGTGGAGATGGCCGATCCCGGCCTGGAGGATCGAGCCATCGAGGCCCTGCAGGGCGCCGAGCTGATGGGCCGTCCCCTGCGGATCAACAAGGCTGAGCCCCGTGGCGCTGCCCCCCGTCGTGGTGGTGGTGGTGGTGGTGGTGGTTATGGCGGCGGTGGCGGTGGCGATCATGCCGGCGGTTACAACGGTGCCGGTGGTTACAGCCGTGCCGGTGCCGCTGGCTACGGCCAGGGCGGCGGCGGTGGTGATCGTCGCTCCGGCGCCCGGGGCTGGGAGGACCGCAGCTATGGCGGCGGCGATACCTTTGAGGCCGGTCGTACCCGTCGGCGCCGCAGTGGCGGTGGTGACGACCAGCCCGCCGCCGAGGGCTGAGACCTCAGAGCCCCCGTTCCTCCAGCTGCCGGGCTGCGGCCTCCAGCACCTCCGGCCCGGCCTCCCGGGCTGCAGCGCTGCGGGTCAGGGCTGCTCGCCAGTGCCGGGCGCCGCTCACCGCCTCCACCACATGCACCAGGTGGCGGGCCATGGGCCAGAGCCGCCCTCCCCGGCTGCGCCAGCGCTCCGCGTGGGGAATCAGGCCACGCACCACGGTTGAGGCCTTCACGGCCGGTTGATGGTGGTCGCCGTGGATGGCGGCGTCCACCAGGCCCCAGCGCAACGGATGGTCGTAGGCCGCCCGGCCCACCATCACACCATCCAGGTGCCGGAGTTGCTGTCGGCAGTCCTCCAGCGTCTGCAGTCCGCCGTTTAGGTCGATCGTGAGCTGCGGCCGATCAGTCTTGAGCTGCTGAACCAGCTCGTAGCGGAGGGGTGGAATCGTGCGGTTCTGCTTGGGATCCAGCCCGTTCAGCCAGGCCTTGCGGGCATGCACGGCGAAGCGCTGGCAGCCGGCGCTGGCCAGCGCATCCACGAAGGCCACCAGTTCGGCGTAGGAGTCGTGCCCGTCGATGCCGATGCGGTGCTTCACCGTCACCGGCAGGGCGCTGGCCCCGGCCATCGCCTCCACGCAGCGGGCCACCAGCTGCGGTTGAGCCATCAGGCAGGCTCCGAAGCGTCCTCGCTGCACCTTTTCGCTGGGGCAGCCGACGTTGAGGTTGATCTCGTCGTAGCCCCAGTCGGCGGCCAAGTGCGTTGCCTCGGCCAGCAACTGGGGGTTGTCGCCGCCCACCTGCAGGGCCAGCGGTCGCTCTGCGGGGTCGAAACCGATCAGCCGCTCCAGCCGGCCCCCGGGCTGGTCTGCCCCGGGCTGGCGGCGGGCATGGTGCAGGGCCTGGGCCACCACCATCTCGGTGTACAGCAGGCTGTGACGGCTGATCTGGCGGAACAACAGTCGGAAGTGGCGGTCGGTGTGGTCGAGCATCGGCGCCACACTGAAGCGATGGGCCTCGCGCGAGCGCTGGGCCGCTCCTGGGCCGCCCTTCCCCTCCCCGGACGGCTCCTTGCTGGACTGGTTGCTGATGTTGCGCTCCATGGCCCCATCCTTGCCGTCGTCGGTTGCCGTGGTGGTGGCGGGAGGCGGTCCGGCGGGGTTCATGGCGGCCATCGCCGCCGCCGAGGCCGGGGTGCGGGATGTGCACATCCTTGAAGCCACCCCCGAGCCGCTGCAGAAGGTGCGGATCAGCGGCGGTGGCCGTTGCAATGTCACCCACGCCTGCTGGGATCCGCGGACCCTGGCGGGCCACTATCCCCGCGGCAGCCGCCCGCTGCGGGGACCCTTCTCACAGTTTGCCGCCGGGGACACGGTGGCCTGGTTCGCTGACCACGGCCTGGAGCTCGTGGAGGAACCGGATGGCCGCCTGTTCCCCCGGGCCAACCGCTCCAGTGCTGTGATCGAGGTTCTGCGGCGCGCCGCCGCCGCGGCCGGCGTCAGCCTGCACCCCGGCCTGGCGCTGCGGCAGGCTGAAGCGCTCCAGAGCGGCGGCTTCCGACTGGGGCTGCGGCTGGCCGGCTCCGCCCCTCCCACCGGGGCGAGCGGCGGCGGGATGTGCTGCGAGCGGTTGGTGCTGGCCCCAGGCAGCCATCCCAGCGGTCGGCGCCTTGCCGCCCAGCTCGGCCACGCCATTGTGCCGCCGGTACCGTCCCTGTTCAGCCTGGCCCTGGAGGGGGGAGAGCTGGCGGCCCTGGCCGGCCTGGCGCTCGACCCTGTGGAGTTGGAGTTGGAGCTGGAGCTGGGGCTGGGGCTGGGGCTGGGGCTTCCGGGCGGCGCTGGGAGTGCCGCCGCCAGCCAGCGCTTTCGCCAGCGCGGTGCGGTGCTGATCACCCACTGGGGGCTGAGCGGGCCTGCGACGCTGCGGCTCACGGCCTTTGCGGCCCGGGCCCTGCACGAGCGGAGCTACCGCGGCGAGCTCCGGGTGGCCTGGGCCGGTGGGCTGGATCGGGCCCGCGTGGAGGAGCTGCTCACCCGGGCTCGCCTGGACCAGGCTCGCCGGCAGCTGGCCACCTGGCGACCCTGGCCGGAGCTGCCGCGCCGTCTCTGGCTGCATCTGCTCGATCAGGCGGGTCTGGCTGGGGAGCAGCGCTGGGCAGATCTGAGCCGGACCGGTCAGCGGACCCTGATCGAGCGGCTCTGCGGCAGTCGGTACGCCCTGCGGGGGCGGGGTCCCTTCGGCGAGGAATTCGTGACGGCTGGAGGGGTGCCCCTGGGGGAGGTGAACCTGGGCACGATGGAGAGCCGGCGCTGCCCTGGTCTGCAGGTGGTGGGGGAGCTGCTGGATGTGGATGGGGTGACCGGTGGGTTCAACTTCCAGCACTGCTGGACCAGCGGCTATCTGGCGGGGCAGGCCTTAGCGGATTTTTTCAAAAATAGAGAACATCGGTAGGTACATCGCCAACAGAACTGAGCCCACGATTCCCCCCACCAGAACGATCATCATCGGCTCAATCATTGAAGTCAGTACCTTGACAGTCGATTCGACCTCGTCTTCGTAGAAGTCAGCAACCTTGGAGAGCATGGCATCCAGGCCACCGGTTTCCTCACCGATCATCAGCATGTTGATGGCCATTTCGGGAAACACTTGCTTGCGCGCCAGGGCCACACTGAGGGGAATACCTTCCATCACCTCATTGCGCGTGGAGCGAATGGCATCGGAAATGATTGAATTGTCGGTGGTTTCCCGGGTGATCTCCAGGGTGAGCAGAATCGGCACACCCGCCCTGGAAAGGGAACTGAAGGTTCGGCAGAACTGGGCTGTTGAGGTTTTTTGAATCAGATCACCGAACAGGGGCACCTTGAGAATGAAGGCATCCACTTGCCTGCGGCCAGGGGGGGTTGCGTAATAGTTCATGAACAGCCAGATGCCAATGGCCAGGCCAGCCACGAACAGCAAGGAGAAATAGGATCTCAGTAGACTGCTCAGGTTCACCAGCATCTGGGTGAAGGCCGGCAGTTCGGCCCCCAGTTCATCAAAGATGTTGGCAAAGGTGGGGATCAAGAACATTGTCATCCCCAGGAAGACGAGGATGGCGATGATTAGAACCGTTGTCGGGTAGCCGAGGGCGCTCTTGATCTGGTTCTGGAGCTTGGCGTTATCCTCCAGCAGTTTGGCCAGGCGCTTCAGGGTTTCATCCAGCACACCCCCGGCCTCGCCGGCATCGATCATCGCGACACTGAGTCGATCGAAGATGTCAGGCCACTTGCGCAGGGCCGCCCCCAGGCTGCTGCCCTGGTTCACATCTGCCGCGATGGCCTCCAGTGCTTTTTTGAACGACGGCATCTTCTGCTGGGCGCTCATCATCGAGAGGCTGCGAACGATCGGCACCCCTGCCGTCACCATCGCCGACAGCTTGCTGGCGAACAGGGCCTTCTCCTTGATCCCCGGTTTTGCCTCCAGCAGCTTGGCCAGGCTGGAACCGCTGCTGCTGGGAGCTGTGGAGCGGGCACCTGCTGGGCTGCGGGGAGGCGCAGCGGCAGCCGCCGGTCGGCCGGCGGCTGCCGCTGCCTCCGTGACCGGCTCCACGTTGATCGGGCGGATGCCACGCCGGCGCAGATTGCGCCGGGCCTCCACCATGCTGGCCGCCCGCAGTTGGAGCTGACGCTCCTGGCCCCGGGCATTGGTATAGGTGGCCACGAAGGATTCCATGGCGGTCAGGTCTCCAGCAGCCGTTGCAGTTCCTCGGCGCGACTGGTCTTGTTCATCGCCTCATCCTCAGTCACCACGTCCTGTTGCACCAGGTCGGCCAGGGCCCGCTCCAGCGTCTGCATCCCATACTGGCCTCCCGTCTGCATGAGCGAGTAGAGCTGGGCTGTCTTGCCTTCCCGGATCAGGTTGGCCGAGGCGGGGTTGTTCACCAGGATCTCCTGGGCCATCACCCGCCCATACTGCCCAGGGGACGGGTTCTTGCGCTTCAGCAGGGTCTGGGAGAACACGGCGGCCAGGCTGTTGCTGAGCTGGACCCGGATCTGGGTCTGCTGGGCGGGGGGGAAGACATCGACCATTCGGTCAACGGTCTGGGCGGCGGAACTGGTGTGGAGCGTTCCGAACACCAGGTGGCCGGTCTCGGCGGCGCTGATCGCCAGCTGGATCGTCTCCAGGTCGCGCATTTCCCCCACCAGGATCACGTCGGGGTCTTCCCGCAGGGCGGCCCGCAGGGCGTTGGAGAAGCTGCGGGTATCCTGACTCACCTCCCGCTGATGGATCACGGCGCGGACACTGCGGTAGGTG
>Ga0169931_10014683_pt1 | contig 10572 bp, 8 predicted proteins | sample Kivu_15m_20L_FD_129675 | JGI IMG/M metagenome (GOLD analysis project Ga0169931, IMG submission 129675) | Freshwater microbial communities from Lake Kivu, Western Province, Rwanda to study Microbial Dark Matter (Phase II) - Kivu_15m_20L... | ecosystem: Environmental > Aquatic > Freshwater > Lake ... | reverse complement strand
TCGGTTTACCACCGGGGTCAGTTGGCTCGCGGCCAAACTGCAACTGGTGCGAGACGCGGTGCGCGGATACCTCACCAGACCCGCCTACCGACTCCCACAACCAGCAACTGCGTAACTCCTAATATTGTCTTGTGGCTTCTACTCCTTCACGATCTCCAGCGCCTTTTCGTCGGCGAGTTCGAGTTGGGCTTGGCCCTGCTTGTTCACACTCACGGTGCCGGTCGCGCGGATCGTCTTGCCCACGAACGTGTCCGGGCCGGCCTTCGCCCACGCGCCCGTTTGCAACTTCATCGGCAGCACCACCGCGAAGTTGTCCTTCGCGCGGAAATCGGCCGACGAGTTGATGTAGATGTTCGCCTTCCCGCCGACGCTCTTCACCGCGTACTGCACCGTGACCTTTTCGCCGGCTTTCTTGGCGGCGTCAGCGGGACTCAGTACGCCGGGCGGCAGCTTCACCGTCGCCACCGGGCCGGTGCTCTTCAGGGTACTCAGCCGCACTTTGAACCCGCAGGTCGCGTCGCCGTCTTCGTCGCGGATTTGAACGCCGATGCGCGGGTCGTCGCTCCAGTCGATGGTGATGAAGCCGAAGTTGTCGCCGTAGGGCATGCCGGCCACGCGCTTCGAGTTCGCTTCCGGGGCGCGCCAGTTCTTGCTGCCCTGATTGAACCCGCTGCTCGTGACGTCGTACAGCGGGTAGCTCAGTGCCTTCGTATCGACGGAAATGTCCGCGAGGTGCCGGTCGCCGCTGAGGATCAGCACGCCGCTCGCCCCGGTGCTGTTCAACAGCGCGTACAGGCGCTCGCGCTCCTTCGGGATCGTCGTCCACTTCTCGAACGGGTGTTCGTCGGACACCACCTGAATACTGGACACGAGCAGCCGCACTTCCGCGGGCTTCTTGAGTTGCTCTTCGAGCCACTTCCATTGGTCTTCGCCGAGCATCGTCGCGCCTTCGTCGGTGTTCGGCAAGTACGGCGTGATGCGGGTGGCGGTGTCGAACTTGCCCTTCTTCAGCGGGCTGCGGAAGTACCGCGTATCGAGCATGATGACCTGCACGCGCTTCCCGACCGGGCCGAACGTTTCGGCGTGATAGATGCCCTTTTGCGCGCGCCGCGGGTCGTTTGCGGGGGTGCCGAAGAAGTCGTGAAACTCCTTCTGCGCGGCGTCCTTGTGTTCCCACTCCGCGCCGGCGTCGTTGCGGCCGTAGTCGTGATCGTCCCACGTCCCGAGAATCTTCGGGCACGCGGCCTTGAGTTTCACGAACGCCGGTACCTTCGCCATGATTTCGTACTTCTCGCGAATGACGGCCGGCGTCACCTTCACGGACCGGTCGAGGTCGGCGTACATGTTGTCGCCGATCATCAGCAGCAGTTCCGGCTTCGCGGCGGTGATGGCGTCGAACAGCGGAACGGGCTTATCTTGGTTGACGCACGAACCGAACGCGATCTTGGTGAGCGGCTTGTCGTCCGCCCGCGCCGTGAGCGCGAGCGCGAGGAGCGCGACGAGTGCGAGCGAGCGGGAGCGCATGGCGGGGTCTCGATGAGGGAGCGCGGCACGGCGCTATTCAACGCGCGAAGCGCGCACCGGCAACCCGCGAACGGCGATATGTGCGGCGTGTGAAGGGAAAAAGGCGAGCGGCGCGACGTCAGTCCGCCGGTAGAGCCAAGCAACTTCAGAATCGTATTGCGAATGGAAGTTGCGTTGGTTTACCGGCGGACTGACGTCGCGCCGCTCGCGCGGCTCGCTCTGGGCGTCAATCGCCGATGGCCTTCTTGAGTGCGGCGAACGCTTCCTTCGTTTCCTTCTCCGCCCCGTCCCACTTCTCGGCGGCGGCCTTCTTCAGTTCGTCCAGTTTCTTCTGCGCCGCGGCGCGCTTCTCGGTCGCCTCTTTCCATGTGCCCTCGAGCTTCTTCTTCTCCTCGCCGGTCGCCTTCTCGACCTTGGCCTTCAGTTCGTCGGCCTTCTTGTCGAAGTCCGCGAGCGCCTTGTCGAACGCTGTCAGCGCGTCGTCGTGTTTGGCGGTCGGTTTGGGGGCGTTGTTGCAACCGACGGTGAGGGCCAGCGCGCCCGCGAGCGCGCAGCCGAGCGCAAGCGTCTTGTACATGACGCGGTCTCCGAATTGGGGTGGTGAAACGGTGCGACAGCGGGCGCGAACCAGACGTGTGACCGGTCGTGAGCGGCGGCCCGCGCCCGCGGTCGCCGCTCACCTATACCGATGCCGAACCGAAGCGATTATTCCCCCGCGGCGCGCAGTTCTTCCGTGAGCAGGTCGTAGAGCGCCGCGAGCGCTTGCGAGAGTACGCGGGTTTCGCTCACGGTGGTCATGAAGTTGCTGTCGCCGAACCACCGCGGCACGATGTGCCAGTGCAGGTGCCCCGGCAGTCCGGCCCCGGCCGCGGAGCCGAGGTTCAGCCCCACGTTGAACCCGTCGGCCTTCATGCGCCGCTCGATCACCGCCGTCATGCGCTGAATCGTGTGCTGAATGTCGAGCAGTTCGTCCGGGTTCAGTTCGTCGAGCCGCGCCTTGTGCGCGTTCGGCACCACCAGAAGGTGGCCGTTGTTGTAGGGATAGAGGTTCAGCATCACGGCGCAGTGCGCGCACCGCGTTACGAGCAGGTGCTCGCGGTCGTTGGTGTCGGCGAGCGCGCGGCAGATGAAGCACGCGTCACCGGCCGGCGGGGTGCGGTCCTTCGGCGTGGTAATGTAGCTGAGCCGCCACGGTGCCCAGAGCCGGTCCATTCGCGCCCCCGGTGGGGTTTAGGTGATAGAGATTCGTGCTGCGAGCGTACTCATAATAGGGGCCGCACCGACCGCGCCCGCCCTCCCGGCCCCGTTCCGCCGCCCGGACCGGTTCCGCTGTTTACCCGCGTTCCGGCGTGGGCTATACTAATTTGCTACTGTCGGCCGCGCCTCCGCCGGCTGCCGCCTACGAGATTCTGGCGTGAAGGCCATCATCAGCGACATTCACGGCAACTTGGAAGCCCTCCAAGCCGTACTCGCGGACATCAAAGCGCAGAACATCCCCGAGGTGTACTGCCTCGGGGACGTGGTCGGCTACGGGCCGAACCCGCGCGAGTGCATCGACCTCGTCATGGACTGTAAGTTGGTTCTGCTGGGCAACCACGACCAAGGCGCGATGTTCGACCCGGACGGTTTTAACGCTTCCGCCGAGCGCGCCATTTTCTGGACCCGGGCGCAACTCGAAAGCTCCCCCGAACCGCGCACCGCCCGCGAAAAGCGCTGGGAGTTCCTCGCCGAGCGCCCCCGCAGCTTCCGCGAAAACGGCCACCTGTTCGTCCACGGCTCGGCGCGCAACCCGTTGAACGAGTACGTGTTCCCCGAAGACGTCTACAACCAGCGCAAGATGGAGCGCATCTTCGCCCTCGTCGACAAGTACTGCTTCCAAGGGCACACGCACGTCCCGGGTATCTTCACCGAGAACCTCCAGTTCCACAGCCCCGAAGAAGTCGATTTCGCATACAAACTGGACGGCCGCAAAACGCTCTGCAACGTGGGCAGCGTCGGCCAACCGCGCGACGGCAATTGGCGCGCCTGCTATGTGGTGCTGGACAGCGACACCATCAAGTTCCGGCGCGTCGAATACGATTGGCAGAAAACGCGCGACAAGATTCACGCCGTCCCGGACCTCGATAAGTTCCTCGGCGACCGCCTCGGCGAGGGGCGCTGAGGGGCGCGAGAGACAGGGACACCCGGCGAAGAGACGAGCGGAGGCTCCGAACGGACCGCACCACAATTGGCGCGGTCCGTTCGGAACCTCCGCTAACCATTTCAGCGCTGTTTTCTTTCCGCACCCGCGCGCCACGCCCCTCGTCGCTCGCCCCTTTCTGTAAGATACGCTGACACGCACCCCGACCTGCTCCGGCGCGCTATGTACAAGAACGTCATTAACTTCTGCATCTTCCTCGCTCTCGCCGCGTCCGTCCTGCTGCTCCTCCGGCAGGCCGACAAGAATTTGCCCAAGCCCGAAAACAAGGACGACCCGACCGCGAAGGTCGATCCCCCGACCGGCGACGGCAAAGACGCCAAAGACGCCAAAGACGCGAAGGGCGAACCCAAGAAGGACGACAAAGCGAAACCGCCCGAACCGCCGAAGTTGGTTCCCCCGCCCCCGCCGCCGGAACCGCCCACGCTCGTTCAACTCGGCGAAGACGGCTACTACAACCGGGCGCTGCTCACCACCCGCAGCGGCGGCATTCAGCAGGTGGTTCTGCCCAAATTCGACCAAGCCGACCGCATCGGGCGCGAGGTGAAGGCCGGCGACGGCACGGCCGTGCCCTACCACATCATCCCCGGCATCCCGCAACCGCGCGCCAAGGTGCTGAACGTGCCCTACGAGGTCCCCGCGCTCAAGCCGGGGAAGGTGCCCGAAGGCACCGCCCTCACCGAACCGAGTTACGCCACGTTCCACTACCCGACGCCCGAAGACAAGTACCCGGACCCGCGGCTCGGCGAAACGAACTGGAAGGTCGTGAGCGAAGAGCGGCCCGCCGGCGGCGTTCACAAGGTGGTCTTCGAGACCGAACTCGGCGACCCGTACTTCGTGAAACTGCGGAAAATCTACACGCTCGGCCCGAAGGACTACCACATCGGCCTGCGGATGGAAGTGGAGGGGCTGCCGGGCCGCGCGAAGGGCAAGGGGCTGCTCCGCTACCAACTCGCCGGCCCGCACGGGCTGTTCATCGAGGGCGAGTGGTACACGCAAACCTACCGCGTCTCGGTGATCGGTTCGACCGACGCGAAGGGCGCGCCGCGCCGCCAGTACGAAGACGCCGCCACCATCGGCCGCCTGAGCGGGGCCGACGAGGTGAAGAACAAAGACCTCACCCTCAAGTACATGGCGGTCGCCACCCAGTACTTCACCTCCGCGGTCGCCGTGGACGACCGGTCCGCGGCCGAGGGCGCGAAAGAGCAGCCGTGGGCGTGGGCCCGCGCGACGACCGAAATCCCGCTCGGCACCAAACCGAACGCGAACGCGCCGTTCTTCGACGACATCACCGTGCGGGCCGCCTCCGAAGCGCTCGACCTCGCCCCCGGCGAGAAGGTGGCGCACAGCTACGTCATCTACAACGGCCCCTCGAAGGTGCGGCTGCTCGGCCTGCTCGACGGCGAAGACCGGGCCGTCCCGCGCGAGACCGTGGACCGGTACCGCACCGCGCTGCACCTGCAAACCATCACCGACTTCCACTCGCCCACCAAGATCGGCCGGTTCGCCGATTACATCTACTGGACCGACATCGTCGTCGTCTTCACCAACCTGATGCACGGGTTGCTCGCCGCGATCCACACCGTGGTGCCCAGTTGGGCGCTCTCCATCGTCGTGCTCACGATGTTCGTGCGGTTGCTCCTGTTCTACCCGAGCCGCAAGCAGACCGCGATGAGCATGCGGATGATGGAAGTGCAGAAGCGGCTGCAACCGGAGTTCGCGAAGTTGCAGGAGAAGTACAAGGGCGACATGGGCGCGTACCAGCGCGAGAAGACGCGGCTGATGATGGCGAACGGCGCGAACCCGTTCGCCGCGATGGGCGGCTGCCTGCTGCTGTTCGCGCAGATGCCCGTAATGATGGGCCTCTACTTCGCGCTACAAGAGAGCGTGTTCTTCCGGCTCGATTCGTTCCTGTGGATTCAGAACCTCGCGGCCCCGGACATGACCGGCTGGTGGAGCGAGAAGTTGCCGTTCATCAGCACGCCCGAAGACATCGGCAGCCTGCTGTACTTGGGGCCGTACTTCAACCTGCTGCCGATCCTCGCGGTGAGCCTGATGCTGTACCAGCAGGCGAAGATGATGCCGCCTAGCGGCGACCCGCAAGCCGAACAGCAGCGCATGATGATGAAGATCATGATGATTATGATGGCCGTGTTCTTCTACAAGGTGGCGGCCGGTCTCGCGCTGTACTTCATCGTGAGTACGTCGTGGGCGATCATCGAGCGGCAGTTCATCCCGAAGCCGAAGATCGAAACGCCGGGCGAGGCGAAGGCGGCCGCGACCGCCGACGGCAAACCGGGCGACCCGGTGGCCGCCGCGCAGCAGAAGAGCAAGGGGCTTCTGGGCCGGCTCAAGGAGGCGATGCAGAAGCGGTTGGAGGAGGCGCGGCGTCAGGCCGACGAGATGTCGAAGCGGCAGATCAAGAACAACCAGCGCGGCGACGACCGCGACGCCGACAAGGGCGGTGGCGGCAACAACGGCGACGGCGGCAACACCGGCCGCGACCGCCGCGACCGCAAGAAGAAGCGCCGCAAGTAGCGGGCGCTACTTCCCGCCGATCGCGCCGACGAGCCACGCCGCGCCCACGCCGAGGATTAACCCGGCGGCGAGCAGTGCGACCGCTTGCAGCGCGCGCGTGCGCATACACGGGGGTGCCAGCGGGCACGCCGTCGGCACCGGTACCTGTACGACGTACGGCACCGGTACCGGGCACACCTCGTAGCGCCCGCTGCCCCCCGGCAGTGGGAAAAACGGGAGCGCCTCGATCGCGCCGAGCAGTTCCTTGTACGTCTGCGGCCGGTCGGCCGGGTCGCGGGCCATCATCCATTTCAGCAGGGCCACTTCTTCCGGCGAACCGTTCGGCAGCGCCGGCGGTTCGAGCGCCTTCTGCTGCGCCACCTCCGCCGCGGAGCGCCCGTCGAACGGCACCCTGCCGGTGCGGGCGTGGAACAGGGTCGCGCCCAGCGCGTAGATGTCGGCGCGGTGATCGACGGCCCCGCACGCGAACTGCTCCGGGGCCATGTACACGGGCGTGCCGACCGCCACTCCGCCCCGCGCGTCGCCCCCGGTGCCGATGCCGACGCCGTTCTCGAGCGCGAGGCCGAAGTCCGTCACCTTCACGTACTTCGCGCCGTCGGGGAACGGAATCCCTTCGGGCACGGGCACGAGGAACAGGTTCGCGGGTTTCACGTCGCGGTGAACGAAGCCCTTGTCCAGCGCGTGCGCGAGCGCGCCGGCGGCTTGGTGCGCCGCGAACCACGCGGGCAGTTCGGCGAGCGGTTCGCGGGCGAGGGCCGCGTCGAGCGTTTCGCCCCCGAGCAGTTCCATGGCGATGTACGCGAACCCGGCCGGCCGCACGCACGCGCCGGTGTCGAACACGGTGACGATGTGCGGGTGCTGGAGTTTGGCGAGCGCGCGGGCCTCTTGGTCGAACCGCGCGCGGGCCTCCGGCGCGCGGTCGGCCACGAGTACGGTCTTGAGCGCCACCTCGCGGCCCAACTTCTCGTGCCGCGCCTTGTACACGATGCCGCACGCGCCGCTGCCGAGCACGTCGAGCAGTTTGTAGCCGTCCGCCTCGACCACCGGCACGGTGTCCGGGCGCGCGGGCGGACCGGGGTGCGGGGGGGCGGCGACGGTACTTTGCAGCGCGCGCTCCGCACGGGCGGCGGTCGCGACGGGGTCCGTGGTCATGTGTTCCACCCATCGGGCAAGCGGTGCCGAACGCGATCCGTAGCCGGTCGCGCGGCGGCGTGCAAGCCCGCCAGAGTTATTCGCTCGCGGCGCGCGGCGGTTTCGCGGGCGCTCAGCCGCACCACTTCTCGAGCAGGTTCGCGGTGATTTTCTGCACCCGCGGGTCCGGGCCGTGCGGGCGGCCGTTGTGAACGTACGGCAGCCAGTGCCCCGGCGGCGCGCTCAGCCCCTGCGCCCAGAAGATGGTGCTCGCGTTGAACACCGTGTTCCCCTTCGGGCCGGGGTAAATCGTCGCCTCGTAGTGGCTTTCGGCTTCGCCACCGGTGAGCGTCGTCCCGGCGGCGAGCACTTCCAGCCCGTCGATTTTCGCCGGGTCGCCGTGGAACTCCCAGCCCACAAGCCCCGGAATCCGGTCGCCCTTCTTCATGCCGGTGCCCGCGAACACCCAGTGTTCGGGCTTCGTGCAGATCCAATCGCCGGAACCGTTAAAGGGCGTTACGGTTTGCGCGCCGATGAGCGTCGCCTCGTTCGGGGCTTCCACGGGCAGGTCGGCCATCCACTTCTCTTCGCCGGGGCGAATCCCGCCGTACCGCCCGACGCGCTCGATCACGCGGTTCGGTACCTTCGCGCCGCTTTCGAGCATCGGCACCACGAAGCAACAGGAGTTACCGCTGAAGAAGCCGAAGTTTACACCGCGTTTTACCGCTTCGAGGCAGTGATCGTACTGCTTGCGGCTCCAGTACTCGTCGTGGCCCACGGAGAGAAACGCTTTGCACCGCGTCACGGTATCCAACGAATTGTGAACGTCCTCGTTCGCGCAGTAGGTGACGTCGTAGCCGTGCCGCTCTAACCAGTGCGCGAACGGGAACTCGAACAGGAGAAACTCGCCGGACCCGAGCGACAGCGGGTTGTCGGTCACCTGCGGGTACTTCGCGTAGGGCCGGTCGAAGCTCGCGCGCACGCCGGAGACGAGCGGCTTCTTGTCGGGTCGGTCGTTGTCGTACAGCGAGTGGTTTTCGGGCCACTTGTTGTACGCCTGCCACGTGTTCGTACTGCACTGGAACAGCACGTCGGCCTTGCGCGCGTCGCGCACGATGAAAATGCAGTAGCTCTGGTAGCGGTGTTTGGTGGGCTGAGTTTCGCCAGATACACGCCGCTGAGCCAGTCTTTCGGCACTTCGAAGGTGACGCACGGTTCCCACGCGCACTCGCGCAGGCGCATCTCGCCGACGGGCGGCACCGGTTGCGGTTTGCCGTCAAACGGGCCGAACCGCTTCACGAGCCGCCCGCCGGTACCGCCGTAGTAGCCGAGGCGGTACACGTCGATGTGTACCGGCGTCGCGGGGTCGGTTGAGACGCAGAACCCGATTTTGTCGCCCGCGGCGGCGCTCGTGCGCGTGCAATAGCCCTCGATCAGCGACTGCCGGTATTTGGCCCTCGCGTCGAATTTCACGTAGGTGAGCTGCCAATCGGTAGTGCCCGGCTTGGCGTTCTCTTCGGCAACGGCCGTGTCGCGCTTGGGGGCGGCGCTCGCGGGCGCGGCGAGGAGCGCGGACGCGGTGAGTGCTTGGCGGCGGTTGGGGCGCGGCATGGTCGTGGTTCCGGCGGGTGGCGTAGCATCGCGCGCGGCGCGGGCGAGTGCAAGCGCGAACGCTGTGGCACCGCGACAGCGTTCGGTGGTACACTAATCCCGTACGCGGCGGTGACCGCGGGAGAACGGGCGAGCGACTGCGATGCGCGATCCGATGAGCTGGGCGATTCCGGTGTTCCGGCTGTTCGGCATTCAGGTGCGCGTCCACATCTTCTTTTTCGTCGTCACCCTCGGCCTGTTCCTGCGCCAGATCACGCTCCCGCAGTACGCGCACGTCTGGTGGCTGGACGTGTTCCTGCTCACCGTGGTGGTGCTGTTCGGCAGCGTGCTCTTGCACGAGTTCGGGCACTGCTGGGGCGCGCGGCGCGTCGGCGGCGACGCCCGCGAGGTGCTCATCTGGCCGCTCGGCGGGCTGGCGTTCACCGAGATTCCGCACAACCCGCGGGCGCTGTTCGTGACCGTGGCCGCGGGGCCGGCCGTGAACCTCGTCATCTGCATCGGGTGCGCCGGCGCGATCCTCGGCAGCGGCTTTTACCCCAGCCTGAACCCGATCATCGACCCCTACGGCTTCAACCTGACCGGGCTGAAAACCGATCGGCCCTCGACGCCGGCCACCGGCGCGCGGTGGTACAAGCCCGGCAGTGCGGAACCGCTCGGGTGGAAGGAAATGGCCGTCGCGCGGTTCGAGTACGAGTCGAAGACCAAGACCGAGTTCCCGAAGCCCACCGACGCGGCCGAGTACGACAAGGCTCTCGCGAGCATCGGCCTCGAGCGCGCGCCGGTGCTCCCCACGTGGGTGGTCTGGGCGCAGCGCGTCTTCCAACTGAACTGGCTGCTGTTCCTCTTCAACCTGCTGCCCGCGTACCCGCTAGACGGCGGCAAACTGCTGCAAGCCTTCGTCTGGTCGCGCACCGACGACTACCGCCGCGGGGTGGTGGTCGCGGCGTACACCGGGTTCGCGGTGTCGGTGCTGTTCCTCGTGGTGTCCGTCGCCACGAACGAGTCGCTGTTCATGGGTCTCGCGCTCTTCATGCTCTACGACGCGTCGCGCGCGCTGATGCAGTTGGAGACCGAAGAAGGCCCGTTCGGGTACGACTTCTCCGCGGGCTACACGAGCTTGGAAAAGGACGACGAACCGCCCCCGCAACCGAAGCGGAAGGGCTGGCTCACGCGGTGGCGGGACGCCCGGCGCGCGCGCCGCGCCGCGGCCGAAGCCGAAGAGCGCCGCGCCGAGGCGCAGCGCGTGGACGAACTGTTGGAGAAGATCGCGCGCACCGGAAAGGCGTCGCTCACGGACGAAGAGCGCCAGTTCCTCGAGCGCGTGAGCGCCCGCCGGCGGAACGGGCCGTAACGCTTCTTGACGAGCCGGACGCGCGAGCGACGGTCTTCTTGGTTTGGTGGCACAGGCTTTCCAATCTGTGCTGCTCTGCGCTGTAAAGGCACACAGGCTAGAAAGCCTGTGCCACAAGACAAACAGTCAAACCCGTCGCTCGCGCATCCGCGCTCGTCGCCCGTTAGCCGCGTTTCGCTTCGAGTTCCTGCCAGCGGGCGTAGAGCTTCTCCACCGCGGC
>Ga0169931_10014682_pt1 | contig 10572 bp, 5 predicted proteins | sample Kivu_15m_20L_FD_129675 | JGI IMG/M metagenome (GOLD analysis project Ga0169931, IMG submission 129675) | Freshwater microbial communities from Lake Kivu, Western Province, Rwanda to study Microbial Dark Matter (Phase II) - Kivu_15m_20L... | ecosystem: Environmental > Aquatic > Freshwater > Lake ... | reverse complement strand
TTTTAAAATATAAATAAGTTTAATTATAATAGATGTGTTTTTATTCTTCAAAAAATCATTGATTTTATTATTGAATTTTTGCTGAATAAAAGATATAATATAAGAAATCTGAGTTTGATCTATCTTATCTAATGTTTCAATCAGGTTTTTGACTGTTGAATTTAAAGAAAAGTAGGAGGAGTTAGTTGAAGAAATAAAGTGAGATATCACTGGTTCAAAAATAATAAAAAAGGTCATGTTATCGCTGGTTATCTAATAGAAATTAAGTATATTAAATATGTAATTTAAAACATACCTTTTTTTTGTCTTTTGAATTCATTACCTCTTTTAAAAGGTTTGATGCATCCTCAAAATTCAGAGTAATAATACCAAGCATAAATTTATTTAAAAAAGATTCAAAATCGTTTATTGTAGAAGGCAATGTATTGTTTTGAATCTGTAATAATACTTTGATTAAAATATTTCTAAGATTATCATTGAAGTATTTGAAACCTTTCTCCATGCAGACCTCTTCCTTTTCATTTAGTAATTTTTCAATAAGAGTTTTAATCCCTGGAATTAGAGAAATATTTGGATTTTTATAAATTTCTAAGTTTTTTCTCTCTTCCTATGGATAAAGTCGAATTCTTACTCTATAAATGAAAAAGTTAATCCATTCAAATACAATTTGAAGCATTAATAACTTTTCATTTTTACAAAACTCGATCATACTTGGTAATCCCGTAAATTTTATATTTTTAAATCTTCTATTCATGTTGACTAAGGCATCCCTACTTAGAATCTCACTTGGAATAATATGAGAGACTATTGTATTATTTGGTGTTTCTGAGTAATATAGAATATATTCTGATGATGTTTGATTGAATACAATATTTAGAGGTGATATTTTTTGAGTTTTTTTAATACTTTTTTCCATTTATTTTTGTCTAATAAATTTATATTTTTAAATATTTAAATAATAAATTACTTACTAAATAGAAAATGAACAGAAAGAAAAAAACTGAAAACTCTTACGTGAACATGTTTAAACTTAAGAAAATAGAAAATTCTGAAAAAATTATAAATACAGAAAAGACGAAAGGAATAAACTTCGATAACATCACAGATTGGGATGACATAAACTATGATGGAAAAAAACAAGCAAAAGCGTCAGAGAAATTTGAAAACGAGGAGTTTAATAAATTTACTTCTACAGAAAAAGACAAAAACAGAGAAGGATCGATAAATAAATTTAAACACAATAATTATGAAAATAAGCAAGATAAAGAATATCATTTCGACCGAAATATTCATCTTAATAAAATTCCAGATCAAGACAAAATTACAAAAATTTCCAATCATCCAATTGCCCAACCACAAGATAACAAATATCACATAGGGAATTTCACTCCAAGTCCTGTTTCAATACCCTTACAAGAGAATCAAAACGATGATTTTTCAGTTGATACTTCAAACTTCACGAATAAGATAGTAGATAATGCGACTAATCAAATAGATAGAATAGATTTATCTCAGAATAATTTTACAACTGATTTCAATGCAATAAAGACAAATATTCTGAATAAAAAAATTTTGCCTTTTAATTCAACTGATACTATTGGAAATAATAACAAGAATATTCAAGCCTTTGAAAAACAATACGATATTATTGAAGAAAAAGAAGACGAAGAGGGTAAAATGAATCCTTCTGATTTTGGAATTGAAAACACAGGAATAGAAAAGCAGCCAGATGAAATCCAGAAAAATTTTGTTAATTGCAATACATATGACTCTGATAGTGATGATAGTAATTTCGCGCTGAATATAAATCATGATTTAAATGTTACATCTAATCAGTTAGAAGACATGAATAAAGAATTAAAAAATCTTAATTACAATGTGAAATTAACTCAAAGAATAAATAATATGAATGAATTTGCAAATGATAATAAAAAAAGAATTAATAATAATTCTGGAAAAATAAAGCTTGAACCATTAAATAAAAAGAAAAGAAAAAGTAAAATTAATAAGGAATTAGTTAACGAACCATGTGAAAATGAATTAATTAAAGATCAAAACAATCAAGAAGATAAGATACCTAAAACACCTAACTATAAACTTCAAAACAATACCAATAATAATCCTGTATCCATTCAGACATATCAAAATAATATGAATATAATGAATGTTCAACCTAGTCCATATTTTAATACTCCATTTAATTCAATTAACCAGATGAATTTAAATAACTTAAACAATAATTATCAAGTTGATCCAAATATTGCAATGTTTCAGCCAATGCATTTACAGATGCCGTTTAACACTTATTCTTTTAATCATATACAACCAATTTACAATCAACCTAATTTTTATGAAAATCCCTACGCTCAGGTAATGATTCATAATAATTTTGCTAACTACGGTTACACCCCCGGAGAGCAATTTTATCAGAATGCCCAAACTACTTACAATCTCCAACCACAATCATATATCGTGGATGAATTAGATAAAAACAACTTTGACACGAAGAACATAGAATCTTCTTCAAAAAAGAGCGAATCAATAAAAAAGACAAAAAATTATAAACCTTATACTTATGTAGATTACAAATTGAAATACGATGGTAATAAAATCAAATTAGGGGGACTTGGTGCAAATATAGGAACAAAAGAGTGGGAAGAAAAATATCAAATGAAAAAGAAAATGAAAGAATATTCTTCTAATTTTAAGGCTGTTCCTAATATAATAAGTGATAATGCAGATAGCAAAGAACATGATAAAAGAATTTCTGAAACAATTAAAGAAAAATATGTTAATAAAAGTGTATTAGATTCACCATCTTCTGATAAAATTGAAGCGGGAAATTTTAATGAGCAATCCTCTAATGATTCTTCATTGAATCTTGAAAAAAGAATTTTTAGAGATTTAAACATAGCTAATAACAGAAATGATGTTATTACTAATAAAGAAGTGAATTTAAAAGAAAAAGAAAAGAAATCTAGCAATAGTCATGTGCATAACTTAATTAAATTATAGGAAGATAAAAAGTCACTAAATAAGAACGATAAAGAAGAAAAAACGAACATTAGAGCAAAGTCCTCAATTAAAAACGAAACTATAAACAAAACGGAGGAAAAGAAATTAATGATGACAAATGTTTATACAACAATTCACACTCAAAAAGAAAACATGAATAAAAACAAAAAATCTGAAAAAAATCCACAACTCATAAACAATAAAAATACTAAAGCAGAAACTATAACAAAAAGTCGACCAGCTTCTTCTAATATAAAAATAATTAATAAAGATGATGTTGTAGAAGATAATGATCCTTATGTTAAGAATTTCTATTCGCAAAATAAAGATGAATATGATCACTTAGATCATTTATTAAAGCAGCATAAAAATTATAGCGAAAAAGTTCAGAATATAAAAAATTCTATCTATAAATTAAATTAAATTTTATAATCAATTTTCTATTTAAATTATCATAATATTATTTAAGATAATTATTAATCAGTTCTAAATAATTTCTTCAAATTAAATTAAAATTAAATAAAAGTTTTTTCATTCAATTTTTAAAAAAATCCTCAAATCTAGTATTCTTTTGATTTTTGGCCTTTTCTCTCAATTCATCGTATTTTACTGCAAAATTATCCAGTTGCTTTCTAATAAGTTGTTTTCTAAGTGGATTATGTTTTTCTTTATTATATTTATCATAGGTATTCGATAACTCTAAAGGTAATTTAGAATTCTTAATGAACTCCTCGAATTTTTTGGTGTATTTAGTCTTAGCATATTCATTATTATTGGGATTATTTGATTTCAAAAATAGAGCCAAGTACTTGATTGCTGTTTCCTTAACAGATAAATAAGGATATTTAATTCTATTCTTATTAAGTTCGAGCATCCCCTTTGTAATAAGGGAACCAAAATTCACTTCTAAGTAATTCACAGCATTATCGAAATTTACTTTATGCTCTATCTGCTTAGGATCATCATCGATTTCAATATTCTTCTTAACAGGTAAGGCCAGGCTACAATATTTATCAGGAGAGGTACAGAATTTCAACATTTTTTCAGCATTATCGAATCGATATAATTTTTCTTTGTAAAGAGCAACGTACTGTAATTTTCCCTCTTTCAATGTCTGTTCTTGGGAGAAGGTAACTGGGCAGCAGCTTTGAAATTCAAAATTTCTGCTTACATCTCTCTCTAAATGAATTGCGTGATTACTGTTCTCTTCAGTATTTTCTTGATCATTTTCGTTTTCTGAATAAATTATCCGAGCAATCTTTTCAAATGACATTATACAAGGAGGTTTTATGTCTTCCTTTGCTCGGTATAAGAATGAATCGTATAAATTAGAATTTTTAATGAATAGATTTACCTCTTCCTGAGACCTAAGGAAATAAAAGTTTTTGTTGTAGAATATTATAAAGTTGTCTTGACTATTACTTATTGTCTTATTGTAATGAAATTCATTATCGACTTTTAGGCTAACTGGAGAGTATAAGAAAAGTTTTTGGAGCTCTTTTTGCAATTTAATGATATTCCTTAAAATTTTGTTGGGAAGCATATTTTTCAATAGAGCTGGTTTTCCTGAATTGTAATGATTTGCAAATCTCAATTCAGAACGCATCTTGTTTTCCAAGGTGGATGTTATGTAATCCTTTAAATACCAAATTGATTTCTCAGTATTAAGATATTTTATGTCTATTTCCCTGTTTTTAAATAAATCGATTATATCCTTTAGATGATCACTAGTATTATGTAATCTTTCATGAATAATATTGATCATTCCTTTGAATCCTTTCTGTTCTTTGCATCGCTTGAGAATTGTTTTGGCATCAGCATCAGAAACAAAAACAAAAGTTGGGTTCAAATCATTATCAATTTCAGAGATAAGCCTTGCTTGACCAAGTGTAAATGGAAAACCGTCAATAACTATGTTTCTATAGCACAAATCTTCCATAGAAATTCTTCTAGAGATGATTCTTGCAGCCAATCCATCATCAATAGAAGAACCAGAGGTAATAATATCAACTATTTCTCTCTTCAATAAGCAATCTCTCAATGTGTTAATAACGTCATAAATGGCTTTTCTAAGAGAAAGTCTGTAATAACCAAGATCCTTCAAAACTTTTGATATTGTTGTTTTCCCAGATTTAGTTACTCCAACTGAATAAATGATATTCCTCTTTCCACTTATGGAATTAGTCACTGGATAACAATCATATGGGAATTCGTTCCCGGTTCTATATTTCAAGGGCTCCTCACAGAATATTTTCATCTCTTCTTCATTATTAAAAAAATATAAGCGATCTCTATAAATAACACAATGATTTGCAAGTGGGAGGAGCTTTTCAGGAGCAACAGGTGAGAGGGTATTGTTATTAGACTTTTTATATATTTGTGAATTTAGAATTTCTTGTCTTTTCCTTAAGCTTAACTGTGGAACTTTTTGAACTAATTGTTTTTCAATGAAATTTTCACGATTGTAAATAAATGGCCTCAGTTGATGAAGTAAATTTTTACAGACATTTTCTGATTTAAAGTCATTTGAAATCTCGATTACTGGGATTAGTTTCTCTTTCAAAGATTCTATAAACCCATTTATGAAATTTTGATTCTGTTCGTATCTAGTTGTTAATTTTTCCTTTTCCTGGGCAATAAGAGTTTCTAACTCTGGCAAATCTGGATCAGGTGCTAACATAATTTCATCGATCTCTTCCTGAGTAAGATCGATTTTAATTTCTTGTAAATCAGGTAAATGATGATTATTAGAAATGTTAGAAATCAAATTAGATGCATTAATATTTGATACATTCATCTCACTCATTTCTAATAAATCCTCCTTCAATTTTTCTAAAATTTCTTCTTTTTTACCAAGAATATATTTTTCCAACTCAGCTTTTTTCTTTTGTAATGACTTATCTTGTAAATGTTTGTGATGATTTTTGATTTGATCTAAGAGCAGATGTCTTTCTAAGACTGTTCTCAATGAAACTTTTACAATAACAAAAACATTTGGAACCCGTTTTGTATCAATCATGAATTCAAGCAAATTAGTTTGGATTTTTTCATCTACATCATACCAAGTAGCATCATAGACACTAGGAGTATCAGGAGAAAACAAATTTTTAAAAATAACCCTGTCATTTTCAGCAGAGTTAAATCCCTCAGATTCTTCATCCAAAGTCGGATCATTTGCTAACTCATTTTCAATATCAATTAGATCTTGTGGATCGCTATCTGGATTCAGTGCATTACTTTGTATAATTTCTTCATTCTTTTTAGTAAGTTCTTCTTTCTTGTTTATGGTTCTATATTGTTTTCTTTTCAAACCCTGATCCGTCCATATCTCCATAAACTCCTTTTTCAGCTCTTTTTTCTTAAGTTTGTATTCCTTAGAAAGAAGATTAGCGTAAAAAGTAACACCTCCACCTTGGTATCCTGTTATAAAAATATGAGGAGGAAATATTTTCACAGGATTCATCGAATTATATCCTAACTCATTTCTGTTTATTATGATGTTTAAATATGGGTAAGGATTTAGTTTGAATTTTTCCATTTCTTTTTCTGATGCAAATCTATAAATTCTGTGATTTACCTGAACTTCAAATTCTTCTGGAGAATAAAACAGCCATTTCTCATCTTTATAGGTTACTGGACAGAAAATGGCGTATTCTCCTCTAGGGATTGGAACTTTTTCTTCGGAATTTAGATCAGATTGATTATATGTTTTGTCTTCTTGGTCTGGCCTAATGTAAAATGGATCCAATGTTTGAATTAATTTAATTTTTATATTCTCCAAAGTATCCGCACAATTTACTTCAATAACACAATCTTCATTATTTTGGCTGTATTTTTCTCTTAAAGAAGCTAGGGTTTCATCATACTTAGCAATCTCTGATTTTAATTTTTCTAGTTCATATTGTTGTTTATCTTCGTCTAGTTTGATGAAATTTGGAATCCTCCTCAGCGCCAATTCTTTCGGTTGCTCCTCAGACTGATCTACTAGGTAGATTACTTTATCAAAAATAATATTAAATTCTAAAAATTTGTCTATTTCTTCTTGGGAGTTAGGATGATTGATTACAATAAATCCTCCTGCTCTAGGATATGTACCATCTTCATTAAATGCATAGTAAAATTCATCAGATCTTAAATCATCAATGTTATAATCTTCCTCTGGAGGAAAAGGATCTAAATCCTCTTGTAGTGGGACATCTGAGTTTACAATTTCATTTGGAACATTTATCGATTTATTGATGTCATTTATCATGTTAACACTTGATTCTCCAGGAATTAATTCAACTTCTTGATTGTTATTTAGCTCAGCGTTCATTTCTTCTTCTTTCTGTTTTCTAATTAAGTTAAACAAATGATTTAGCTTATCCTCATTATATTTCATATCTTTTAAAAACTCCTGATATGTTTTCTTCCTATCAAGTTTGTACCCAAGATAATCTAACATGAAAACTATTTTTGAATAAAAATTTTCTGGTTTCTTTTCTCCTTTTTTATTTGTCGTAATAAGTTCTTTAAATTCATTCGCAGAGAAATGTATTCTACTACTATAAACTGAATTAGGTTCTGGTTCCAATAAATTTTTTTGGTATTCTTTGACGCTTTCGTAGATATCCTCAAGGTTAATCTTTTTCCAGCTATATATTTTCGAGAGGATGTCGGCAACTGTATTTTTACCACTTTTACTAGGACCAATAATACAAACTCTATATTTCTTGGGAACTTCTGGAGGAGTTTTTAAATAGTACTTGGGATTTTCCAAAAATTTGTTTCTATTTTCTTCGTTTATAAAGAGAAATACCCTCTGACAATATTCTGCTGCAAATGATGTACTGCCGCTATAAATAACGGAATTATCTTTTAGAGCTACAGGATCTATTTGCTTCCATAGAGACCATCTTCTGAAAGGAGATATTCCATCAAGATTTAATGTAAGTAAAGATTTATAATCTGCTTCCTCTAATTGAGATGGTAAAGATCTTGGGGGATTTACGAAGTCTAACTTTCTTTTAATTAAATCGGCTGCATCGTCGTAATCTAATCCTGTCAAATTAATTTCGATGTAATAATTTTTCTTTAAATTTGAAATTATTTCTTTGAACTTAGGATATTGTATGTTGTAATAGTAATCATATTGATTTCTAAATATCTCATCGAAATTCTTTATTTCTCTAAGATCATCCTCTTTTGGAATCAATTCCTTGATTTCTTCTGTTACTTCAACAGGTTCGCTATCTCCTTCTTCATCATCTTTTGGTTCATCTGGAAAATATTCCTTTTTCTTTTGTTTAGGATTAGACATCAACTCGATGTCTCGTGAGGTAATGATGTCCAGAGTTTTTAAGTTAAATTTCATTGAGTTTTTTCTGAACAATAGTTCATCATTAGGTATTTTTAGCTCAATCACATAATCAATATTAACATTTCCATAATGCATATTTAAAATTTGTTCTGCAAATGAGATATCTGTTACGGCAGAATTTTGATCAATAATTAGTCCTTTAGTTTGTGAATTATTCGAGTTTATAATATTCTTAAAAACGTTTGTAAGATTTTCATCTGAAATTGCTTTACCCTCTATTAATTCAATATAAACAGACAACTCTAAAGGATTCAAAACACTATCTAGTCCTGGCCTTTGTTTTTTAAGAATGATCTGGGAATTTTCTACTCCATCTTCTTGATTTACTTCTTCTTCAATAGTTTCCTCCCAATTTAACATATCTTCTTCAAATTTTGCAACCTTAGTCATGATGTTATCTAAATATTTTATTGGATCTAAGTAGACCATATTTAAATCTTCCTCAATTTTTTTACAGATTTTACTTTTTCCACAAAAAGGGGGTCCTATAACGAGTATAACTGGTGATTTCTTATTTGCTTCTTCAATTATGTCGTAATCAGAATCCCATTTTTCTTTTGGTATTCCTTTTTTAGTTTCGAAATTTTTGAAATACTCATAATCATCTGAAATATCGCTAAACTTCTTCCCCTTTTCTATGTCTATTTCTTGATTAATTATCTCAATCACTGATGAATAGGATGATGAATTCATTACGAAGTATTGTAATTTTTTTTGTATTAATCCGAATTTATTTTTAATAATTGCCGTAATTTTGTCCGAAATTTTTTCTTTCCAAAGCTTTGATTTTATTCCGATTTTTTGATTAGTTATTGTATTTTCTAAAGCCTTTTTATATGTTGGAGGAATAATAAGCTGATCTATGTTGACAAATTCTTTTCCATTTGGAGTAATTATTTCCTGAAAATTAAGATACCTGTCTAACTGACTATTTCTTCTCAAATTGTTATAAATATTAAGTTCTTCATCGGTGAAATCAGATTGTATTTCTACCTCCTCAAACAAAGAAAAATAATCTCTTGTCATAATAAAAGATGAATTTCCGTCAAGTCTGGATATCAAGGATTGAGTTAAATTTTCATTAGCAAAGTAAAAATACATTTTAGGATGATTAGAGTTTGAGGAGTAATTATCAATATTGAATTCCATATCAAAATTCTTCTTATGAATATTATTTTTCAATATATTTATTTCATTTTTAAACATAGAAATAATATATTGAGTAGGGTACCCCCACAAAACAATTTCGTTGTCAGGCATTAGTATAGGTCTAATAGATTCGCATAGACCTAAATTTTTCATTTCTTCTTCGTTTTCATAAAACGATTCTTCTGTATAAATAATAATATGAGATTTAGTTAAGTATTCCTCCCCCATTAATGGTCTTCTTTTCATATTTCTTTCACTGATACTTGCATCGTGTGCTTCCATATTAAAATCAGATGGGTATTCCATGAGATGATCATCCATAGTTTCTTTGTTGTAAAAATATTCCCAAGTTTTATCATCAAATTCTTTTTCTGTTAAAAGCTTGTTTATCTTTACCCTGATTGAGGGTATGAAATAGATCTCTGTCATATCTTGTTTTAATTTCACATATTTTGTAATTCTTTGATATATTAATTTGAGAAAATCAACGTATTCCTCTTTATTTATGTGAGTTGCCCATGTGTGTACAAATTTGAATAAATATTTACAAAATCTTTCATAGTCCAATGTGGAACGTCCTTTGGTCGATAATTTCCATTCATCTTCAATAAATGACTCAATTTCATTATGATTGTAAACAGGCAAAATTAATTTATAAATCTTTGAGAATAGGAGAACAAAACTTTTCTTTTCTATTTCACCTTCAAAATTCTTATCTAGTAACTGCCAAAATTTTTCTATTTGAGACTGTGAGTCGTAGTAAATTCTGATTTTGTCTAGTTTAAATTTATAAATTTTGAAAACTTGATTGAACATAATTTCATTTTCTGGGTGTTCTTCTCGGTAGGAATAATAGGAATCCTTTTGTGATTCGTTGTTTGACATGTTATTATCATTATGATTCATTTTTTATTTAATTAAAATTAATTTATATTTAATAAAAATTAACAAATAGTTTGTAAAATATTTTTGATTGAAAAATTTATTTTAACTCGGCTATTTATACTGTAGTTGGGGATTGGGGATTGGGGATTGGGGATTGGGGATTG
>Ga0169931_10014681_pt1 | contig 10573 bp, 8 predicted proteins | sample Kivu_15m_20L_FD_129675 | JGI IMG/M metagenome (GOLD analysis project Ga0169931, IMG submission 129675) | Freshwater microbial communities from Lake Kivu, Western Province, Rwanda to study Microbial Dark Matter (Phase II) - Kivu_15m_20L... | ecosystem: Environmental > Aquatic > Freshwater > Lake ... | reverse complement strand
TATTGAAAACACAAAAGAGATGATAGAGTGTATAATTTTGTATGGGCGCGTTGTTAGCGTTTTTTTAATTGGACCCGGTGGGTCCAGCTAAATTTAATTGGACCCGGTGGGTCCAGATAAATTATGTATGGATATTGATGATGAGCATACGCTCCTACCAAAAGTCTGCATGATTGATGAACTAAAGAGCTCGGAAATTGCGGATTATGTAGATGTTTGAGTCTGTTGGACTAAAAAATTGCCAAGAAAAAACTACTACGCGCTACGCGCGTCTTTTTTTATGGTGGCTCTTGTTTTTAAGTCAGGCTTACTTCCGCACACTTTATCGATGATGTTTATGGTGGCAACGTGTTATTCTAGAGCTTTCAAGGTTGCTCTTCTTTCAGCCGCTCTATCATCTGCAAAATCTCTTGCTACTCGTTTGTCATTTGTCGCCTCAGCGCAATCTACGTGCACTAGTATCACTTCATCCAACCTTGTCGACGTATCTCCGTCGTACCAAAAATTACTCTCCAAGCTTGAAACCATTACTAACTTACGTAGAGCTCAAGCGGTGTTGAATTATGACCAGCTAGTGTTTATGCCGCAGGCGGATCGATCCTCCGTTCAAAGAGGGAAGCAATTGGCTGCGTTAGCTGAGATAATACATGAAAAATCTACTGACCCTAACATTCGAGACCTTGTGCTTCAGTCGCAACAAGATCTGCGTAATAATGATGTCTCCATTGGAGATGCATCGCGCATTTTAGAACTTACCCGAAAATCTTATGAAAAAAATATTTGTATCCCCACTGAATTGGAGAAGAAGCGAGCTGAATTATCAGCCTCGGCTTATTCGGCATGGGTCAAGGCTCGTCAAGCAAATGATTTCAAATCTTTTGAGCCTGTGTTACGAGATTGTTTCCAAACTGCGATGGATGTAGCGTTAGCTCAGCAAAAAGCTCATTCAGATAAAGATAATACATCTCTCTATGATACCATGCTTGATGAATATGAAATGGGTATGAGCTCGACTAGATTAGATTCCATCTTCTCACACATTGAATCGAAGCTGGTTCCATTGTACGAGCGTGTTTTAAACTCAAAGCATGTCCCTTCAGACACTCCACTATCGAGTAAAGAAACATTTTCCATCTCGGAGCAGGAATCCTTGTCGAAAGATATTGTTGTCGCGTTGGGATACGATTTAGATCATGGTCGTATTGATGTTTCTGTGCATCCTTTTAGTACTTCTTTTAGCAGCGCTGATTGCCGTATCACTAGTCGATTTCGTGAAGATGAATGGTATCAAGGACTAGCTGGTTCGATGCATGAGGCTGGACATGCTATGTATGAACAGAACTTACCCAATGAGATTCAACCCCTTGAAATTAATGAAGCTTTGAGCATGGGGATGCATGAAAGTCAATCTTTGTTTTGGGAGCGTCACGTTGGGCTATCTAAGGAATTTTGGAGTTGGTTACGCAATAAGAGTGGATTACTTTCAGATAAGTTTGATGGATACTTGGAAAAATTTACCGCGGATGAGTTGTATGGGGCTGTAAATGCTATTTCATCTCCTTCGTTGATCCGAGTCGAGGCAGATGAATTAACCTATCCACTTCATGTCATACTTCGATACAATATCGAAAGAGATGTCGTAGAAGGTCGGTTAGATGTAAAAGATATTCCTGCTAGATGGAACGAAGGAATGAAAACTATGCTCAATGTCGACGTGCCAAATGATACCAAGGGATGTCTTCAAGATGTTCATTGGAGCGGGTTGGCCATCGGATACTTCCCTACCTATCTGCTAGGTTCGGCAACTGCGGCTCAACTTGCTCATTATTGTCAAAAGGACATACCCGATATGTATGAGCAAATTGAACGAGGTGAATTTCGTAACATAAAGGTTTGGTTGACGGATAAAGTTCACCGTCACGGACGTAGATACAAAAGTTTGGATGAACTACTTAAAGATCAATTGGGAGAAGAGCTCAATCCCGAATACTTTCTTCAATATTTGGCAACAAAGTTTTCGGCGTTGTATAAATGCTAGAGTATACATACTACGCACGCATAAGTTTCCCTCCATGTTTGGACATTTCATCAATGTATTTTTTAACTTCCACTTTCAAATACATCACGTCGTCTGGGGTAATTTTCAACGCTGTCTCACCAAATTTTACCAAATATGTATACATGCTATCTAATATATACACAATTTTATTCAAGTTGAATAATGCGTTTGATCCGCCTGTCGTTTCTTCTATTGATGTTGAATGTTCATTGATAGTAACTTTGGCTTTTCTCTCTAGAACGAGAAACAGCAAGTAAAAGTCATCCATGTATGATAGACTCAGTTTTGATTCGTTTTGTTCGGATGCATCCTTCATCTGATCGCTTGTTTTTGTAAAAGTTTCACATTCATACAATACTTTTTCCCAACTCCAATCCATATTCGTCCCATTAATCCAATTGTGATTAATGGAAATAGTATCATCCACATTTTCAACAGTGTGATGCCATCCAGATGGCACGAAAACGATTTCTTTATCTCTCTGTAGGAATGTTAAGGAATGCCTCCTCGCCATGGACAAACCCGGATAGATAGCTTTCCCTAACTTGCCCAAATCCAAGTCTGAATGCATATGAGAAGCCAATTTTTGTCCTAAGGAATCATAAAGTAGATGTGTGAACCTTGGCGGGACCCTTTCATGACACAAGTATAAGACTATCAATGCTCATTCAACTTACGAAAGTGAAAAATTAACAAAATCGACGTTGTTGAAAACACTTACATCCACCATTTTTTACAACCACAAATATTGCTGCTCCATGAATAACTATTGAGTACATCTGCGTGCAATGGTGTAATGCTCCCCGCAGGACCCAGATAGCAAAATTTATATGCATCACCCATTCCTTGTAGAGTTGGATTGGATTTAAATGTATCGATAGTTGAAGCATTTAACCAATCATCTCTAAAATAGCCCGGTGTAACATAAGCTATATAATTTTTATGTGCAGCTACAAACTTCCAATCTTTCATATAGTAAATGGGTCCCATCAAGTTTTTACTATACTCTTCCCACCAAGTGGCATATTCATCTAGTGTCATATCTACAGTTTGTCTTTGATAAAATGTAGAACCCTCAAACCCTTTAGATGATTGCACATGTACATTAATGAGATCTCCTCCAAAATGAAGGCAGAGATACTTCAAGTTTGGTTTGTGAGTCGATCCATCATGGATGATCCAATCCCTAGTTGCAGGCCAATTATCGGTTAGACCACGTTTGAAAAGAATGGGTTCGTTTCTTGACATGTATGAGTAAAAATCGTCGTATGAAAAATTAGTTGGATCTACTTGATCAATTTCCATATTATTATCATCTAAATGAATATCTTCCAAATAATCTACCTCATCAAATAGTGTACCAATCATGAAAAGTCCTAGCACATCTATACGTCCATCAAACAGGGGATCCGCAAGTCCTGAATCATCTTTTCCTCCGTCAGTCCATATCGCATGTATCATCCGAACGCAATCTCGTCGCCTACGACAGTTGGTCAGTTCTGGGGCAACGGATTCAAATGTATTGGGTAACTTGCAGAGAACCATATTCAGAAAAGAATACTTGTACAGTATGCTGATTAGCTGATTAGCTAATTGGCCAATGCCAATGTAATAGTCTTGCAAAGTCACATAGTCAGTCGTGCATTTCCCTTTTCTCTAGGTTCATACATACGCACTTTTACTCGTGTTGACATTGAAATTGTTCTTTCATAATATAAATCCTTATCAAGTTCTCATTCATTCCATTGTTCGTCGTCGTCGTCGTCGTCGTCATCATCATTCAGAGCCATAACTATTATATGAACCCCTGTTTAACGATTGTAATTATTAGAAGATGCAGTGGAAACGTCGGTTGTATGCCTTTTTCCTGCGAAGAATTCTAGGTCCTTATCTAACAGCTTCGTCAAGAGCGCAGTTAGTGCATGAATCGGTTGATGTGGAAGTGACAGAGGGGAAATATCTTCTACGAGATGTTGAATTCGATATGGATTCTCTCCAGTCGCTTTTCTCAAGATCTATGAATACAGAATCTGAGCATTTAAAGTTTCAGTTCCAGCGTATGTCTGTTAGGGTATTGGAAATTCAACTCGCATTGATTGAGACTAATAATGACTCTCTACCACCCTCTGACCCTTTCCATCCCATTACTACCACAACAGTGGTAGATACAGATGAAACCCCGTATTATAGCTATTTAGGTAAAACAGTCGGAACTGCAGCTGCAGTTATGAGAAAAATGTACAGACTAGGATCATCGACTGTCGATACAACATTAGAAAATTCGAATAATATTTCGCTGGTCGTCCATGTACTTTTACAAGGTGTGGATATTCAAATTACGATGGCAAAATCAAGACCAAATTCAGACGTAGAGAACGATAAGCATACATCTTCATCCTCGCATGCAGATTCTATCACTCAGGATCAAGATCAACAGGGAATCAAAGGTAGAGCGTCCAGTTTCATCGCATCCTACATTGAGGCAGCACTTAATTCACTTCAATTAAATGTTCAATTATCGGACGTGCATTTGCGATTTTCATCTAGTCCTTCTTGTCACGATTCAGAACAGAATTTAGATACATTTCATGATAGTACTATATCCATGCGTTTTCATTCTATATCCTATAGAGAAATACCATCATCCCAAATTAGAAATGATCAAATACAGTATGATTCATCTTCCTCCAATACTTCCACCTTGGGAATCCATAGAATCATTCAAATTTATCCTTTCCAGATAGATTTGGAATATATACAAGATGAGATGAAGAAGGCCAATAAATTGTTGGTTTATAATGGAAATATTTATGTAAAATTTGCATCGAATTACTCAGAGGATGAATCGAATAAGACAGAAAATCGTGCCGTCCTGGAACACGGCTTGGATATCTCTATAGATCAAGGTTTGGAATTATGTTTGAATCGTTCTTCATTAGGACTTCTACCTTCCTTATTCTCAACCGTTTCAAAAAGCAAGGAGCTTCAACGAGAACCGATATTCAAATGTAAGGGTCCAACAAAACAAGATGATGAGGATGAAAATGATGCTGGTGTTTTAGCACTTGTTTTAAAGGAACGTGAGGAAGCCTTACATCGAGCCATGACCAAGGAAGTTCGAGGAGGTGTTTTAGTTCCTTCTTTATACGTTACGCAAGGAGGAAATATGAATGTCACCTATGATGCCTTTTTCGATGCGAATGACTATAGCTACTCACAACTTAGAAGTTTAGGAAAAAGTCACTTGAGTGAGAAATCATCAAACAACTCAAATACATCAATCAAGGCATCCGCGCATATTAAAGAATTATCGATCCGCTTTGAATTTGAATCGGACATTGTACATCCACCTTGGCATACCGTACAAGGACATGATGAGGCAATTGTAGCGTCGATACGGGAACTGTTACTCGAAAGCTCGTTTTCTTCTGACCATTTTGTCTTAAGAGTCGATGTTACCGAAGTCGACGTGAGTGAATCGTTGAATGGTAGGTTCTTTACTATTTTGCAATTTGAGGTAAGGAGATACAGTAATTAGGCGCCCATTGGGTCATTTATGTTGATAATCTTCTAATCGCTTTACCTTGCAAATAACCGAATAATGCTCGCAGCAATGCTACAAAGATAACGATGACGATGAAAGAGATGTCATCGATAGAACCAGTTTTCCTTTATCAGCTCAGATTATTCGTGAGACGAGTGATATCACAGCGTCGATCAAGATGATAGCCTCTCTCGCTCCACTTGCTATTTGTCTACGAATGAGCGCTATATCCAAACTGCAGCAAATACAGCATTCACTCATAATCTCTGAGCCGCAAAATGCTTTAGAGGAAAGACGAGTCATGATTTCTTGTGTTTTTAGGTGCACACGGGTTAATATTGATATTGCTCTTTTATCAAATGACGTTGAAAATGTACAAGAAGAAATAAAGAAACACCTCATACACAGACACACGTTATATTCTCATTCCAGCTCAACGCTCTGCGATGATGAATATAGCTTACAATTGTGCATGGAGAACATTCATTTTTCTTTGGATAGTTGTCCGCATCCATCCACCGAAGAGGAGATCATCCCCTCTATCCACGCAAAACTAACATCATTGAGATCGATCGTCGGCGTGAGCCTACCTTACTATCACACTAACGGTCGTAAAGAAAGATTGGTTTTAGATCTAATCATATTCGACAGTGACATTTTACTTGATTCCAAATCCATTTTAATGCTCGAGTATACTGTTCTGAACCAACTCTCCAAGCCATCTCATGCCTCACGACGTAAATGGACTAAGAAGTATTTCCCGTTAATCACTCCATTAGCTTCAGTCAAAGCAACACAAAATCAGGATGTGAGAATTACTGGCAGAGGAGCTCGAGGCTCTGATCCGCAAGCTGTGCTTTTCTCCGATGCTTGTGAGTCTGATAGAAACGCATTTATGTACATCCCCAATATAGTAGTAGATATTTCGAGATCAGATTTGTCATTCCTCGTTCATCTACTTTCTTCCCAACATCACTTGGATGAAGTCGACAAGGATGATACGTATTGGAATGAGAAGCGCAAATCGAAAAACTCAACGTTTCCCAATACTATTGCTTACGGATTTCGTTGTGATCTTGTAACTATAAGTTCACATCTCCACATGATGGGTCCCGCAGAAAACGGAAGCGCAACTGAATCAAATTACTCGTATATTCTAGCCATGGACCGGTGCTCTCTTCACATATTGAATCAGTCTTTCCCTAGGAAATTAAATATAAGATTGACGCTTCATGACTTTAGTTTATTCGAAGGTAAGTGAATATTTCTTCAAACATAAACATCTGTATCAGCATTTTCTCTCCTCATTGATTTTCTTGTGATATAGCGATAACTGGATCAGTTCCAAATCAGTATGGATCCCTTGAAGCTTATCCTCTTTTAATAGGCTACGACAACTTGTGTCTGCAGCGGTGTAAAGGGGCCAAAGAGAGGAGGACACAGGTTAAAGGCGTCCCGTTGATATTTAGAACGAAAGTATGTCAACCTCTCTCACCACGTACCCCTTCAATAATAGTTGATAGGTTGCAGCACTTTGATGATGGTGATGCAGTTGATGAGCAGTCATTTTATTTCTCACTCTACGATTCAACAATCCGATGCGCCTCTCTGGATTCAGGCTGGGTTCATAGATTATTGACTACAATTAATCTTGGTGAAAATGCTTATACTAAACCCAAGTCTGAATCAGTTGAGAAAGATGACAGGTGCACAATATTAAAAGTATGTCTTCTTGTTAAACAAGCATGCTCTTTAATTACATCGCGCTCTGATACTTACTTTTATTTTAGATTTTTATAACGATATCTGACTTTGGAGTCGATTACATTTCACCAGATTATTTTAGATCGTGTTCTTCCATAAAGATTCGCATTGGAGAAATTCGTGTAACGTCGAATATAATCAAACCAGCTGCACCAACTCAAAATGTCAAAATTTCTGTCTCGGATATCGGTCTCTATATTTCAAACGAGAGAATAAGTCCAACGCATGAAAATATTGGTGTTTTATGTTCAAATCTCTTTATGGATAGGGTTCATGGTGAACCTTGGGCGGTCTCACCCAAGTCATTTGAAGAAGCCATGGGTAAAATGAATTTCGTCGCAATTAGTAACGTGGATTCTATCGATATGATTGTTACACTAGTCTCACCGTCATCCTCAGAACCGGAGCGGACTACAAACCCATCAAATATTACATTATCGATAGGAAGAGTCAGTCTTTACGCATGCCGCGACTCCTTGCGATGTTTTTCTGATACTGTAGGTGAGCTTTTATTGGTACTGACATCACCTCAACCGAGGCCAAAGGAAGATATACCCAACCTTGATCCGCATGTGAACAAGAGATCGATTTCAATGAAAGACGCTATGGGTGATCCTCTGTTTTCTAAAGCTGAAGGCGAAGATCGCACTCCCGATTTTTTCAACTTCAAAACCCAGCAAGATGATTGTAAACTCGTCGATACAGATGAACTACCGTCTCAGTATCCTTTTGCATATACTTCAGATATTTTTAATAGAATGCATGCAGATCAAAGTTGGACCGCTATCGACTATCTGTCTGATAATTTGCCACATGGTATAGAGCAGGTTTCAGGATGGTATTGTAATCAAGACCTTCGTGTTGATACTGTGATACCTGAAGACGCGACTATAATTATAGATGCCGGAATCGAGCATCGTGAAACCTTTAAAATCTTCCCACAGCATATCCCCCACAAATCAATATCATCTTCAAAGACGGTTCCAGGAGCGGAGGTGTTTATTGCCGATATGATAGGGAGGGCGCACCTTCGTATCAAGTTAAAAATTGTAGTCACGGACATGACGCTTGTTTGTCGTTTCTTTGAGGGATATGATTGGGCACATAGACCGAATGTCGCTACCCCGCCGAAAGGAGCTATGGACGTGAAGAGTAAAATATTAGACGAGCTCTTGAATCAGAATGAATATTGTAGCAGTGACCTTGATTTTGACCATACTAGACGAATGACGGATGATAGGTCCTCTGTATTTTTAGATTTCACTACATGTAAACGAAGACAAATAGATAAGTTTTTCCAGCTTCAAGTGACTGGGCTCAAATCTCACGTTGATTTATTTCAAGATTCGTCGGAGCAAAGATTGAGTTCATTAATCAATATCTCATTGACAGATTTCGTTTTAGCAGAAAGGTTAAATAGCCCAAGACCTCTAAAAGTTCTCGGAGAATGGGCTAGCGACAAAGAACATCCAAGAGACTCAAACGATGGTTTGCTCATGATCAGAGTAAGTTCATCATACTTTACGGGCATGTTTTTATCATATCGCCTAAAAACCCAAACCAATATGGCTTGTTCTCATCTTCCTCATACCTCTATTCCATTCCATCCTGCAGATAGTCACGATGCTTCCTAGAGAAAAGATTTCATCAGACAACAGTATAATGAGTGACGAGGCACAGGCAGTTCTTGAAATGTTGCCGATACGGTGTTTCCTCCATCAATCCACTCTCAAGTTTATGAAAGATTTTTTTTCTTATTCAGAGACACTATTTGAGGAGCGCCCACAAACTAATATTGAGCCTTCTCCACCGACCTTTTTTCAGTTGTTCAAAGTGAAACCAGTAAAACTGAAAATAGATTACATACCAGATCATATCGATACAACAGCTCTTAAGAACGGGAGCTTGATAGAGTTGTTGAATCTTCTCCCAATAGAAGATATGGTGCTACGACTGAACCCGTTGGAGATTCGGAATTCCAGTGGATGGAGTTCAATTGTGAATGAGATTATCAATCGTTGGCTTGAGAATATAACTGCAAATCAGATGCATAAATTTATCACACGAACGAGTCCTCTTCAGCCCATTTCGAGCGTGGGGGAAGGAGTCAAAGAATTGATCATGCTACCTATTGAAGAATACCGCCAAGGTGGCGTTGTAACGGCAGGATTGTGTAAAGGGGCATCTGATCTTGCCGGCATAGTTGCATACGAAACAGCCAAGGTTACAGGCCGGCTCACCAGAGCAGCTGCAAAAACCTTGGATAGAACAACAAAAGAGAACTCCAATGACGCCCTTTGGAAAGAAAGAAACGATGTGAGGAATATTGGCATAACGGCGCAGGCATTAGAAAGCCTTACTAGAGGAATTAAAGAGGCCAATGCCAAAGTTCTAATAATACCATATAGAGAATATCAGCGCTACGGACCGAAAGGTGCGATGAAGAGTGTAATCAAGGGACTCCCTGTAGCCATATGTGCCCCACTGTCGGGAGCCGCTGAAGCACTTTCATTAGGTCTTCAAGGTTTCTGCGATCATATTCGTCCTGATCAAAAACATGAGGCAGAGACTAATACAGACTGAGTTGCACCAAGTTCTCCCGAGAAGTTTTTTATTGGGACTTTATCTTCCTCGTGAGGTTTCATGCTTTCATCAAACTGACGTATATCTATCTCCTCAAGACGTGCCATGTTCTATATTAATATGAAAACGAAAGCGCTACATATTCGGGAGCAATTTTTCATCGAGGATAATGACTACGTTGAGATTTTCTCATACTTCAACCCAAAATTGTGAGTCACCAGGGCATCATGCTTGATGTAATTTTTCAAAGTAGATAGATGTCCTTGGTTTCCTTCAGCTTCTTAATTTTATTTCATATTTTTCTCGAATCGACATGATGACTTATATACTTTCGGTATTATTCGATCGAAATTATTCTTATCTAGAGTTGTGATTCATTCTTTTCAATCTTATTGCGAGGTCGCAGATGATCTACTTAATTTTACAAATGATATGTCAACTGGTAAGGTAACCGATAGGTGGGACTGAAAGGTGATGAATGGGCCTTACCGCTATGACGGCCTAGGACCAATTAATGTCGAGAGATACGGCCTATCGATGGAAGTCTCGATGGCGATGAAAGGAAGAGGGTCTCCAGAACCTAATGTAGTTTAAGATAAACTAGAACACTAGATGATAAAAAG
>Ga0169931_10014678_pt1 | contig 10575 bp, 7 predicted proteins | sample Kivu_15m_20L_FD_129675 | JGI IMG/M metagenome (GOLD analysis project Ga0169931, IMG submission 129675) | Freshwater microbial communities from Lake Kivu, Western Province, Rwanda to study Microbial Dark Matter (Phase II) - Kivu_15m_20L... | ecosystem: Environmental > Aquatic > Freshwater > Lake ... | reverse complement strand
TTTTCCTCAACCCTCAGGAGTTTTGATATGGCAAAAATTGCAGTCGTTTACCACTCGGGCTACGGCCACACCCAATTCATCGCCCAGCAAGTGGCGCAAGGCGCCCAGGCCGATCTGGTCGCGGTGGACGCCGATGGCAATGTGAGCGAATCCGATTGGGCCCTGCTGGATGCGGCCGACGCTATTGTTATGGGCAGCCCGACCTACATGGGCATGGTCAGCTGGCAGTTCAAGAGGTTCGCCGACGCCTCCTCCAAGCGTTGGTTCACCCGCGCCTGGCAAGACAAGTTCTTCGCCGGTTTCTCGGTCAGCGCCAGCTTGGTGGGCGACAAGGGCATGACCCTGGCCTACTTGCAGACCCTGGCCTCGCAACACGGTGGCCTGTGGATCAGCTTGGGCCTGCCGCCGTCCAACGCCAGCGCCGCCACCCGCAACGACGTGAACAACCTGGGCGGCTCGGTGGGCTTGCTGGTGCAAGCCCCCTCGGACGCTGGCGCCGACAAAATCCCCGCTGGCGATGTGCAAACCGCTCGCCAGTTCGGCGAGCGCGTGGCAGCGGTCGTGGGCCGTTTTGTGCGCGGCTGATACTTTGGATTTATCACGCAAACCCTGCCTTTCTCGGGCGGGGTGAGCGGCTTGGCGCTCCTACAATCAAGGCCCTTGTTTGGGAGATTGTCATGAAACGTCAGGCGAATTGGCGGCAGTGCTTCACGGCTCTGGTGCTGGGTGTGGGTGTGGCGACAACAGCGTTGCCGCAAACGGCGCCAGCCGCCAGTGCGGCCCCGGCCACCGCCCAGTCCCGCAACTACGCGCCGGGCTTTACCGAGCGCTCCGCCGGCAGCAAATTGCTGGTGTTGCCGGCCGAGGTGGAGCTGTTCTCAGTCAGCGCCGGCGGTGTCGATCAACCCCGCGCCGATTGGACACAGTTGGCCACCGACCTGATTGCCAAGGAATTGCATCAGCGTCCCGCGCTGTTTGGCCAAGGGCTGCAGTTTTTGAGTGAGGACGGTGCCGACAACGCCGCCGAGATATTGCAGCTGCACAAAGCGGTGGTGCGATCGGTGTTTGTGCACCACATGGTCGCTGGCGCTTACCAGTTGCCCACCAAAAAAGGTCAGCTCAACTGGTCCATGGGTGACGCCGTCAAGCCACTGCGGGATGCCACCGGCGCAGATTACGCCTTGTATGTGTGGGTGCGCGATTCGTACGCCTCGGCCGAGCGCAAAGCGGCCATGGTGGCGTTTGCTCTGCTGGCTGGTGGTGTGTTGTCGGGCGGTCGCCAAATTGCCTACGCCTCCCTGGTGGACTTGCGCTCCGGGCAGGTGGTGTGGTTCAACTCGCTGAGCCGCGCTTCAGGTGATTTGCGCGAACCCAAAGGCGCCCAAGAGACGGTGGACACGTTGTTGGAGCGCTTTCCCACGCTGGCTCGGGCGCGCTGAGCATGGACGCAGACCAACACGATGGCCAGCCGCTGAACCGCCGCGCTTGGCTGCGCAGCGGTTGTGCCCAGTGTCTGGCGCTGGCTGCATGGGTCAGTCAGCCCGCCGCTGCACAGACCGCAGAGCCGCTGCCTGGGCGCTTTGCCAAGCCCGCCCCAGACACCGACGAGGGCGGCATCTGGGCCTTGATGGACCGCGAAGAAACCCGTTTGCGCCGCAGCCCTTTTGTGGTGCGCGACGACAAGCTGCGCGCTTACCTCAACAACATGGTGTGCCGCTTGGGAGGCGAGCATTGCGCCGATGTGCGGGTGCATGTGGTGCGCACACCGCTGTTCAACGCCACCATGGCCCCCAACGGCATGATGCAAATCTGGAGTGGCCTGTTGTTGCGGGTAGAGAACGAGGCCCAGCTCGCCGCTGTGGTCAGCCACGAGCTGGCCCACTACCTAGAGCGCCACGCATTGGAGCAGCTTCAAGACGCCAAAAGCCGCTCGGCCTTTGCCCAATTCATTGGGGTGTTTGGTGCGGTGGGGGCGCTGGCCCAGCTGGGCTTGTTGGCCGGGGCTTTTGCTTTTTCCCGTGAGCAGGAAAGCCGTGCCGACCGACTGGGCGTGCGCCTGATGCAGCGCGCCAGCTATGACCCCACCGAAGCCGCCAAGGTGTGGGACAACCTGCTGGGTGAGCTTAAGGTCACTGGCGGCGAGGAGGCTGGACAACGCAGCCCGATGTTCGCCACACACCCAGCGGTGGCCAACCGGCGCGACACCCTGGCCGAGCTCGCTGGTGCCGGCGGTGGCGATCGCAGCAACGAGGGCTTGCGCGCGGTGCTGGCGCCGCACCGCAACCACTGGCTGCAAGACGAGGTCAAGCGCGGGCAGTACGAAGAGTCGCTGGTGCTGTTCAACAGATTGCTGCAACAGCGCGCCGAAGCGGCCCTGCTGTTTTCCCGGGGTGAGGTCTACCGCCTGCGCGCCGGGGCCGATGATGTGCCACGCGCTTTGCAAGACCTGCAGTCGGCCGCCGCCATGCCCGACGCCCCCCACGAGGTGCACCGTTCCTTGGCCTTGCTGCACCGTCAGCGCGAAGACCGAGCGGCCGCTGTGCAGGCTTTCGAGCGTTACTTGCAACTGGCGCCAGGCGCCAGCGATGCGCCCTTGATTGAACGTTATTTATCGGAGCTGAAATCATGAAAACATGGGCAACCGTGCTGCTATTGGCCGCCTTGGCAGGCTGTGCGTCCACCTCCATTGAGCAAGTCGACGGCGAGCGCGCTTTGGATGATTCGCTGGTGGTGCGTGTCGACAGCGCGTGGAACAAAATGAATCTGCCGGGCAGCAAAGAACCGTATGAGACCTGGACCCAGGAGGGCCTGACGCTGGACCACCTGCGCTTTTGGTCGGGGGTGCCCAGTGGTCAGGCCATCGCCCAGCCCGCATCAGCACCCGCCGGGGGCGTGGCACCGAGAGTGCCCACCTTTGTCTCAGGCATGTCGCCAGAGCAGTTGGTGCAGTTGTTTGAGGTTTTGTACGCCAGTGATGGCTCGCTGGTGACGATGGGGCGTGTGGCCCCCGCGCGGTTCGCCGGTGGCGATGGCTTGCGCTTTGAATTCGACTGGGTGCGCAAAGAGGACGACGTGCAGCTCAAAGGTGTGGGCTGGCTGGCGGTGCGTCAGGGCAAGCTTTATGCGGCCACTTTTGCGGCTCCCCGCTTGCACTTTTTTGGCCGCTTGTACCCGCAGGCACAGGCCGTGATCGACACCGCCACGGTGCGGCCCTGAGTTGTGCACGCTGTGTCGAGTCTGTTGCCGTGGTCGGATTGGCTGGCCCTGAGCACCTATCTGGCGCTGTGGGCGGGGTACGCTTGGTTCGCCAAGTGGCGAGGGCGCAGCGATTCGTCCTTGCTGGTCATGACCAATGTGTACCGTCGGCGCTGGATGGAGCAGGCCAGCGCCCGCGACCCGCGCATGCTCGACGGGCTGATTGCCCAGAGCTTGGCGCAAACCCCTGCTTTTTTTTCGTCAACCAGCATCCTGATCATCGGTGCGCTGTTCGCCCTGTTGGGCACCACCGACAAAGCGGTCGAATTGATGGCCGAAATGCCGTTCACTCAAAACACGCCGGTGGCGGTGTTTGACTTCAAGGTCTTGCTGCTGATCGGTATTTTTGTCTACGCCTTTTTTCGCTTTTCCTGGTGCATGCGCCAGTACACCTTTGTGTCGCTGCTGGTAGGGGCCATGCCCGCGCCCGAGGACTTTGTGGGCGAGCCCGAGCGGCGCGATCGCTACGTGCAGCGTGCCGCCGCCATGGTGGGATCGGCTGCGGAGACCTTCAACGACGGTCTGCGGGCCTATTATTTTTCTTTTGCCGCCATCGCCTGGTTTTTCTCGGCCTGGGCCATGTTGGTGGCCACCGGTGTGGTGGTGTTGATTCTGTACCGGCGCGAATTCCGCTCCGAGGCGCTGGACATCCTGCGCGATTGATCCGATCACGGTGTGTGTGGGCGGGTGCCCACGTGACCTTTTCTAGAATGCCTCCATGTTTGTTCACCTGCGTTTGCACACCGAGTTTTCCGTGGTCGATGGCACCAACCGCATCGACGAGGTGGCTGCGGCCGCTGCCGCCGACGGGCAGCCGGCCTTGGCCATCACCGATCTGTCCAACCTGTTTGGCGCAGTCAAGTTCTACAAAGAGGCCCGTGGCCAGGGCGTCAAGCCCATCATCGGGGCCGAGGTGTATGTGCAGGGCCTCTCGCCTGAGGCCACGTCGGGCGGATCCTCCCAGGCGCCAGTGGCGCCCCGCATCATGCTGCTGGCGCAGGACTGGCAGGGCTATCTCAACCTGAGTGAACTGCTGGCGCGTGCGTGGACCACCCATGTGGTGCGCGATGTGGCGGTGTTGCGCTGGGAATGGCTGCACGAGCTCAACGCGGGGCTGATCTGCCTGTCGGGTGCGCAGGCCGGCCCGGTGGGTCAGGCTTTGCTGGCGGGAGACCGCCAGCGCGCCCATGAGGTGGCGCTGCAGATGGCGGGCGTGTTTCCCCATCGTTTTTACCTGGAGCTGCAGCGCGCTGGCCGTGCCGACGACGAGGCCCATGTGAGCGCGGCCGTCCAGCTGGCCGCCAGCCTGCACCTGCCGGTGGTGGCCACCCATCCGGTGCAGTTTTTGGCCGAGAGCGATTACGAGGCGCACGAGGCCCGGGTCTGCATCTCGCAGGGCGAGATTCTGGCCAACCCGCGTCGGGTGCGCCGTTTTACCCGCGACCAGTATTTCAAATCGTCGCAAGAGATGGCGGCGCTGTTCGCCGACGTGCCCTCGGCACTGGCCAACACGGTCGAGATCGCGCGCCGCTGCAACCTCACCCTGGTGCTGGGCAAGCCGCAGCTGCCCAACTTCCCGATCCCGCCGGTCAACGGTGTGGTGATGTCGGTGGAGGAGTACTTCCGGCACGTGTCGCACGAAGGCCTGAAAGACCGCCTGCGTCACCTCTACCCCAACGAGGCCGAGCGCGAGGCGCAGCGCCCGCGCTACGTCGAGCGGCTTGAGTTTGAGCTCAACACCATCTTGAAGATGGGGTTCCCGGGCTACTTCCTGATCGTGTCGGACTTCATCAAGTGGGCCAAGGACAACGGCTGCCCGGTGGGGCCAGGCCGGGGCTCGGGTGCGGGCTCGCTGGTGGCCTATGCGCTGCTGATCACCGACCTCGACCCGCTGCAGTACAACCTGCTGTTCGAACGTTTCCTGAATCCCGAGCGGGTGTCCATGCCCGACTTCGACATCGACTTTTGCCAGGCCAACCGCGACCGGGTGATCGACTACGTGAAAGAGCGCTACGGCAAAAACGCGGTCAGCCAGATCGCCACCTTTGGCACCATGGCCGCGCGTGCGGCCATCCGCGACGTGGGGCGTGTGCTGGACCTGAGCTATGGCTTTTGTGACGGCATCTCCAAGCTGATTCCCAACAAGCCGGGCATGAGCGTGACGCTGCAGTACCCGCCGGAGCCGAAAAAAGAAGGCGACAAGAACAACTACGCCATCGAGATGGAGCCGGTGCTGGCCGATCGCATCCAGAAAGAAGAAGACGTCAAGACGCTGATCGAGCTGGCGCAAAAGCTCGAAGGCATGACCCGCAACATCGGCATGCACGCCGGTGGCGTGCTGATCGCGCCGGGCAAGCTCACCGATTTCTGCCCGCTGTATATGCAGCCGGGCAGCGATTCGGCGGTGAGCCAGTACGACAAGGACGATGTCGAGGCCATCGGCCTGGTGAAGTTCGACTTCCTGGGCCTGGCCACGCTGACCATTTTGGAGATCGCGCGCGAACTCATCATGCGCCGGCACAAGGGGCAGGAAAACTTCCGCTTCGAGGACGTGCCGCTGGACGACCCCAAGGTCTACGCGCTGTTCTCCAAAGGCCAGACCGAGGCGGTGTTCCAGTTTGAAAGCCGGGGCATGCAGGGCATGCTGCGCGACGCCAAACCGACGCGGCTGGAGGACCTGATTGCGCTCAACGCGCTCTACCGCCCCGGCCCGATGGACCTGATCCCGAGCTTTGTGGCGCGCAAGCACGGCCGCGAGCCGGTGGAGTACCCACACCCAGCGGTGGCCGACATGTTGTCCGAGACCTACGGCATCATGGTCTACCAGGAGCAGGTGATGCAAACGGCGCAGATCTTGGGCGGCTACTCGCTCGGTGGCGCCGACCTGCTGCGCCGCGCCATGGGCAAGAAAAAAGCCGAGGAAATGGCCGAGCACCGCGAGAAGTTCCGCGCTGGAGCCCTTGCCACCCACGGCATCACCCAAGAGAAAGCCGACGAGATCTTCGACTTGATGGAGAAGTTCGCCGGCTACGGCTTCAACAAGTCGCACGCCGCCGCCTACTCGCTGCTGGCCTACCACACCGCCTGGGTCAAGGTGCACTACACCGCCGAGTTCTTCTGCGGCAACATGACGGTGGAGATGGACAACACCGACAAGCTCAAGGTGTTGGTGGAAGACGCGCAGAAGATGGGCCTCTCGTTTGAGCCGCCCGATGTCAACCGTGGCACCCACCGCTTTGAGCCGGTGACCGACAAGGTCATCCGTTATGGCCTGGGCGCCGTCAAAGGCACGGGTGAGCAGGCCATTGAAGCCATTGTGGCGGCGCGCGAAGGTCGAGGCGACGGCCCCAACGGCAGCGACAAAGGCCCGTTCACCAGCCTGTTCAATTTCTGCCTGCGGGTGGACCGCCAGCGCCTGAACAAACGCACGGTCGAGGCCTTGATCAAGGCCGGTGCGTTTGACAGCATCCACCTCAACCGCGCCGAGCTGCTGGCCTCGGTGGACCTGGCTTTTGAGTGGGCCGCCACCCAACACGCCAACGCCAACCAAGGCGGCTTGTTTGACCTGATGGGCGATGGGGCTTCTGACCAGGAGCCGCCGCTGGTGAGCGCCATGCCCTGGGGTGTGAAGGAGCGCCTGGGCCATGAAAAAACCGCCATCGGCTTTTACTTCTCAGGCCACCTGTTTGACGAGGTCGAGCGCGAGGTGCGCCGCTTCGCCCGCACGCCGCTCGGCGATGTGGTCGACAGCCGCGATCCGGTGATCCTGGCGGGCATTGTGGGCGACCTGCGCATCATCAACGGCCAGCGCGGCAAGGTGGCGATTTTCAAGCTCGATGACAAAACCGGCGTGATCGAGGCCACCGCCGACGAGCGCATGATCAACGAACACCGCGATCTGCTCAAAGATGACGAACTGATCGTGGTGCAGGCCCTGGCCCAACCCGACCGATTCTCGGGAGGCTTGCGCCTGAAGCTGCAGCAGATCTGGGACCTGGGCGCGGCGCGCTGTCGTTTTGGCAAATACCTGCGGGTGGCGGTCAACGGCAGGGCGCCCGATGTGGCCGCGCTGGTGCGCGAGTTTGCGCCTCGGCGTGAAATGTCGGAGCAAGGCGAGCTGCTGCGTGGCCTGCCGGTGCGGCTGGCGCTGCAGCGCCCAGGCGCTGTGTGTGAGCTGCACTTGGACGAGCGCGCGCTGTTTTTCCCCAGTGACGCGGCGCTGGCCAGTTGGATGGCGCAGGCGCACGAGCAGAACGCCACCGTGGTGTTTGACTGAACGAGGCGACAAGCATGGATCTCAACACCGCCATTCCGGTGATCGCCCTTGTGGTGCTGGCGTATGTGGTGGTGTTTGCGCGGCTGATGGGCAAACACCCGAGCGTGTTGGGCCCTTCGCGCTGGATGTGGGGCGCCCTGGCCGAGGCGCTGGCGGTGCTGCTGCTCAGCCGCCCGGAGGTGCCGGTCGGCTGGGCGTTGTGGCTGGGCGGGACCTTGGCGGTGGCTGGTGCGGTCCTCAATTGGAGCGGCATGTGCCTGTACATGGGCTGGCCACAGCCTCGGCGCGCAGGGCCAGTGATGGTGGGCGCGATGGCGCTGCTCACCGCCATGGTGTTGTGGTGGGGCGCCTCTGCCCAGTGGTACCTGTCGGTGTACTTTGGCGTCACGGTGGTGTTGGTGCTGCTGCTGGCCAAAGACCAGCGCCATGGCCAACGGGCCGACTGGGCGCTGGACCTGCGTCTGTTGGATCGGGTGCTCATGGTCGAGCTGGCGCTGGTGGCGTTGTTTGTGCCTTTGGTCTGGTTGTATGTGCCGCACACGGCCCTGGTCGACATCCGCAACAGCTGGTTTTACGTCTTGCTGGGCGTGTACGCGGTGGACACCGTGGTGCGCATGACGCTGTATTTTTTGCTGGTCACCCAACGCCTGCAGCGCGACACCGATGCCGCACAGCGCCAGGTGCTTGACCGCCAGCGGCGCATGACGGCCTTGATGGACAACCTGTCGGCGGGCGTGTTGGTGTTTCGCTCCGGCGTGTCGGTGCTCGAGTGCAACAAGGTGGGCCAGGAGCTCATGGACTTTGCTGGCGACGAGCCCAACCACTGGCAATGGCTGGATGAGGCCGAGCAGCCTTTGGGTGTGCTTGACCGCCCCATTCAGCCGGGCGCCACACCCAGGGCATCTGTCAGCGATCGCCTGATGGGCCTGCGTTCGCTGGATGGTCAGAGATTGCGCTGGGTGCTGTGCAACACCTATCGCCAAATGGGTGACCCCGACGGCGATGAGCCCTTGACGGTGTTGACCTTCATCGATGTGACCGCGCGCAAAGAAGCGCAGGACCGCCAAAAAGTGCTGGAAGCCGAGCTTGCCCAGGCGCAGAAGATGCAGGCCTTGGGCCGACTCGCGAGCGGCGTGGCGCACGATTTCAACAACATCCTGGCGGCGATTTTGGGCAACATCACCTTGATTGATGCCACCACCACCTTGCCCGACGACGCCCGCCAAAACGTCGACCAGATCCACAAAGCTGCCCAGCGCGGACGCGATTTGGTCAATCAGATCTTGGCGTTCAGTCGCCAACGTTCGGTGGCGCTCAAACCCATTGATCCGGTGCAACTGGCGCATGAAAGTCTGGCGCTGCTCAAGCTGTCGCTGCCAGCCGGTGTGCGTTTGAACATCGATGTGCCGCCGCAATTGCCGCGCATGCGGGCCGATTTCACCCAGATGGTGCAGGTCTTGCTCAATCTCGGGGTCAACGCTGTGCACGCATTGCCGGTGTCTGGGGGTGTGCTTGATCTCACGGTGGGGGCGTTGTCCTCCAGCGCCCGTGGGCTGCCTGCAGCGGTGGCCGAACGTTGCCGGGACCAAGAGGTCGATGTGCTGTGCTTTACCGTGCAAGACAATGGCTGTGGCATGGACCAGGCCACATTGGCCCATATCTTTGAGCCGTTTTTCACCACCAAGGGCCAAGGCAAAGGCACCGGTTTGGGTCTGTCCATGGTCTATGGCATTGTTCAGTCGCACGAGGGAGAGATCGTGGTACACAGCACACCCGGGGTAGGCACCCGTTTTGATTTGTTTTTCCCGGCCCTGCAGGCGTCCACCCGCGAGGGCGACACCCAGCCAGCCGAGTTGGCCGGCAACGATGGCGGCGTCTCCTTGGGCGGTCGTCACACACCACACATCCTGTACGTGGACGACGACCCCACCATTGTGTTTGTGGTCAAGCGTGTGCTGGAGCTCAAGGGGTGGGTGGTTGACGCCTATCAGAACCCGTTTGAAGCGGTGGAGGCGTTCAAAGCGCAGCCCGAAAGTTACGACCTCGTGCTGTCCGACCACCAAATGCCCGCCATGTCGGGCATGGACGTGGCCCGCCAGGTGCTGGCCACCCGACCAGAGCAGCTGGTGGCGCTGATTTCTGGTTTTGTGTCGGAAGAGCTGGAAATCGAGGCCGAATCCATTGGCGTGGCCGAGGTGTTCATGAAGGCCGATTCCATTTCGGAGTTGGCCAAACGGGTGGCGGATCTGTTGAAGTCGCGCGGACGGCGCTGAGCCCGCTGGGCCACCACGGGGTGGGCGACGCTTATTGCTCTTTGGGCCGCAATTCGATGATCAGATCCGCAGGCACCCGACCATCGGTGTCGCGCGGCAGCGTGGCCGTGCGGTCGATGGCCCGCAGTGCGGCTTGGTCCCAGCCCGGATGTCCGCTGCTTTTGTAGATGCTGCGTGCCGCAATTCCGCCATCAGGGAAGGTGCGCACACGCACCTCCACCACAGGGTTGCCTGGCACATCGTCGTCAAAGCGGATGTTGGGTCGGATGCGTGCGGCCACTCGGCTGGCGTAACCGGCCGACGGACCGCTGGATTGGGCCGCCTGGCCAGAGCCTCCTGAACCCGTGGCTGCGCCGATTTGGGCCAGCTGGCGCTTGATCTGTTCCTGGCGGTTTTTCTCCAGCGCCGCTTGGTCCGCTTTTTGGCGTGCCTCGGCTTGTTTGGCCTCTGCACGTTCCTTGCGTGCGGCTTCGTCGCGCTGTTTTTTCTCGGCCTCGGCTTGTTGCCGTTTCTTCTGTTCAGCCTGCTGGCGGGCGTCTTCTTTGGCTTTCTCTTGTGCGGCCTTGTCGGCACGCTCTTTGGCGGCCTTGTCCTTGCGCTCCTGCTCCAGCCGGCGGGCTTTTTCTTGCTCTTGTTGGTCCTTCTCGCGCTGGAGCAGCGCGATGTCGGCGTTGTCTTGCGCTTGGGTCTTGGGCGGTGGCGGTGGTGGGCTGGGGGGCTCGGCGGCGCGCGGTTCGACTGGCGGCTCGGGCGGAGGCGGGGGCGGTGTCA
>Ga0169931_10014677_pt1 | contig 10576 bp, 10 predicted proteins | sample Kivu_15m_20L_FD_129675 | JGI IMG/M metagenome (GOLD analysis project Ga0169931, IMG submission 129675) | Freshwater microbial communities from Lake Kivu, Western Province, Rwanda to study Microbial Dark Matter (Phase II) - Kivu_15m_20L... | ecosystem: Environmental > Aquatic > Freshwater > Lake... | reverse complement strand
CTCTTTGGGAACGGAATGAAAGCTTTTCGCACGCGGGGCAGGGGGCGCCGCGCGGCCCGCCTCGACGGGCTTCCACGTACCGCAAATCTGTTCGGCGGCCTTCACCAGTCCGTCGAAATCGACGCGGCCCGTGCCGACCAGGGCGATGTTGCCGGGCGAGTAGCGGCGTTCAAAGTATTTGCGCATGGCTTCGACCGGCAGCGCCGCGATGCTGTCGACCGTGCCGAGCACGCTATGCGAGAGCGGATGCTGGCCGTAGTGCAGGGCCCGGCACTTGTCGTCGGCCAGGTACGGGGGCTGATCCTCGTACATCTTGATTTCTTCGATGATCACCTGCTTCTCGGTGGTGAAGTCTTCATCGCGCAGAGAGGGACGCAGCACGTCGGCCCAGAGTTCGACCGCGGCCCGCTGAAACTCGGGCAGCACGGCCGCGTAATAGACCGTGTGCTCTTCGCTGGTGAAGGCGTTGTAGTGCGCGCCCATGTCGTCGAACTCGCGGTTGACGTCCTCGGCGGTGCGGGTGGGCGTGCCCTTGAACATCATGTGTTCGAGGAAGTGGCTCACGCCGGCGTCGGCCTCGGTTTCGTCGCGCGCGCCGGTCTGGACGAAGAAGCCGAGCGCGGTGGTGTGGGCTTCATCGTTGCATTCGGCGACGATCGATAGTCCGTTTGCGAGCGTATGTTCACGAAACTGCAAGATTCACCTCCAGCGGCTCGGGACCGAGCGTCACGATCGTAAACTCGCGCGGCGGATTCGCGGCCAGGTAATTATTGATACTTTCGCAGGACAGCCCGTCCACGAGCTGGCTGATTTCGTCGAGTGTGCGCACGCGGTCAAGGTAGTGCAGGTCGCGGGCGATCGAGCTGGAGCGCGAGATGCTCGACTCCTGCTGCATGATCAGGCTGCTCTTGATGCGGGCTTTGAGCCGGGTGAGTTCGTCGGGCTGCACACCCTCGGCGATGCGTACGAGCTCGGCCAAGGTGACGTCGAGTGTCTCTTGCGCCCGGGTGGAACTGGTTCCGGCGTAGCACAGGACGCTGCCGCGATCGCGCAGCGAGTGCATCGTGGCGTAGACGCTATAGCAGAGGCCTCGCTTCTCACGCACTTCCGTGAACAGTCGCGAGCTCATGCCGCCGGAGAGCACGCCCACGGCGCCCCAGGCCTGGAAGTAGTCGGGATGATTGTAAGGCAAGCTGTCGAAGGCGATGCCGATCTGCGTCTGGTTCGATTCGTGCGGAATGTGTGCGCGGCGCGGGGGCAATGAGCCGGCGACGATCGATTGCGGCGCGAGCGGTTTCCAATCGTCGAACAGCGCGCCGACGTGGGCCTTCAGGGCCTCCCAGTCGAAGTTGCCGGCGACGCCCAGGATCGTGCCGTTCGGCTGGTAGTTGCGGGCGTAGTGCTCGCGAATTTGCGTGAGTCCGAGCTGCTTGAGACCTGACTCGCTGCCGTGGCTCGAGCGGCCCCAGGGATCGGGATAATGGTGTTTCCGCAGCTCCTGCATCAGCTTTTGGCCGGGCTCATCCTCGATCGCGGCGAGCTCTTGCAGGACGACCTGCCGGGCGGGCTCCATCTGGTCCTTGGGGAAGCGGGCCCGGCGGAGCAGATCGGCATAGACGTCGAGCGTGGGCAGCAGGTTGCGCGAGAGCATCGCGCCGCTATAGCTGGTGTGCGTGGTCGAGACGGATTGGCCGTGTTCGACGCCCAGGCGTTCAAGTTCTTCGATGAACTGTCGGCTGTCGCGATTGCCAGAACCGCGGAGCGTGAGCTCGCAGGTGACTTCGGCCAGGCCGGCATACTCCACCGGGTCGAGAGCACAGCCGGCCGGCAGCAGGAACGTGAACGCCGCCGACTCGAGCGACATCATCGGCTCCGCGACGAGCACGAGTCCGCTGGCGAACGTATGCGAAAGGATGGACTGCTTCACTTAGTTGGTATCCCGGGTGCGATGGGTAACTGGTGCAAATGGGTCGCGATCGTGCTCGGAGGTCACAGATGAGGAACTGGCGCTTGCCAGCCACGAACACGCAAGTGGGAGGTGAGCGACCCGCCAATCGCCGCATTCAGCAATTGGTGCCGCGTTTAGGAATACGCGACTTCGACCGCTTTGTAAACCGTGCGGGCCTTGGTAAAGCCAAGTCGCCCGTAAAGGCGAATCGCCCCGGCGTTCTGCGCGGTCACTTCCAGATAGCCTCGTCGCATGCCGGCCCGCTGGAAACCGGCCAGTGCGTTCAAGAGCAGGCAGGTGCCGAGGTTGCGCGACCGGTGTTCGGGGGTGACCCCCAGATTCTGAATGGCGCCGACGCCCGAATAGTCGCGAATACCCTGCACGGTGCCACAGTATTCGAGCTGATCGGCAGCGGTCTCATGGGCGAGCAACCAGGTGGCGCTCGGCAGAAACCCTTGCTTGGCGCGAATTTCTTGCATCAGCCGCTGACAGCCGAGCCAATCGCCCAAGCAGGGGAAGACGTTTGAGTCGATCTCGCTGCGAAAGCTTTGGTACTTCGCTTCGGCGTGAGCTTCGAGGAGCGAATCCTCCCAGGCGAGCAAACAATAGCCAGCAGCAGGCTGCGGGGGCGTGATCGTGCGGCTGAGCAGGTCGATTTCCATCCGGAATCGCTTGAAGTAGGTCAGACCCATAGGAGCGTCCCCGGAAGAGAGGTGCGAGCGCCGTAACTTGTTGTGTATCAATAAGATTATGCGCGCCAAATCGGTGTGCGCCGGCCCAAGTGTGGCCAGCGGCAGCGGACCTACCTGTAAATGTAGCGGTGTCCAGTGGACTGTCAACTTTTCGCAACTTCCTAAGGGCAAGTGACTTGAGTCCGTACCGCCGCATGCCGTGCCAAGAACTTTGCGGTCCATGCAGCCTGCCGCAGATTGAGAAACCGCGGCTGCCGAGTGGTGGAAAGCTTCGGGCGGCCGGCGATCGCGGCATGGATTTTTGGTAACCAAAAACAGATATTTTACATATTGAAAAAGATTCGGGCTGACGGCCATAATGAGCGGGCCTCGGCTTGCCGTTGAGTTTGGCTCTGGGATGTTTTTGTCACCCATGAAATCGGACGCGGAATTACCGAAACCAGTGCCCCCGGATTCGCACCAGGAATCCGGCTGGCGGCAGGCAGCGCGGACGCCCTCGCTGCCAGAGGTCTATGCCACGGTGCCGGTGGGTCAGGCCGGCTTTTGGCGCAAGATGTGGGCCTTCTCCGGTCCGGGTCTGATGGTCGCCGTGGGTTACATGGATCCCGGCAATTGGGCCACGGATCTGGCGGGCGGAGCGCAGTTTGGCTACACGCTGCTCTCCGTCGTGTTGATTTCGAATTTCATGGCCATCCTGCTGCAGCACCTGGCGCTGAAGCTGGGGATCGTCACCGGGCGTGATTTGGCGCAAGCCTGCCGCGACCACTATTCGAAGCCGGTGGGATTCTTCCTGTGGGTGATCTGCGAGATTGCGATCGCGGCGTGCGACCTGGCCGAAGTCATCGGCTCGGCGATTGCGCTGAACCTGTTGTTCGGGATGCCGATCATCCTGGGCGTGATCCTGACGGCGCTCGACGTGTTCATCGTCCTGTTCTTGCAGCACAAGGGATTCCGTTATCTGGAAGCCTTGGTGGCGAGCTTGATCATGCTGATCGGCGGGTGCTTCGCCTATGAGATCGTGATTTCACATCCGGCGATTGGGCCGATGTTGATTGGCCTGATCCCGCGGCCGGAGATCGTGACCAACCCGGCGATGCTCTACATCGCGATTGGCATCCTGGGCGCGACGGTGATGCCGCACAACTTATATCTGCACTCGAGCATTGTGCAGACGCGGGCATACGAGAAGAACGACGAGGGGCGCAGGACAGCGATTCGTTTCGCCACGATCGACTCGACGGTTTCCTTGCTGTTTGCGTTCTTTATCAACGCCGCGATCCTGGTGGTGGCCGCCGCGGCGTTTCACGGCACCGAATACCAGGACGTGGCCGACATTTCCGATGCCTACAAGCTGCTGGCTCCGGTGCTGGGCTACAGCCTGGCCGGCACGGCGTTCGCCGTGGCGCTGCTTGCTTCGGGACAGAACTCGACGCTGACCGGGACCATGGCGGGGCAAATCGTGATGGAAGGGTTCTTGGAGCTTCGCCTGCGGCCCTGGGTGCGGCGCTTGATCACGCGGCTGGTTGCGATCGTGCCGGCGGTGATCGTTGCGGCGATTTATGGTGAGCGCGGGGTCGGCCAGCTCTTGGTACTGAGCCAGGTCGTCCTTTCGATGCAGCTCAGCTTTGCCGTGATACCGCTGGTGCAGTTTACGGGCGACCGGCGGAAGATGGGACGCTTTGCGAACCATCCGGCACTGGCGATTCTGGCTTGGATCGTCACGGCGTTCATCGTATCTTTGAACCTGTACTTGCTGTACGCTCAATTCTTTGGCGAATAAACCACACGCTTCGGACGACCACGGTGTACAAGCACATCCTCGTTCCGCTGGACAACTCGCCCACGGACGCCGCAATCCTGGCGCACATCCGGCCGCTGGCACGTCTGACCGGCGCTCGGCTGACACTCGTCCATGTGGCCGACGGCTTCATGGCCCGCAACCAAGAGAACCTGGGTCTGGATGAGTCGGAAGAGATGCGGCAGGATCGGGCGTATCTGGAGAAGTGCCAGCAGGAACTCGTGGCCGAGGGCTTCGAGGCAAAGTCGCTGCTGGCCTGCGGCGAACCGAGCAAGCAGATCGTCGAGATTGCCGAGCGCGAGCGGTGCGACCTGATTGCGATGAGCACGCACGGCCACCGGCTGATCAGCGACTTGCTGCTGGGGAGCGTGGCGTCGGAAGTTCGTCACAAGACCGAGATTCCCGTGCTGCTGGTGCGCGGGAAGGCGAAAGCCTAGCGGCTATTGGGATCGCAACACGTTGAGCCGCGTCTGGCCTTGCGGCTTGAAGTTGCGCTCGCTGGAGAGAATCAGTAGCTGGCCGTTGCGAACGGCCGTGCCGCCGGCGTAGCGGAAGTGGTTGTCGCCGCTGAGCTGAGCGGTCTTACGCTCGAGTTTGCGAAGTGCTCGCTCGGGCCCTCGCGCGAGGTCGACCTCGAACAGATCGATGACGTCCTGGCCCATTGGCGAGGTTTCGAAGGCAAACAGGAAGAGGTTGCCGGCCGCGTCGCGCATGAAGTTCAGCGATTGATACATGCCACGAATTGCGTCGGGCTTCCAGTCGTCAGTCGCGGCTGCATCCGCCTGCCACTGGAGCGTGTGTTCAAAGCGACAGGCTAGATCGGTGAGGGGGTTGCCGTTCGACACGTAGAAGTCGATGGCCCTGCAGTCCCAGTTGCCGACGGCGAGCAGGTGGTCCTGCTCGCGCTCGACGAGACCGACGGCGCCGGCGGTGGCTACTTTCGGCGTCGCGCTGCCGCGGGCGATCGTCAGGTGTTTGAGCTGGTCCAGACGAGTGCGATTGTCGAAGCTCCAGAACTGAATCTGTGACCGTTTCTTCTCCTGGTTGTCTTCGACGCCCACGGCCAGGACCCTGCCGGCAAGCTGAAATCCACCGGCATGCCTGAGAGGCGGTGACTGTCCGTCCGAGGGAAGCTGCCGGACGAGTGCGAGCTGGCCGCTGGCCGCGAAGTCATCGAGCTCGGTACCGAGAAACTCGACGACTGCCAAATAAGCCACGGTGAGCGAGTCGTGCGAGATTAACACCTGGCGCCCCGGTGGCGCGTCTTCAAGGGCGATTTGAATGCCTTGCAAGTGGCCGCCGGCAGGCAGCTTGATGGGGCCGAGCGTGAAGGAGAGCAGATCGTCGCTGGCAGCGATACCTTGCAGCGCCGACGGAACGTCGCTGAGTCGATCGTTCGACTGAGCGATCGCCTGTGCGACGAACAAGGCCGTGAATGTGACAGCGAGTGCAGGGGCAAGTAACTTCGCTCGGTTGGGCATCGCCGATTCCTCGCTTCGAGTGGTCGCGCTCTTGTGTGGTTAGTTGCGCGCTACGACTCCAGCAGACTGCGCAGCGTCCGCAGGTTGACGACATCCATCTCTTCGCCGTCTTCCTGTTCCTTGGCGGTTTCCAGGTACATCGGCACCTGGGCGAACCGCGGGTCGGCGAGCAGCATCCGGAAGGGCTCGAGTCCCAGCTTGCCGCGGCCGATGTGCTCGTGACGGTCGACGCGGGAGCCCAGGCCTTGCTTGCTGTCGTTCAGGTGGATGGCCTTCACGCGGGCGAGACCGACGACGCGATCGAGCTCGGCGATGGTACTTTCGTACTCGTCGCGCGTGGCGAGCGGATAGCCGGCGGCCAGCGTGTGGCAGGTGTCGATGCAAACCCCGACGCGCGCAGGATCAGCAACCTTCGCGATGAGGTATGCGAGCTGCTCGAATCGCCAGCCGAGGTTCGTGCCCTGACCGGCCGTGTTCTCAAGGAGAACCTGTGAGTTGATGCCGGCGGTGCGCCCATGCACCACGTCGAGGGCCGCCACGATCCGGTCGAGCCCTTCCTGTTCGCTGCTGATCGTGTACGAGCCGGGATGGGCTACGACGTAGGGAATGCCGAGCTTGTCCGCCCGGAGCAGTTCGAGCTCGAAGGCGTCGACGGATTTCTGCCAGAGGGCGTCGTCCGGACTGGCCATGTTGATCAGATACGAATCGTGGACGAGCGGATGGCTGACGCCGGTGCGGGCGAGAGCCTCTTGAAAGCGCGCGGCGTCCTCGTCCGTGAGCGGCTTGGCGCGCCATTGGTTGTTGTTCTTGCTAAATATCTGCACGCAATCGCAGCCGGCCTCGCGGGCCAGGTCGACGGCTTTGTAATAGCCGCCGGCAATCGACATATGGGCGCCAAGAGGTGGCATCGCGACTTGAATCCAGTATCGGGAAACAATTGACGAGTAGTAGCCATGAGGAAGCCTGCTGATCGGCAACGCAAGCAAATATATCAGGCACGCGGCTATCGAAATACGCCCCGGCCAACTACGGCAGCGGCGCGAGGAGCTATTGCCGCGCGTGCTTGAGATGCGGAAGAAAGGGCATTGCGACCCCCATATCGCGCGGACGTTGAACCTGCCGAAGGCGACCGCCAGTTGGTGTGCGCAGTTTTGGCGGCAACGGTGACTGCCCGAAGGACGATTGACTTTAGATACTGCGGTGCATCCGTCCAGTTTCAACTGCGGCGGAAGTGGCAAAGTGGTTACTAGTTCGAACCTTTGCATTCGGATTTTTCGGGAGGGCTCGCCATGCGTTTCTTAACCTCGGGTGAATCCCAGATGGTGCTGAGGGCGGCCGAGTATTCACTTATGTCACGTTCAGGTAACTCGCTTGGCAATTCAGTTATCGCAATAGCTTGACTCAAGTTGATCCAGGCTGTTGTCGTCTTAACGCTTTTGGCGGCGGCTGCACGACGCTTTCGAATTCGCCCCCTTCCTTCAAGGCTACCTTTCAGCGACGCAATATTCTCCGGCGTGAGCTGGGCCAGCGCTTTCCGTTGCGCATTCCACTCCAAGACATCGACAGGGTCGGCGGGGTATTCCAATAATGCCCACCAGCCGGCTACGCGAACGACGTTGAATATCTCCAACGGTGTTCGCATGACAACCGTTACTGGCTCACCCGGCTTTGTTCCCCCTTTTTCGTCTGGGACTTCGGTGTCCACTACCGCCTCACACTTGTAGTCAAAATCCGAGCCCTCCGGGAAAAGGATGATGAAATCCTTTCCCGCATGCAGGACTTCAGTTTTGGTTTGGCTTGCTGAGTGTTCAGGATCGTCGGCGAAGGCAAGCGAACCTTGTGCGAGCATCAGTACAAAACAGAGTAGTTTCATGGTCGCCCCCATATTCGTCTGTCGGGTGTTCCGAGTGGCGCGAATATACATCGCGAAGGTCGTCGCACCCAAGCTCAATCGCCATCAGGTTGGGGCGTGCGCCATCGCCGCGCTCGTCGGTGCTCACATCAAATCGCCTTCGTCTATGGACGGGTTGTACTGCTTCAGATGGAACTGGGATTCCCGGATTCTGGGGTTAGCATCACCCTGAAGCCTGGAGGATTCTATGAGTCGCGAACGCAAGACGCTTGCCGGAGCGGACAATTTGCCATTTTGAAGCGATACCTGGTAAAAAGGGCGCCGATCTCGGATGTCTGCGGCGAGTACGGTCTGCAACCGAGCGAGGTGTACTACTGGCAGGCGCAACTGTTTGAGCACGGGGCCACAGCATCTTCGGGCGCAAGTCCGGAAGGCCAGCGCCGAGACGGCCAAGGACTGCAAGACCGAACAGTTCGAAGCGTTGGTCGCTCATTTCGTTTGAGAGATCGCGCGAAGCGAGCGCGGCATGGCGCGGAGGCTTACGCATCCGGCATGCTTGATGTCAGAGGGGCACATCTGGGTAGCGCAGGCGCCAGCGAGACGGCGCGCGGCGGTGGCAAGGTGCGCACCGCCGGCGCTCGGAACTCACTTGGACTCAGACTGTGCTTGCCGCGGCTGCCGAAAATCAGGGGCAGGGGCAATCGATCCGGGGTAGGCCGTTAGGCGGGCTGCACCGTGGCTGCGCGCGGACCCTTGCCCGAAGGCGGAGAACCGGCTTCGAGGCTGTACTCGACGGCCTGTCCGATCTGGAGATCGTCGAAGCCACGATTTTCGACGATCGAGTGATGGAAGAACACGTCCTGGCCATCGGCTCCCTGAATAAAGCCAAAACCCTTGTCCTGCACCAGCTTCTTCACTTTGCCTTGGGCCATCTCGTCAACGCTCCTGAACCGTGTAGCGGAATGAATTTTGGGCCGCCCATGTTTGCTAGTGCACGTGAAAATGCCAGCAAGCGACCGCGTAGGGCTGCCATCATAGCAAACGGGGGGCTCAAGAAAAGGCCTCATAGGTCGCAGGCCGCCCAGCGTTTTACTTCGGCGAACAGTCCCGTTTGCTTGTAACTACCGGTCTGCCGAGTAGAATCAAAAGATCCCCTTCAGCAATCGGCACGGAGGAGCTTCTTATGACCGCTTGGTGGCCCGTTGCCGCCGCAGTTCTGGCGGTCGCAGTGATTGTGGCGGCGCTTGTGTGGCGACCGTTGCAAAAGCGCGTGCGCGAACGGCGCCTGGTCGAAGCACGCCGCGAGTTTCATCGCCAGCGCGAGCGTCTGGAAGCGAAGTTCCAATCGCTCGCCTCCAAGAGCGGCAAGCCGCGCGGGCTGGATTGGGTGCGCTGCGACTTTGAGGATGACGTGATCTACGCCCGACATCGTCAGAGCGGTGAGCTCTCGGCCTTCGTCAGTGTGACCATCGGCTTTGAAGCCATCGAAGGCGGCGGCATGGAGCATGTCGAAGCGGTGAGCAACCTGCGCGCTGCCACGGCCGTATTCCGCGTGGAACGCGGCGCCTGGCTGACCGACGGCCGGGCGCTGTTCAACCTGACGCCCGAAGAGGCGGTCAACTATTACCAGGATAACCTGGAGCTGGTGGCGCACGAGCCGGCCCAAGCGCAGCGATAGCTGCGCGGCGTTGGAGCGCGCTGCAAACAGTTCCGGGGGAAGGTATTTCCCCGGCTTTAGACGACGCAACACGTTGCTATGTTCGGCGCGACTAAAGCAACTTGCGGAGAACGGTCTGCAGGATGCCGCCGTGGCGGTAGTACTCGAGCTCGACGGGTGTGTCGATCCTCAGCCGGCAGGGGAACTCGCGCTGCTTGCCATCAGCCGAGGTGGCCACGACCGTGAGCGTCGACAGCGGTTTGAGCGAATCGTCGATGCCACGGATCTCGTAGGTCTCTTCGCCGGTGAGGCCGAGCGATTCCCAGGTGCTTCCCTTTTCGAACTCCAGGGGCAGCACGCCCATGCCGACCAGGTTGCTGCGGTGGATGCGTTCGAAGCTGACGGCGATGACGGCGCGAACGCCCAAGAGCAGCGTGCCCTTGGCGGCCCAGTCGCGGCTGCTGCCGGTGCCATACTCCGCGCCGGCCAGGATGATCAGCGGGACGCCGTCTGTCTTATATTGCATCGCGGCGTCGTAGATGCTCATCGGGGCGCCGTCGGGCAGGTGACGGGTAACACCGCCTTCGGTGCCCGGGGCGAGATGATTGCGGATGCGAATGTTGGCGAGCGTGCCGCGGGTCATGACGCGGTCGTTGCCCCGACGTGCGCCGTAGCTGTTGAAGTCCACCTGCGAGACGCCGTTCTCAACGAGGTACTTGCCGGCGGGGCTCTTGAGTGCAATCGAGCCGGCGGGCGAAATGTGATCCGTCGTCACCGAGTCGCCCAACATCGCCAGGACGCGCGCGCCTGAGATCGGCTGGAACGCGCCGGGCTGCCGGTCGAGGCCGACCAGGAACGGCGGCTCCTGAATGTAGGTGCTGTCCTTGTCCCACTCGTACAGATCACCAACGCTCGTGGGCAGCTCGTTCCACTTTTCGTTCGAAGTCATCACGTTCGTGTACCGCCGCTGGAACATCTCGGGCAGCACGCAAGCGTCCATCGTGGTCTGGACTTCCTCGGCCGACGGCCAGATGTCTTTCAGGTACACGTCTTCGCCGTTCTTACCTTTGCCGATCGGCTCGGTCACCAGGTCGATGTCGGTGGTGCCGGCCAGGGCATAGGCCACGACCAGCGGCGGGCTGGCCAGG
>Ga0169931_10014676_pt1 | contig 10576 bp, 9 predicted proteins | sample Kivu_15m_20L_FD_129675 | JGI IMG/M metagenome (GOLD analysis project Ga0169931, IMG submission 129675) | Freshwater microbial communities from Lake Kivu, Western Province, Rwanda to study Microbial Dark Matter (Phase II) - Kivu_15m_20L... | ecosystem: Environmental > Aquatic > Freshwater > Lake ... | reverse complement strand
ACTTTAGATCGTCCTGGAGAGATGTGTTTTGAGGTTATGCCTCCTTTTTTAAGTAGTTTCATTAATACAATAAGACAAGCATCTATTGTACATCGTTATTGTCAATAGGATTATATTAGTCTGTTCTACAAGGCATCGTTGGCCCGATTGTAGGTTCGAGATCGTCATATATTCAACGACCTGTTTTTGTTTCTCTCTCTTTCTCTCGAAAGACGGGTGCAAATCCCGTGTAGTTCTAGCGTTATCCCTCCTGCATGCTTCCTTCAGCACATGCAAGTTGAAGTAAAAAATTCGACGGACGACCGCTTCTCGTTCTCCATCAAGCAACGAGTAGCATCGCCGACATAAATTGTCATAGTACCTGCCCATCTTTCCAGTTCGAGGTATTTCATAACAGTATCGGAGATTGACCATATCCTCAACTAGCCTTCAAAATCGAATCTTTAACACTGGTTTAGGTTCTAATTGAAAAAAAAAACAATTAAAAAAGAAATGAAAGCCTTTGCTACTCTTTTCGCACTTTTGACTTCTGTCACATGTAGTGATGGGTTCGGAATCTCCTCCTCTCTTTTGTCTAGAAAAATATCCAGGTAAGGATGCCATATATTATTTGGATAAGCAAACAATTTACTTTGATGAATCACATTTACAAGAAACGACATTACATATCTTCGCTCTTTCCACGTTCATCATCCCTTGAAGTATAAACATGTCGACTGTGGCTAATACAGAAGGCAAAAAGGCAGATGCAAATGCACCTCCTGTTCATTTAGGATGGGACTCACATCAAGCTATCGTATGTTTCTTTCCTCTCTCTGCCAAGGTCTATTCTTATGTATATTCACCCTTCCATAAATAATTGAAATTCGTCTCTTCTTTACATTTTATAGGATAAAATTCCTGATTCCTTGGTACGACCAGGAGATGGTCCAGAGGGAAATTTTCCCATGAGATCGAAAATGGAAAAAATGTTACGTGAAGCACAAATTTCAATTACAGATGCGATTGCAAAATGTGATGGTGGAGCGACCTTTAAAGAAGATGCATGGACACGACCCACTGGAGGTGGTGGGATGTCACGTGTGCTTGCCAACGGGAAGGTATGGGAGAAGGCAGGAGTTAATTTAAGTGTTGTCTATGGATCCATGCCACAAGAAGCCTTGAAAGCTGCTACCGAACGTGGTGTCAATCGAGCTCAGGGTATGGCACCAGGGGAACAAGTACCCTTCTTTGCTGTCGGTCTTAGCTGTGTTATGCATCCTACGAATCCCTTTTGCCCCACCATGCATTTTAACTATCGATACTTTGAAACCGATGGGGGAATGTGGTGGTTTGGTGGTGGAACAGACATCACACCGAGTTACCTAGATTTGGATGATATGAAACATTTTCATGGAACATACAAGACAATTTGTGATAAACATGATCCTAATTATTACAAAACCTTTAAAGCTTGGGCAGATCGATACTTTGTTATTACTCATCGAGGCGAAACAAGAGGCTTAGGTGGAATTTTCTTCGATGATTTGAATGATCGTGATCCTAATACAATTTTTGAATTCAGCAAGGAATGTGTGAACAATGTTGTAACGGCCTATGTTCCTATCATTGAAAAACATAAGAATGACCCGTACACACCAGAACAGAAACAGTGGCAGCTAATAAGACGGGGGAGATATGTCGAGTTTAATCTGGTTTATGACCGTGGTACCGTATTTGGACTTAAAACGGGTGGACGTATAGAAAGTATTTTGATGAGCCTTCCCGAACATGCCAGTTGGCTTTATGATCATCACCCTGCACCCGGATCTCCTGAGGCTGAGATATTGGATGCATTTAAGAACCCAAGAGAGTGGGTGTAAATTAACAATTCACATGTAGAAAGAAAAAAAAAACTAATGAAACATTTATATTCACACTTCGTTGATTCAACTTAGCGCTCGGTTGTTACAGTTGTTTCATACCGTCAAATTTCTATTTCCCGTACGTAGAAGCAATAGTTGAGGTACCTACTTTTAACTACCATACAGTAATGGAAATGTGTGTCTACAGTAGCTAGGCTACTGTACGTAAACTGAACTTGTTGGCCTGCGACCTGCGACCTGCGATGACAAAGTAGCCTACTCTCTTCTCAGGAGACCAAAGATCCATCACACAATTCAAAGCAAAAACATCTTCTTGCTGCAACTCTTTCCTCATTTCGTAGGAGAGATTGTTCTTGAGAATCATATCCTTGTATTTGAAACTATAAGTACAGTGGGGTTATAGCTCCATCTCGTATTGACTGTAGTGATAATCATTACGATGGCATCTACAATCTTATTTTTCGTAGTATTCTCTGGACATTGTATCTTTCAAGGTAATGAATGAATCAATGAATGAACTCGTTTGGATCCAAGTCTTATTCTCTATTGTGTATGTGTGTTTTCTTACTTTATTTTGAATTCGTCCTTTTTGTATCCAAAAAATATATATCCCACCATATCTGATTACTCATTCTCCGTTCTTGTTTTGATTCTTAACAAACCAATTATAGCTATATGTTTTTCATGTCAGCACAAAGATCATCATCAATATGATCGTGGTTATAGATCGACAAGATTATTTGTAGGATCTCATCAACACAGTGATCCGGTATGTTACGTTTGAATCTTATGACATCACTCACTACAAAATCGCTTGTTTATATATCTTTATTTATGACAACTATGTATATTTGTTCTTATTTCCCTTTTGATTTGTTTCAGATACCACTTCGTCCAGGGTCCACGGTTGCTTTAATTACCCCTATGCTCCCAGATGGACAAGTCGATGTACCCAGTCTTCGTTCTTTACTTCAATTTCATGTCACAGCGGGGACAGATGGATTATGCATTTTAGGAACAACTGGAGAAGCATCACTCATGGATTTACAAGAACGAAAATCAGTTCTACAGATTGCCGTAGATGAAGTCAAGGGGAAGATTCCCATCCTTGTGGGAACAGGGGCTATTGATCCCCGACAAGTCAAGGAAATGATATTACAAGCTAAGGATATGGGTTGTGATGCATCACTCCTGGTCAGCCCCATGTACATCAAACCTCCCCAACGTGGACTGGTACAATTTTATAATCAAATGGCTGATTTGGGATTACCCATTGTTATGTATAATGTTCCAGGTCGGACAGGTGTGGATATTAAGCCAGAAACGATTGCATTGTGCGCGCAACATGAAAATATAGTAGGAGTCAAGGAAGCCACTGGTGATTTATCACGAGTAGACAAGATTCGCTCACTGACCAAAGATGTAGTAAAGACAAAGAATAGCAACAGTCGATTCTTACTTTACAGTGGTGATGATGATACAGAAGCTGAATTTGTTTTACAGGGGGGTGATGGATGTATATCCGTCACAGCAAATTGTGCACCAAAGGCTATGCATGATATGATGATGGCTTGTCTCAAGGGTAATGCAGAGGAAGCTAGGAGAATAAATGATGATTTGAAACTACTACATACACGAATTTTCTGTGAATCGAATCCTATACCTGCAAAGTGGGCAGTCAAGAGAATGGGTAAAATACCCTATGCATTCTGTCGCCCACCTCTCATGGAATTGGATGCACAATACTATGGTCATGTAGAAGAAGCTCTTCGATTGGCAAAATTAATTGTCTAATACTAAGAGGGATATATAGAGTACGAGTCATGCCTATTCCTGCTTATATGTAAATAGCGTCGTAGCGTAAACTATGCATCATCTCCACCACCTTTTACTTGGGTCGAATCAATTTTACTATTTTACCTTCCCCAGCTGGCCAATAGGATATATCTCCAGCTCTACCCACCGCATGCAATGCCTCTAAGTCTACAACTGACTTTCCATCCTCATCCCTTTTCAAAACTGAATGATGAATATGAAATCGTACTACCTTCCCAAATACAACCGTGGTTGTATGTACGCCTTGGGCATTGAAAAGTTCTTTGGTTGATTCTAATTCACATTCCATAGACACTCTAGCTTGTGCTATTCGTGGTACTTTCACTACCTCCGATTCGATGGCAGTTAATCCTGTTTCTTCCATTTCGTTTACTTCGGGTGAATACGATGCTGAACATTGATTCGCCTGCTCTAGGTAGTTATCTGTCAATACATTGAACACCCACTGTTTCGTACTTTCAATATTCATCAGCGTATCTTTTTTCTTCGTTCCATTGTTGGTCAAAACAAGGCCATGGCAAACGAGGGGAGGATCATGAGATAGTAACCCCGAATAGGAGAAAGGAGCACAATTGATAAGTCCCTCGGTAGAGATCGAAGTTATCACAGCCACTGGACGAGGCACAACTGCAGATAATGCAAGGCGATATACGTCACCAGGATTCATTTGTGATGGATCAAACACTGCCCAATCTTTTTGTGGGTTATCACATTTATTATCGTTGGACATACTTCTTATTGATGTGACTCTAGATTTGTTTGTTTGATTATGGATTGTTAATAACATACGCTTGTTGGTCGTGAACAAACGACCTGCGTTACTACTGTATTATGCCGATAAAACCAGCACCAATGAACTTGAAAACAATACGATGAAGTTGAATCTGATAATATTTCTGTCGATTATATTCATGGGTTTTATATTAGTATTATCTGTGCAGTATAACGATGATCAGATGTGATGTAGATAAAGATATTCGCAACAAGACGTGCACAAATTATCAGCATCACCTGAATTTGATGACAATAAAAAAATATGTATGGGTTTTTAACATAGCTAGTTTCGATTTTATCGGTCATATTTCGCTGTACGATCCTGTCTTCACACGCCTCCATACGCTAAAGTATTCTCTCACGTTTTCGGATAAATCAACCATATTCGGTCGTACGCATCGTGTAATAAGTAGTTCCGAGTCCACTGCTATAATTTGCTGTTGAAGATTCGTCGACGCAACAGCCCCAGAGAGCTTATCAGCTTCCAATATACTTGTCAAGAATGCTCCTGAACCTGCATTCTGAACATTTGAACGAGAAAATAATCTCTTTTTGTCTTCGACACTGTATTTACCTTTCTGGCTTACCGTGAAAAAACCAATAGGACCAAAACTTTGATAGCTCATATCTTCACTATCTATTCGTTGCCATGCGAGAGTCGTGTTGTAAAAGTTGACTCCATCACCTTTCTTATCGGCCATGAGTTGTAATTTCCATTCTCCATCTAGATTCTCAATCATCTGTTGTGCAGATGGGACGATAAATGTATCTACACGATCAGCTGAGTTGTCAGTGCTCGTAATAGTACTGTATATTGGCACGCCGTTGATTACCGCCACGGATTCTGTTTTCTCCATCTCTTGTTGGGACGCTTCTTCTTTCAAAGCATCATCGAAGCTTCTACTCATGGATCGTAATGCTTGTACAATTTTTATTCTATCGATTTCCCCAGATCCCGTCGCTCGCAATAAAATTTGTCGTGCCTCTCGAACAGATCGAACGACATTTTCAGTCAACTTGCGGTAAAATCCACCACCCCTGTCTAAATCAACATAGGCTGTATTATATCGAACATCAAAATTATCCGCAATATTAGCTAAACCAGTAGCATCAATGAAAGTCTGTGCGACTTTCTTCCTTGAAAATTCTGCACTCTTTGCTTCTTCTCTCATAAATTGCATAGCCTCTATCCCATATAGTAGTCGCTTAGCATTAAACTTAATTGTTTCCATCTTACTAGTGCTCAAGGCTGTATAAACAGATATCGCTTCTTTTGTTCGACCTACTGCTTCATACGCCATAGCCAGTTCCAAAAACACTTGCCCTCCCACTTTAGAATTTGTGGAACAATACTTAGTTACTTTTTCTAAAGCAGAAACAGCAACATTGTATACTCCTCTCTGTCATAAGAATCGGAAGATGACCATTGATACAAAAAGAAAGAAAGAGAACATTTACATACCGTTCGAAATAATAATGCCTACCTGCATAGCTCTTTGACCTATAGCCAACGCTTCATTAATTTCTTGAGCATTGTCTTTCTCACTTTGTACATCAATACCTGCCTTTTCACGATAATTCCTTAAAAGTTCACGAGTATTTTCCTCGGATTCTTTTTTCCTTATTTCATCCTCCAAGGTCGATCGAACAGATGCCCCCACTTCTTTTCCACCACCATAGGCTCTACTAATATCTTTAGGACGAGGGAAGTATCCCCAAGATCCTCTAGATGGTCTATATGTTTCAACTTCAGTAGCTTCATCTTGAGACCAAGTTCCACCAATACCTGATGTAGTTCGATTGATGGATGTTTTCACCAATAGGGTATTGTTCTTGTCTTTGTTGATGACATTATTGTACTTCCAAGTCATGGATGTTCCCATATCTAATCCCAATGCTTCCGGTGTCGTTGCATCTGTAGATTCTTTAGAATTAGAGTTCAAAGATTGAGTCAATAATAATACATCACGTTCCTCTGCTTCTTTCTGCATTTTCTCTAGCAACTTCCTTTCCACAAGTTTGACAAGATCTGTCTCCTCTTCTACTTCTATATCATAGCTGCTTTCATCACCATGATCATCCTCTAAGTCATCATCATCCATGTATGTTGGAAATTCATCTACATCCATGGATAATCGAAGTGGAGACGTTTTCTTCGCATTTTCCGTGGATGTATCTGATGTTCGTCCTAAGGTAGCCTTAGGTTTATCTGATTCACTAGTCTCATCATTAGTGACTCCATTTACTCCATCCTTACGCTTTGGTGCTGATAATCCCAACAGTTTACTTCTATTCCCCAACTTTTCTGCTATTTTATCTGCGTAAGGACTATCGGCTATAGCCGTTTTACGATCAGCCCGAGCTCGACCCAGTGAGGTGGAAGAAGAAGAGTCTTTACTGGATGTTTCCAACTCGTAATCTATAAAACCTTCTTTATCCTCAATATTCTCTTTATTTGTGATAGTGTCATCGAACGAGTCTTTCTTTTTAATGAGCCCCTGTCGTTTGAATTGCATAATCTTTCAACAACAAGAAATAATAGAATCGTTATTTTGATTGTGAGACTGCTACGAAACTGTAACACTTTTAAAAATCCAGTTTGAATTTGAAACATTAGTTTTTTCATACCTTTCGCTTTATTTCCTTTTCTCGTTGCTCTCTATCGGAGTTTAGACCCATCCAAGATACGACCAATGGATTTTTGGGATAGTATTTATTTATGGCAGTTGGGAGTCTAGAAAACTGCAGGACAAAGGTATTTACCTCCTTCAATACAAGCAGTAAGGCTACGGCTATGCATCTGCCTCTTGACATGATGGAATATATATCACCATGAGATGAGGGTTTCGGAGATGAATACAAAATGGAGGAAGAGATAGGGAAAAACTGTCGTAACTCGTTCTGACTGTGCGTGCAAGGAAAGCTACGATTATAGATAGGCCTACATACAGTAGTCCTACCTCTAGTAGCTAGAGGCAATCCGGGCAGGGGTGATGTCAACAAGAATTTTCTCAACATCAACCCTAGAGCTAATCGACACAACCCTACTGTAGTTTCTTTGGTTTATGTGTATTGTTCAAAACGATCTTTGCTCACAAATAAATATATGCGTAGTTCATTGGCTGTCATGGATCTCAAAAAGATAAAGTACATATTACTATTTCCGTTTATAAAATAGATCCAATGAGTGTCGAAAGGAATGATGTTATTCTACAAAATAGATTTTTTACCCAACTTTTTTCTGTGTCACTTGAGCACCAGATAGACCAGCTGTTTGAATAGAAATATCCAAATTGTTCAAGGTTTGTGGAGGATAGCCACTACTCAATACATAGGAATCTGATCCTTCATCGCCGCTTGACCGAATATGCTGTACCAATATAGATACAGGACTGTCCAAATTGACTTTTGCTACCAAACGCTTACCATTGATCAATCGTATTTGAATCGATGTTGATGGTCGATTGGGATCCATAATAATAGGTGTAGTTAAGCTACTGGTACTAGCAGTAGATGATGGAGGTTCGATAACTCCTCCTGTAGGAGTGACAGTGCTAGATCCTAAACTACTTCCAGTGCCACTAAAGCTCTGAAACTGAGGCTCGGAGGCTGTGCCGTCTTCGTTGCCATCACCTTCATCATCATGATCATCTTGATAGTAATCTCGATCTCTCTTGTCAATAAGACCCACTGTCATTTCTGTATTTGTAACATTACCTTGAGAATCTTGCATCAGCTCCGCTGGTGTCCGCCCATGTGCCAAGGCCATGAGAAAGCTAGCATTCGCAGGATCATCTAGACGTCGATAAGGTCCATTATCTACCACAAAACCATCTCTGTACATGGTTATGGTACGCTGAATGGGACCGTCGTCTGCAGACCCTTGAGTGGCATGTGCACGTACAGAATCAAGAATATGACGAGTCGGACGAGAACGAGTATTGTCACCAACATCATCATCATCATCATCAATGTTGGGCTGAACTGCAAGTCCACTTATGTATCAAGAGAAAATGAATCGAGGCAAAAGAGAAAACTTATAAATGAGAATGCCTAAATCATCCATGACACTCCACGAATATCAAAAACACATTATAAACCTATACCTTCCACCTCCTCTTGCATCAATTCCACCTACAAAACGATTATTTCCACTTCGACGTCGTTTCTCTTCATCTTCCTCGCGTCTTATGGATGATAGACCATGTATGTTGCTCATGATGCTTTGATTTTGTGTTGAAAAGTAATAAAATGTCAACCAAAGGTGTGTGTGTACAGTAAGTATACTTGCACATTCAAATTGTCGTCTTCACCGTCTTTGCTGTACAACAACTGTAGGTATTTAGGCTCTCGTCCACTCGTCGTCAGCGCTTTCTGTACCGTCCTACCTACCGTAGGGATTGTACTTGTTCGTACATACAAGACTCTACAGCCCCAAACCCCTGATCGTGCGAGATCCAGAGAATTGATCCCACATACTATACATTTTGATAATTGCGCATTCCATTATTAGAATCAACTGCAACTGTCGATTGTGGAAAGGACCAAACGTACAAGTTGTCAGCCAGAAATGTTGAGTAGATTCTTTATGTTACTAATTACCGTGTCTTGGGCTGTCTCAAGTTACGCTCAAGCGGCGATACCCAAACGTAAACAAACCAATCAAACTACTCAAAATAGGAAACCATTGTCATCCTCGTATACAGTTTCTGACTCCATGGATATGGAAACGTTTGATCCTCGTTATAGCATAATCCATTATTGGAACTCTGCACGGAAGTCTCTACTCGAACAAGTGAATAATATCATTGAACCCATACAGGAACAGTACAGAACACTTTCACCCAAAGTTAAATTTACAACTGGAACCATGGTTGGTTTTGCTTCTACCAAGGTTGTTTTAGGAGCTGCCTTTAAAATGATTAAATTTGCTGCAGCTGCATATCTAGTGTACGTTTCGTTTTTTTATATTCACTTTTCTCATCATGTATTCTTTTGTGAACTAATTTTGTTTTACCTTGTAATGATTGTATCATAACCTGTTTGAAACTATATATGAAAAAGATCGGAACTACTCAATTACATGGGCTTACTAGAAGACAGTCCATTCCCTGATGAGGGGAAACAATTACTTTGGAAAGCTCGTAAAGGATTAATCAATACTATTCATATGGGACGAGAGGCCATACAAAACCAAATAAATGTTGAAAACTTTCAAACTTGTATGGAAAAAGATCATATGACGACGATTGGCTTCGTTGCTGGTACAGTTGCATGTTTAATTTTGTAAAGTATGAGATTGAATGAATAGAAAAAAAATTCCTACTATGATTGTGTAAATTCAAAATTTCATAACACACACATGCAATGCCTATCATACACCTTAAATTTTTACGTCCATTCTACATAACACTATATAGATGAATTATTTTCCATGACACTTTTATCCGTGGGGTACAAATTTCCAATCACTACTTGTCTATGGAGTATTTGTAATTGTTTCTCCCCATCACGTATCGCATCTGTTGACTGCTCTCTATATACACACCATATATATAAATATCATAGAATCAATTAAAAAAGAGCGAGTATGAGCATAGTCTATAAACATATCAGCAGATTCGTTGGATAATTACTCAAACCCTTACCCCGATAAGAACTGATTATGTCGAAACCCTGCCTTTATCCTTCGAAGTGCATAAACACGAAAATTATAGTCATTCATCTTTTTTGCCTCACGGATTAAGGAACGAAATAATGATAAGCTAGCGGATGATGATGTTGTTGATATGGGTCTCATTATTGTATTGTAATTATTATGAACGAGGTTTTCGAACCGCGTGTGTGGGGTGATGACATAAAGATGATGGATGGTATGTACAGTACATACATATCCTACATACTACTGTAGTATCATGGGCTGTCGTGATGTCGTGATGGTGTGTACGAGGAGTAGCCTAGCCAGCTTATAATGCCGTCCTAAAACCGTCCATAAGCTATTTTTATCGCTTTTGTTGTGTAGTATTCTTGTACAGCTCTCAGATCGTTACAAAGTACAAAGAGTATCCAAGGTTTGTGAATGTGTGAAGCCATAATGAATT
>Ga0169931_10014675_pt1 | contig 10577 bp, 8 predicted proteins | sample Kivu_15m_20L_FD_129675 | JGI IMG/M metagenome (GOLD analysis project Ga0169931, IMG submission 129675) | Freshwater microbial communities from Lake Kivu, Western Province, Rwanda to study Microbial Dark Matter (Phase II) - Kivu_15m_20L... | ecosystem: Environmental > Aquatic > Freshwater > Lake ... | reverse complement strand
TTAATATTGTGTTTTTTGGGCTAAAATATTAAATTTTACCATTTATTTTTAAATATATTTTTATTTATATTACCACTGTTTAACATCTAATTTCTTAATTCTTTTGGTTAGTGGTATGTTTTTAAAAATATACACTTTTTGAACAAAAATACAAATTTTACCTTTTTAGATTAATTTATTTTAACTTTTATGTTCATCATATTATAGTCTATTTTCTTAATTCTTTTGGTTAATAATATTATATATTATTTTGTTTCTTATGAACTATTACGAAAAATTGATTTTTTTATGGTAATTCATCATTATAAATAAATATAATAATTTATTATATTATTTGGAACAAACAAATACAGATATTGACGAAATATTTGCAAATCCTGATTTAGCAATACCAACAACACCAACACTATTAGATACAACATTACCATCAATGCCACCACCATTACCATTATTAAGAAATACAAGTATTAGTAATATCCATTATGATATTCATAGAATGGCACAATTACCAATTGATTATCCAAATAACAAAATATCGATTGTTAAAAAAGCATTAATGAATACATATGAATTTATTGATAAATTAAAATCAACAAAAAATAACAAAAAAATTGATCTTATATTAGTTCTTTTTAATAATTGTGCAGAAATATTTTCAACAATTGATTTACCAGCAGACAAACAACCATATGAATTAATATCAAGTGTAAATAAATGTAAATTTAAAGATGTTAAAAATATTATTGAACAATCAATATTTAGTTGTGGAGGTACAAATTTTTATGCAGTAAAACAAGCAAACAAATTTATTGATTCTAATTTTTCTACATTAAAATCAATAAAATATTTATTATCAGATGGTTATCATAATACTTCTATACAATATCCAACTGAAAGAATTACTGAAGAACATATCAAATTTAATTATTCACTTGGTATTGGTCATGATACACAATATGACAAACTACTAATGGAAAATATGGCAGATAATTTTGTACAAGGGAATGACGAATATGATGTTTATGACTCAATTATAGGTGATACTTTTGGATCTGTTTCTATTTTTGCAAAAAATGTTGAAATCAATATATATACAACTGCAAATGAAATTAAATCCAGTAAAAGTGTAATTTCAGTAAATTCAAATGTTGAAATTGACAAAAGTTTGTTTGTTTCAACCGATAAATCAGTCGAAACAAAATTAAAAGTATCAAATATTAACAACAATACCATACGAATAAATTGCAATAATAGTATTGATTTCTATAATGTCGATAAAGATTTATTATTCATTTTTTATGTGGATGTTTCTGGTTCTATGGCAGATATGATTGTTTCTAATTTACATCCAGCATCTAATATTATACATCTAGATGACTTGCTTCATAATTCATCAGATATAGATTTAAATGAAGAATTAAATGGAAATTTAAATGAAGAATTAAATGGAAATTTAAATGAAGAATTAAATGGAAATTTAAATGAAGAATTAAATGGAAATTTAAATGAAGAATTAGATAAAAAATTAGATGAAATTATAATAACCGCCGAATTACAGGAAATAATGGATGAATTTGTAGAGTATTATGAAAATCCAACAAAACGATCTAGAGTAGATGAACTAATATATAATAAATTTGTATTATCAACAATAGACAAATTTAATACATTTAATGAAGAATATTTTATTTGTAATTCAAATGATCCAATTTATGTTGAAATTAAAACACAAGATAATATTTATCGATTTGTTTGTAATGTGGATAACAAAGAGAATACGTATTTATCACATGAAATGGTTGATTTAGTTAATAAATACTGTAATTTGATGTTTGAATTAAATGGATTAAAACAATTATCACGTGAAGATAGAAAAAAATCAATTGATGATTTATCAATGTTGGTAAAATCACCAGAATACGTAATTGCAAAAGAGTCAATTGATGAAAAAAGTAATAAATCGCAAATTGATATGTATTTTTTGGCATCTATTAATCAAATATTACGTTTACATAATAAATCAAACATACATTCAAATTGTTTAGATTATGTTATTACTACATCAGATCTTTCAATTGCACGTAATGTTTCTTCAACTACTTCTAGACAATATTCATCTGGAATAACCGAAACTATTTATGATACTAAACAAATAGTTTTATATGATTTAGAGTCAAGTATGTGTACAATATGTACATTAAATCCTAAATCTGTATTATATGATTGTGGTCATTGTATAGCTTGTAAAATGTGTACCGAACAAATGTTTTTTGCAAATACTGTTCCGTATGAACAAATTCATAATTTACGTATGAAAACAGAATCGATAGACAAAGCAATCAAAAGGATTGAAACAAAGGATATTTACTCAGATCAAGAAATATCGATTACAACATTTGAAAAAAAAATCAAAGAACAATTAGTCAGTTGTCCTAAATCTTGTCCATTATGTAGAAAAGATATTAAACATATTAAATTAATTAAATCTGTTACAGATACAGGTATTAAATGTTGTCAAGATAAATGTCTTAATTTTGCAAATTATGTGTCAAGTAATTGTAATCATGTTATTTATTGTAAAATTTGTTGGAAAAATAATATACGTTCAAGTACTAATGGTACAATGGTTTGTCCATGCGGAGTTCCAATTACAAAATACATTGAAATATTTACATAGATGTATGTTTTTATAATTTATTTTCAATATTATTAATAATTTTTAAAATATCACTATGTTCAGTATTATTTTTTATTATATTCGCTATATTTTTTATTGTTTTATGTTCATATTTATTTATAATATGACCATAAAAAATTTCCATTTCATCATTCCATTTTATTTGCTTTTGACAATCTGATAATGTTTTACTATCCTTGGTGTCTATATTTCCACATCTTGCACGATTATTTTCATATTTTAAAATAACTTCTTTTAGTGTTTTCCATTCATTGTTTAATTTTAAATTTACAATATTATGCATTATATATACCCAATAAACAACCCCATGACGATCATCTAAATAATCGTCAATTGGAAAATTATCATAAAAAAATGTATATGAACAACGACATATATTACAAGGTAATATATTTTTTAAATTTTCATAAAACATTTTATATGAGATTTTATCTGATTTTAATGGATTGATTGGATAATTAAATGATATTGTATGACAAAATTCCCAACAATGACTACCCCATTTGTTTGATTGCATTTATCTAATTATATTTATTCAAGAAATTATTAATTTTATTTCTTTTTCATCAAAAATAAATATTATATATATCAACATTATCACTAATATTATTATCATATATAATATAAAAATATTATATGTTGTATTTTTGTCATCTATATCATTCTCATATCTCGGCATTATATTAAAATTTCTTGCTAATATTTGATATATATATCTCATATACCATTAAACATATAATTTATTAAATATAAATTATATATCTACAAATAAAAAATAAAAAATAAAAAATAAAAAATAAAAAATAAAAAATAAAAAATAAAAAATAAAAAATAAAAAATAAAAAATAAAAAAACGCATTTTTTTATTTCTTATTTTTTTATCCGTTCCAAGAATAATTATATTATATATAAATAATATATAAATGAATCAAGATAACATACCAAATCCAATTGCAGATGAAAAAGAAGTAAATGAAGAAGTAAATGAAGAAGTAAATGAAGAAGTAAATGAAGAAGTAAATGAAGAAGTAAATGAAGAAGTAAAAGAAGAAGTAAAAGAAGAAGTAAATGAAGAAGTAAATGAAGAAGTAAATGAAGAAGTAAAAGAAGAAGTAAAAGAAGAAGTAAAAGAAGAAGTAAAAGAAAAATCTGATAAATTCATTAATTTAATTAAATTGATATTATATCTAAAAAAAATAAAAAATAAAAAATAAAATCATTTATTCATTCGATTCATTAGAATTATCCTTTTGATTAACTTCTGTATTTACATTAATCGTATGTTGGCGTTTTTTATATGGTAAAAACATTCTGTCTCCATTTAATAATTTTGCTAAATCATGACTTGTTACAGTAACCTTAAAATTTTTCCAATCATTTGATACCTTAAAACAATTACTTAATTGTTTTAATACGTCATCATCGTTTATACGCAACTTAATATAATTAACAACATCAGTAAATTTAATTGTTCTATAACTGTCATCCACATTTTTTTGTTGTGATCTTACAAAATATTCATATGTCATTTCTTTTGCTTTTACTTTGATATCATTCTTATTATTGAACTCTTGTAATTCATTGAAAAATTTAGTTCTTTCTTCACGAGTACGCAAATTTACATATGTCCTGCCATTTTTTTGAATATGATTATATAAATCACTTGGTACAAAATCTTCATTATTAATAACAAATGAATATCTTACTAATCGGTATCCTGTATTTGTATTTGTATTTGTCATATGTCTTTTTTATATAACATATATAATTATTGTTTTTTTTAAATAGTTTATTTATTGAATTAATATTTTTTTTTATTAATTGTATAAGAAAAATATAAATCATAATGATGATGTATATTTTTTATGCTAATAGGGCAAGAATAATAATTTTTTCTTTAAGCAAATATTATAATTATTGATAAAATGTGTTATTATGCAAATACATTATAAATTTAATTATTTTTTCCCTATAATAGTTTTTCTTTAAGCAATTATTATAATTATTGATAAAAATGTGTTATGATGCAAATACATAATAAATTTAATTATTTTTTCCCTATAATAGTTTTTTCTTTAAGCAATTATTATAATTATTGATAAAAATGTGTTATGATGCAAATACATATAATCAAAAGAATTAATAAATTCGAGGTTAATAATCTAAATTTTATTAACCTCGAATTTATTAATTCTTTTGATTATATTATGAACTAATATATTTTATTTACAAAAAATTGAAAAAAAATATTGTTGTTTGATTTTATAATTCATGTTTAATTCCATATCTACAATGTCGTCAACTATGAATGTCGAAAATATCGATCGTATTATTGATATTAACACTACTACTATTGAAACCAATATGCAAATTGGTGAAAATGGATGTCTGGAATATTCCAGTGATGCAATCAGTGATAAATTATTGGTTGCGTTTAATAGAATGAATCGTGATAATCAACATGTTGATTTACTGGTTCAAGATATTTTACAGTCAATAAAGAGTTGTGAATTAAATGACGCTACTAGTAAAATCACAAATACATTTGTATTGTGTTTTCTTACTAGATATTGCAGAGGTGGCAAAGGTGAAAAATCACTTTTTTACACCTTTTTCACCGAACTTGCAAAGTCCTTCCCCAACTCTACCAACCTTTTATGTGGTGAAATTGCTAATTATGGTTACTGGAAAGATTGTTTCGTATTAATTTCTCTTGGACAATTATCCAAGAGTACAATTATCAGATTACTTGATGTTGTTGCAAATCAAATTTCTGTTGATTTGCAAAAAATAGATACTGTCGATACTGGTGTTCATATTAGTTTACTCGCTAAATGGTTACCACGTGAAAACAAATCATTGATGTTATCTATCAATAAGGTTTTACATTTACATGGTTTGAAATCATTACAAGTTGAATTATTAAATAGAGTTAAACTCAATAGTTCATACAAAGGTACAACATTCAGAAAATATAGAAAGATTATTACAAATCTTACAAAACATATTCCAATTGTGGAACAACAAATGTGTGATCATCATTTTGGAGACATCGAATTCAAATCAGTTCCATCACTTGCAATGAACAAATACAAAAGTGCATTTGCAATGGAATCCGTTTCTGCTTTTCCAAAAATACAACGTAATGGTAAATATATGGTTGATAAATTTGCATCTTTGACAGAATCAGATAAAGCAGATCGCGAATTATGCAAAAAACATTATTCGAATCACATGATTAATGGTAAGGTGAATGGATCACAAATGGGAATTGATAAGTTAGTTGCAGGCATATTTGCTCAACAAGTGCTACACGATACTATTGAAGAATTTATTGAACATGAATTATTGAAATTAGCTTTAACACATCGTCAATTTGAATCATACGTTGATTCTATTCAACAACAACTTGCAAAAGCAGAATTAGAATCAAAAGAAAAACTTGGTGATAATAAATTCACATTTGATATTACAAATATTAAATGTATGACAGATGTTTCTGGTTCTATGTGTGGTACACCAATGTACGTTGCAATTGGATTAACTTTAGTTTTACTCCGTTTACAAAAAATTGCAAAATCAGATGCATTTCAGACATTCATTACTTTTGACACCAATCCTGCGATTGTGAATATTGGAAATATTAAAACGTTTCCAATGATGGTTGAACAGATTAAAAAAGCACCATGGGGTGCTTCTACAGATTTCGTCAAGGCTTTTGATGAGATTATGCAGGAATGTGGACGAAATATTGCCAACGCGCCAAAACAATTGTTGGTATTATCTGATATGCAATTTAATATTTCACTTGGTCATACCTATACTAGTTATGGTTATGGAGTATCCATAAGACAAACTGTTGACACATGGGAAACTATGTATGATACTATTTGTAGAAAGTGGTCTGCATGGTTCGGTTTAACTGAAGAACAAACACAAACTATGTTACCTACGATCATTTTTTGGAATTTGAGAGGCGAACCATCTGGTTCGCCTGTCGATTGTACGACCAAAGGAGTTAACCAAGTGTCTGGTTATTCTGCGAGTCTATTAAAAATGTTGTTATTTGGCGAAGAACTAATGCTTGCAAATCCAACCGAAAACCCTAATCCTAGTCAAGTTTTAGCAAGAACATTACAGAGTCGAGAGTATGATCCAATTCGTAATGCATTAGGTTGGGTTAATGGTAACATAACAGATGATTCAGTATTTGTAAGTGAGATAAAGGCATTTTTAGATACTCATGAATTCATCAACGTAAACACCCGTATAGTTGATTTTGAAAACGAATTCGAAAATGAAGTATAATATCATTTTTTTATAATTTTACACCTTTTAACATTATTATTATCTAATTTAATTTACATAATAACAATATAATATAACATTTTATAAACTAATAATAAATGAATAAACCATACATTCCAAAAGAGTTATTACATATAATATTATCATATGACGGAAGAATAAAACATAGAAATGGGAAATATGTAAATCAAATATATCAAAACGATGAGATATAGGTTTAGTTTATGATTATAATTTTTCTTATTCAAATAAATTAAAAATATGCAATTTTGATTTTAGAAACAACGGTATAATACAATATAGAACTTATTTATAAAAATATTATAAATGAAATATATGTAAAAAATTGATAAATATATATTTAAATATATATTCAATATAACTTAATATTAAATATTAATATACTATGTTAAGTATAAATTTAACCAAAAAACAAACAGGTTTTGTTAAATCTAATCCAATCGATTTTTTATTAGTAAATTGGAAAATATTAAATGATGACGTATATTTAAGTAATTTTAATTATGATCATGATTCAAATTATATCACATTTGACTCATATGTTGGCCAAAATATTTGGTGTTTTAAATTACATTTAAAAGAATATTTAATGCTACATTCATTAGACATGTATGTTGATGAAGAAATTCAACAGATAATCGAAAAATTTAATTCAAAATACAGTATATATGATTATTCAGAATTTACAAGTTTTATGGAAAAATCTGATGTATCAAACTATAATATCTATGATTCTGTTTTAATTAAATATCTTAATGAATTAAATGATTCATTTGTTGAACTTGATATAGTTTCAGATAATGAATCTACTTTATCAGATGAAGTAACAAATAATTTAAACAGTTCTGCAATTAATGTTAATTTAAATGGATTAAATTTTATTGGAACCGAAAAAGAGTTTGATTTAAATATCACTAATAATTGCAATACAAATGATGATAATAATAATGAACCAAAAGAAATAAATGATGAAACAATTGATGATATTTATGGCAATGAGAATGATTTAGAAACCTTAAAAATAAATTACAAGGAGATTATCTATTTAGATACAAATAAAATAGTATACAAATCAATGGATTATATCGAAAAAAATAAATCAAACACTATAAATTTAAATGATAAAATTCAAAATTTTTCAGATATGAGTCGTGTCCAAATGTTAATTAATGAAATTAATTGTATAAATGTTAAATTTGAAAATATTAAAATAAACCCAATAGATAATAATATATTTATATTATCTGTCGTTTTATCTAATTTTGATAATTTAGATGATATTATTATGATGATTACATTAGATTCAAATTTATATCCTTATTATCCTCCAAAAATAAGTTTTAACATTAATTTTGAGGATAATTTAGAATATTTCATATCAAGTTTAGATTATTTCAAAGTGAATTTTTGGAATCCAACAAATTCACTTGAACATACTATAGTATCGGTTAGAAATATTATAAATGAACATGGAAAAATAATTGATAAATCATTTAATGACAACAATAATGAAATATTTAAATTATTAAATGACTTATCAATTTATTCACAAATAAAACCAAATCTGATATCACAAAAAGACATTAATATTAATTTTGTATCCATATATACCAATAAAAAATTAGATAAAATTGAATATGTTGGTTACGGTTCAAATAATCGAAAAAAATTCAATATCAAAAGTTATATTAATAGTGTCGAATTGAAATATCAAATGATCAACAATACATTATCAATGATTAATAAATGTGAACTAACATTAGATCAAATTAATAAATCTTGTATTATACCATTACTAATTGCATATTTCAAAGATATCCAATTGATTGACATAAATAAATATCAAAATGTATATCATAATTTATTTCTGTTATTAAATAACATACTCAAAAATCATAATAATGTTGTAACTAATGAATTACTTGAAACAATTATTGAATGTAAAAATATGTTAGTAGACTATAAAGTAATTAATCCAGAATTGACAAAAATAGAGTCAGAATTGTATGATATTATTATTGACATTAATAATAATAATAATAATAATAATAATAATAATGAGAATAATGTAAATGAATCAGATATTAGATCACAATATATTCATTTTGTTAAGGGAAATAATTATGATATTGTTGATACATTTATAAAAAAATTGTATTTACCATTGGATAGTACACCAGGAAAATACTGCAATAATATTGGTAGGATTTCAAAAGAAATGATATCATTGAGAAAAAATATGCCAATATCATGGGAATCTAGTATATTTGCAAAATTTAATAAAGAACAAATGTCTCTGATGAAATTTGTAATTATCGGACCAAAAGACACTCCATATGAAAATGGATTTTTTGAATTTCATATTAAATTAGGCGAATTATATCCAACAAATAATCCATCGTGTCATTTTCAAACTACAGGAAGTGGTAGAGTTCGATTTAATCCAAATTTATATGAGAGTGGTAAAGTATGTTTAAGTTTATTAGGTACATGGAGAGGTCATGAATCTGAAAATTGGAATGCAGATACATCAACTTTATTACAGTTACTATTATCAATTCAATCATTGATTTTATGTGAACAACCATATTTTAATGAACCTGGATGGGAATCATCTTATGGTACCCCTGCAGGTATTGCATCATCTAATAATTATAATTGTAACATTCAAAAATATACAATTATGTATGCAATTATTGAACAAATAAATAATCCTCCAGAAAATTTTGAACAACAAGTTTATGGACATTTTTATTTCAAAAAAACAGAAATATTAGAATGTTTCGAAAAATGGTTACAAACTAATTATGAAATTAAAAATTTAAAACAAAATTTAATTGATGCTTTGGATAAAGCACAAAATGAATACATGAAAAAATATAAAATATAATTAAAGTAAAAATTATAATTTAATTAAATAATTATAATTTAAGTATAAATTATAATTATTTAATTAATTGTTTTCATTTTTTTTATGTAAGTATAGTATTATAATTATTTTTGGAATTTTTAAGAACTTATAATAAATGTCCACCATGTCCAGAATGTAAACAACAATATGATCAAGATAATAAAGTTGATTTAACAAAAATATTAAAAAATAACAATAAAACAAAATTGTTTAAACATTCATTTAAAAACAATAAACACAATAAAAACAATAATAATAATAATTTTAAACCAGTAAATTGGTCAATTAACGGATTACCTATTTCAGATAGGAGTGAAAAGAATAATAATTTTAAACCAGTAAATTGGTCAATTAACGGATTACCTATTTCAGATACGAGTGAAAAGAATAATAATTTTAAACCAGTAAATTGGCCAATTAACGGATTACCTATTTCAGATACGAGTGAAAAGAATAATAATTTTAAACCAGTAAATTGGCCAATTAATGGATTACCTATTTCAGATACGAGTGAAGAGAATAATAATTTTAAACCAGTAAATTGGTCAATTAACGGATTACCTATTTCAGATAGGAGTGAAAAGAATAATAATTTTAAACCAGTAAATTGGTCAAATAACGGAGTACCTATTTCAGATA
>Ga0169931_10014674_pt1 | contig 10578 bp, 14 predicted proteins | sample Kivu_15m_20L_FD_129675 | JGI IMG/M metagenome (GOLD analysis project Ga0169931, IMG submission 129675) | Freshwater microbial communities from Lake Kivu, Western Province, Rwanda to study Microbial Dark Matter (Phase II) - Kivu_15m_20L... | ecosystem: Environmental > Aquatic > Freshwater > Lake... | reverse complement strand
CTTATTTTATAAAAGTTGATAAAAATGAAAAATATATTTTAAAAAGTTTTATTTGGGGAAAATTAGCACACTATTACTGTATAAGAATTTCTAAATAAGTTATGAGAAAGGAATATAGTGATAGGGATATTAGCATATCAATCAATGTGATATATCATTAGAAATTATTACATATCTCTTTAATTGTGCGTATATTCGAAAATGTGGAAATTTACATATCTAATAAATATGTTATTAGTATAATTTTTTAGGTACTGAGGTGAAATTAGACAAACACATTTAAAGAACCTGACGCTACATTTATGATAGAGTTTTTTAAAACTTAATATTTTAAAAATATTTATTTTACCCATATTGGTCTGGAATTCAAAAAAATTTCACAATTTTTCCCTGTAAAGATATTAATTTCAAATAAATTTTTTATAGAAATTTTTTTATTAATCCTAATTAATAAACAAAATTATAATTACATAAACTCATTTATGATACTCTTTATTTTTGTTAATAAATTAAATTTTTAAATTTTATATAACTAAATGGATGGCAATCATTCCAATATAAACCTAGACTTAAACATCAATTCACTTGGAAGTAAAGAAAATCATTTAGACTACGCATCCAGACGTCTAAACTTTTGTGGAGTTTGTAAGATGGTTTACAACGTAGGTGATAGAATTCCTAGGATTTTAGTGAATTGTGGTCACACATGGTGCACGAGTTGCCTTACCAAATATTATCGAAAAGAAAGAATCAGATGTCCTAGTTGCCTGAAGTTAGTGAAAAATTTGGAGAACGTCGAACAGTTGCCTCTCAACATTGACATTTTTTATGAAATAGTTCAGACAGACACAACGATAATGGACATGCTCAATCTTGATAGTAAAAATTCCTATCTGAACTTGTGTAATAGGCATACTGAAAAACAAAAACATTTTTTCTGTTCTCTTCACAAACAAAATTTTTGTAGGGAGTGTATTAAGATATACCATAGGGATGAAAAATGTTGTGTAGTTGATCTCTTTGACATCAACAAATTGTATCAACTTCAAGAGCAGAACATCTGCAAGAATAATCTTATTATCAAAACTAGACTCAAGGCTAAGGGAAAGTTTAAAAAGGAAGAATTTTTCATTGCTAATAGTTAATTTCTTTATATGATTTAATTTATCAACAATAATTTTTAATTTTACATTGTGAAGGCTATTTATTAAATTGTTTAAATTTTTCGATTTAAATTCATTTTTATTTATTAATATTCATTTAACATTAGTAAAATAACATTAAATTAGTTTTATATTTAATATTGTATCTACTATTATTTGATTCAACGATGGTACAGTAGAAAAATTCTAATTATTCTTGTTGCTCTGATTTTGTGGTGGGATCATGTTGAATGGCATCCTTCCGTAGTTGTTCATATACATATAAAGGTTAGGGTGTATATTCATTAAATTAGAATGATTTGAGTTGTTATTCATATTCTGTGTGTTATTTTGTGAACTGGGTATGTTTGATGGATTTTGATGGATGGTTCCGATGTTTGGCATATTATTCATGTTAGGTATATTCATGTTCATTTTCATTTGCATATTATTTATATTATGCATCGGAATAATATTTCCCATACCTCCTGGGATACTATTTTTTAAGTTCATATTGTTCATAAATTGAGGTCTGATATTATTCATTTGAGAATTCAATTGCTGATTTATTTGTGGATTCAGCTGGGGATTCATTTGTGGATTAATTTGCTGGTTTATTTGTGAATTCATTTGGTAGCCATGCATCATCATTTTATTTCCTCGATTAAAATTATTTGGATAATGTTTATGGTTAATATAATTAGAGTTCATATTCATCATCACACTGCTTCCATTACTAGAAACAACAGGTGTCACCATACTTTCATTCGTCTTATTCTCGAGACTCGTTTCTTTCATTACCGTAACTTCATTAATTTCATCTTTTTCCTTTTCTTCTGAAACATTTCCATAGTTGTTTACAATGTTTACATTTGTTATTAAATATTTCTTTTCGCTATTATGCCCGTAATTTCTGTAATTATTCAAATTAAAATTAGGGATTTCTCTTCCTTGAAATGTAGAATCATGAATAAAATGGCAATTATCTCCCCTGATGCATCCATTAGGCCCATGATAATTTCTGCAAGGCTTGGTAAAAATTTTATTTGTGTTAAAATTCATATTAATTTTTTGTTCTCTATTCTCAAATTGCTTACCTATCAAATTTTTATCATGGTAATTCATGACTGGAATTGTCCCTCCGGATGAATTTATTTTATTATTTAAAGGATTAATAATAGGAAGAGATGGCATATTTACGGCGGTATTAAAATTATATGCATTATTCATATTCATATTAATGGGATTTAGTGTGTTAGATGCATTCATTTGAGGAACATAATTTTTAAGAAAAGGGATGGGTGCTGTAAACTGTTGTGAACTTACAGGTTGTTGACTTAAATCTAATAAAAAAAAATTAATATTCAAGTAGTACCTTTGTTTAGATGTCGTTTCAGGTAATCCAAAATTTTAGTTTTTTCTTCTTGGGTAAAATGATTATTTTGAATTTTTTGGGATATTGTGTTTATAATTTCTGGAGTAAGTTTACTTTCTGAAAGATTGTCGATATATTGGAATATATCCGCATTCGGATTTGGTTTATCTGGATTATACACCTTCTTGGAGTTTTCTAATTTAGGAATATTTTCATCCGTGAAGCTGAAAAGTTTACTCGATCCCATTTGAGGGCAGTCTGGGATTTCAGAATCTCGGAAGTAAGTGACACTTAAAATCTTCTGACACAACAGATTTATAATATTTTTTTCCTCACTTTCGGATCCTTTCACACTAAATACATTGTAATCATCGTCGTTATTTTCATTGTAGGAATCATTGTGATGATTTGATGAAATATATAGTTCTATTAAAGATTAAAATAATGTGATTACCATATGGTCTCGTCCAAGGCATATTAGGTATCATTTTGTATAAAATATCCTTAGTTATTTTGTTCTTTTCTCGAGCTTTAGACAAATTTTCTTTCTCCATGTTGATTTCCCGAGAACGCAAGTCATTCAAAAACTTGTAATTTGGATTCTTCAGGATTTCTATTTGAATCTTTTGATATTCTTCTTCTGTGACAGCAGGGGCCTGAACTTCATCAGTCAATTTGAAGATTTTAACTCTCTCCAAACGCTCTTCTAGTTCAAATCGCACTTTTTGCTTTTTTTCTTTTAGGGACAATTTTTCTGTTTTTTTCAAAATACCTTTAAAAGTAACTTTATTCTAAATTTATAAAATGAAATTTTAAAAATAATTTTTTTACTACATTAGAACTGTTATTTGAATTTTTGATTTGAATATTTTGAATTTTGAAATTTATGTTTCCTCCATTTGCGTTCATGTTAAAGGGGGGAAGATTTGCAGGAAGGTTATTCCTCAAACTACTCGTATTATTGTAATTTCCAATATTAATTTGATTAGAACTGTTTGCACTGAAATTCTTATTATAAATATTTGCATTAGCTGCTAACATGTCATTGTTCACTGCAATCGATTTGAAATTTGCTGAAGACGAGTCTAACCCTTCATTATCTTGAATTCTAACCCTAAAAAAGTTAATAAATTGTATTGGAAAAATATTATATGATTCAAAAATTAAAAATATGTCTAATTATATTCAAAAAACATCAACACATAAATTCGTTCTTCTTTCTCATCATTATTAAATTAGATCAACTTTCACAGTTATTTTAATTGATATTCATTCTTTAATCAATAAAAACATTAAGATGTTAAATGAATTTATGTGTAAGGTTTTAAATAAAAATAAACATATTGTAATAAAATACAGGATACTATAAGAAATAGGGATATACTTTTTATAATTTTTATCGTTTGCAGACTCAATTTCTGTTCTTTGTGTTTTTCTTAGCATAGAATTATTATCTCGATAACTCGAATTTTGTTTTTTAGGCGATAAAATATCTGGAGTTGTCCTATCATCAGATGTTTCTTTGTAATATTTGAAGTCTTTATCAATTTTATCGTAATCGTAAGTTCTCTTTTTATCCTTTAAATTTTCAATCATTTTTTTCCATCTATCTACCAACTCCTGACATTTATATTTTATTGGTCTTTCGCTACTGATACTTTTACCTAGCTTGTTTATTTTTTTACCGATTTTCGAAATTTTTAGATCATGCACAGAAATAGGAAGTTTGTCGCAAAAATTTAGAATATTAGATAAAATCTCGTAAACTCTTGGGTCTACGCTTTCTTTACATTCGATTTCATCCTTGTAATCATCAATCCAATAACCTAGATGAGTTGTTCCATTTAATTGAAGAAATCTTAAAAGGCAATTAGGATTTGTAATTTCATTTAGGGCCATCGAAAGTTCTAATCGAATTTCGATTTTGTTTTCTTTTTTAATTGAGCTGATGATGCCTGCTACTTGTTTAGGTTCTTCAATCTTGGAGATAAAAGAGGATTGAGGAGTAGGATTTTGACTGATGATAGATGAATAAAGAAATTGTGAATTTTCTGTAATGGAGTTCTGAAGGTATTTTTCATTTTTGTCTGACTTTTCTGAATTTTTTAAATTGTTTATGATGTGAAACTCTGGCCTTTTTGTTTTCTTAGGAATTGACTCTGAAATTATTTCAATGTAGTCATCCATTTCAATCGGAGAGATGTCTATTGTTCCAGAAGAGATTTTATTTACATAGTTTTGTAATTCATCGACTTCAGGCTTGAAATGTTTGAGGCCGTATTTTAAACTCAAAATATTCTCATATATAGAATCTTCTTGCTTACTTTCAGAGAAGTATTTTTTAACCTAAATATTTTATCATTACATAAAGATACATTACCTCTAAGATGTTTAAATTGTTCTTTTCAGCAAATTCTTTGATTTCTGGCTCTTTTGCGTCCGGATTTGCCAAATAAAATAGGGCCAGTAAGGATGAGGTAGAATTTACATTACTTTTGATTGCTTGAGACATAGTTTTATTCATGTTGTATGTAAGTGACATTAAGATCTGTAAAATTATAAAAATTTTAATTTTTGATAATTTATATTAGAATCAAATATATTTAATTGTATAATATACTATGTTATTTAATGGAATATTTCATTACCTTTATATTAAATAGTTAATCAATGGAGAGCAATAACAATCTTCATACAAATAAACAATTAAGAGCTATTATAATTGGAGCAACGGGAGCTGTAGGACGAGAATTAGTTGATATTTTATTAAAATCTAATTATTATTCAAATATAACAGTCCTTGCAAGAAGAAAAATAGACAGGTGGAATGCCTTATCTACAGAGGAGTCACTTAAATTCAAATTCATAAACGTAGAAAATTTGGATATTCTTTCCAAAAACAAAGAAGAATTGGAAAAAATATTTAATAATGAAATAAATTATGACACTGTTTTTTGTTGTTTAGGAAGCAGAGTTAAAAAGGGAGATGAATTTGTACGGGTCGACTATGATTATGTGGTTTACTCTTCAGAACTTGCAGAGAAGCTTTCTATTCCTCATTTTTCTTTAATATCCTCAGTTGGAGCAAATTCTAAATCTTGGCTTTTATATTTAAGAACTAAAGGAAAAGCTGACGAAGAATGTCTTAAAAAGAATATACCCTATATAAGCATATTTAGACCTGGTTTAATTAAAAACAGAGATAACGATTCTAGATGTGGAGAGAAATTTTTATCTATTGTACCATTTTTAGATAAAATTACATCAGTAGATCTAGCAAAAGCAATTTCTGTCGATGATGTGAAATATCATTTAGGAAGCTATTCTACAGGATTTAATTCAAAGCGAATTTTTATTCATTCTGAAATTGAACAGTTGAAAAATGATACCATTAAATTATGATAAGAGATATAATGCTAAAACATAAATATTATTCTTCAAAATTAAGATATATTTCCATTTATAAATCTATTGAAAAGTTTTATTAAACTTAATCGAAGTAAATATTCTTATAAAGATATATTTCCAATATATTTTTTATTAAATATGATATCTTAATGGTTCTGACAATATAATTATAATCAAAATCTCACATTTATTTTAAAACTTATTGAATTCCTATATTATACTATAACCTGAAAAAATCATTTTATATCGAGTAATTTCATTAAAAATTAATTTTTAATTTTTTAATTTTACATTTAAATAAAATCTGGAACATTTTTCATATTAATTCTAAATTCCAAGAAATGTATTCCCAACCTCCTATGATTATTTTGAATTTGAACACTAAAAGAGAACAAGGAAGAACAGCACAACTTTCAAACATAAAAGCCGGAAAAGTAAAACTAATTTTTAACGAATTATAGGCTGTTTCCGACATCATCAGAACTACCCTAGGTCCTAGATCAATGCTTAAGATGCTAATGGACCCCGTTGGAGGAATCGTAATGACAAATGATGGAAATGCCATTTTAAGAGAAATTGACGTCATCCACCCAGCAGCTAAGAGTATGATTGAACTTGCCAGAGCCCAAGACGAAGAAGTCGGAGATGGAACAACTTCAGTCATCATCTTAGCAGGAGAAATGCTCTCAATATCTGAGCCATTCTTAGTTAAAGACATTCATCCGACTCTTATAGTAAATGCTTATTATAGAGCCTTAGAAGATGCTTTAAAAATTGCAGAAAGCATTTCTACCCCTATTGACATTGACTCTGAAAAGGACTTATCGAACATCATTAGATGCTGTCTTGGAACTAAATTTGCTTCAAAATGGGATAACCTTATTTCAGATTTAGCCTTGAGAGCAGTTAAAACAGTTCACAACAGAAGCTCACATGTTTTTGACTGCGATATCAAGAAATATGCCAAAGTTGAGAAAATCCCTGGAGGAACCTTACAGGATTGCGGAGTGTTGAATGGAATTATGTTAAATAAAGATTTAGTCCACCCCCAAATGAGAAAGAGAATCGAAAAACCCAGAATATTATTGATGGACTGCCCTCTTGAATACAAAAAAGGAGAATCACAAACTAATGTCGAATTTGCAAACGATGGAGATTTCGCATCTGCCTTAGAACAAGAAAGAAAAGAAATTAAATTCATGTGTGACCTTATTTTAAAATTCAACCCTGATATCTTAGTAACTGAAAAAGGAGTAAGTGATCTTGCTGCACATTTCTTACAAAAAGGAAATTGCTCAGTAATCAGAAGATTGAGAAAAACAGATAACAATCGTTTGGCAAAAGTTTCAGGAGCTGTGATTGTCAACAGACCTGAAGAAATTCAAGAATCTGACATTGGAAAACAATGCGGATTGTTTGAAGTCAAAAAAATTGGAGACGAATACTTCACTTACTTCGTTGAATGTGAAAATCCAAAGGCCTGCACAATTTTACTTAGGGGAGCAAGTAAGGATGTTCTTAACGAAATGGAAAGAAACTTGACTGATGCTATGTGCGTTGGAAGAAACATATTGGCTGATCCTAGACTAGTTCCTGGAGGAGGTGCTTTCGAAATGGAAGTCTCAGCCAGACTTATTGAAAAATCAAAAAATGTTGAAGGTTTGTTACAATTACCTTATCAAGCTGTTGCTGCAGCTCTTGAAGTCATTCCAAGAACCCTAACCCAAAATTGTGGAGCTGACGTTGTTAGAGTAATAACTGATTTACGTGCTAAACATGCAGATACCTCTGATAAAAATCATGTAAACTATGGTGTAAATGGATTAACAGGAAAGATCGAAGATATGACAGTATTAAATGTATGGGATACTCTATCAGTAAAAAGACAAACTCTCAAAACTTCTGTAGAATCTGCTTGCATGATTTTAAGAATTGATGACATTGTTTCAGGTATGAAGAAGAAATCTCAAAAGAAAGAAGATGCTGCACCTGAACCACAAGATAACGAAACCTTTGGAGATGCCAGAGACGGTTAAATAACGGAACTGAAATTTCTGAAATATTATTTAATCCCTAATATTAAAAAAATTTAATAATTTAAATTATCATTATTTAACTATATTTTTTTAATTATTATAACTTAATGAATAAAGTAATTCCATCATTTAAGATGAACAGAAACAATCAAGTTATCTTGGAAAGAAACTCAAGCAAAAAGAATTTAGAAAATATTAATATGAATAAAGATTTTTTTAGTGTAAGAGAACAAAAATCAAACAATATTATAAAAGAAAAATTTCCAACTGAAAAATCTTTGAAAGAAGAAAGCATGATTGTTAATGACATTAGAGTAAACACCAAGAAAGATATAAATATAAAAGAAAAAATTGATCACAATATAAATAATATACAATTGATTGACTTACTACATAAGAAAGAAGATGATCATAATACAGTAATTAATAAAAATCATAAGTTGAGATCTCTTGTTGTTCAGGCATCTCAAAAACTAAACGAACTAAGTGAAAAAATGAATACTAACGAGCAGCTATTCTCAAAAGAAAAGGAAACAATATTGAACGAATTAGACAGAATAACACAAAATTATCAAAGATACGCACAAAGTTATAAAAATTATTCTGAATTAGAAGAAAAATATCAGAAATTGGAAAATGACTATGAACATAATTACAATGTGTTACTGTCTTATCAAGATTCAATAAGGTATTTGTCTAATATATATTCATAAAAATAATTTATATTTTTGTTAGTGTATTCATAAAAGATTACATGAACCTTTACAATCTGATATTAAAATTCACAAGTAGCAAATATGAAAGGAATCCTTATAACTTTCTCATTGACATTAGAGAATTGATTCTAGAGAATTTAAGAAAATACCAATATACAATAGACGCGATGAATTTCCAATCAATTTATGATGAGGTAATGAAATATTTAAAATATTTATCTTATAAAATATTTATAATTTTAGTTCAACAATCTAATAAAACCTCCAGAATCACCTGTGATTCAACAAGAAAACAAGATTCTAAATAATTTCATGAATAAGCCTTCTTATGACAACAGCAATCAGCAGTCAGAAAAAAATAGCCCTAAGAATCAACGTCCTTCAAATATAATGGTCTCACCTAATGTTAAAGTTATTTTACCTAAAGAAAAAGAAATTCAAAATAAGCGTAATTCTCGTTATCATTCACCAGATATTTCTGATAAAAAATCTTCTAGATCTAAAAGTAAAGAACCACCCAAGAAAAAGCTACACAAGAGAAATAATAGCATTGATCAGGTAGTCGAGAATAAAAAGAAAAATATCGAAAATATGGAATCTAACATCAAACAATTTTTCGATCAAAGTAATGTTAAGCAAGAATTGTATGCATTAAACAATAATAATAATTATAATTTTGGAGAAAATATTCATTTTAACACTGTTTCTAAAAATAATTCGAATATCTCTAAAATTAAAGGAAACAAGAATGATTTGATTTCAGAAAGGCATATAAATAATCATGTCGGAATAGGTAGATATAATATTAATTATTATTTTTAGCTGGTTTGAAAGAGACTGAGATAGAAATAACTCCACAATTTAAAAGTTTTCCTGATAAGAACGGTTTTTATGGAACTGTTATTAAAGATTGCTATGGAAATCAAGTACAATAATATATTATTTATAACTTTAAGAAAGGAGATTTAAATCTTAAAAAAGGAGATCGCGTTGAGATAATATCTTATAATCATAATCTAGGAAATTACATTGTTTCAATGAATGAAAAACGAGGAATTATTAATGCAAATAATCTACACACTGATTTAAATTAAATAGAGTTTGCTTTTTTATTTTAAGAAAATTTTTTTAAATATTTTTTCATTTTAAATATTAAAAATTTTCCAATATATTAAGTTATTTTGATAAAATTACGAATATAATTAAATAAAATCTTTTCAATATAGTCTAAACTTATTTAACATATCATTCCCTTTCCTAATTTAGAAAATAAATTTCAGAGCATATTTTTGAGGTGTAATAGCAAAAAACAAAACAATTGGGAAAAAATCTAAAATTTGGTTAAAATTTTTATAATAGATTTAAACTTTTAATTAGCTAAACTTTTAATTTATAAACATATTGTAAGAGATACGCTTCTCCCTGCATAAAAGGTCACCCCTAAGTGTAATTGTTTTTGTATTTTTTAGGCAATTATGAAAGGTGGTATTAATTATACATTAAAAGAAAATTTTGATTACATATTTATATAAATTTTGTATCTTTAAAATTTAAATTCTAAATTTATGTAACAACAGGGATTTCTATTTTTTAATATAAATTTGAAAAAGAAAAAAAACACAGTGTAGCAGCAATATTAAAAAATTTAATAGTATATGTTATACCTATACCATAATTTTAATTTGATAAAGTAAAAATATAGAAAATATTATTTTCAATACAGTGGCGTTAATAAATGATGGAGTCTTATGGAGAGAGGCGGGAACATCAATTTAAATTAAGGGATGTTGACTTAATGGGGATTGGGGATTGGGGATTGGGGATTGGGCCAACATTATAATTCAAACCCAGATTTCATTTAAATAAATCTTACATAATTTTTATTCTTAATATAAAATAAT
>Ga0169931_10014673_pt1 | contig 10579 bp, 9 predicted proteins | sample Kivu_15m_20L_FD_129675 | JGI IMG/M metagenome (GOLD analysis project Ga0169931, IMG submission 129675) | Freshwater microbial communities from Lake Kivu, Western Province, Rwanda to study Microbial Dark Matter (Phase II) - Kivu_15m_20L... | ecosystem: Environmental > Aquatic > Freshwater > Lake ... | reverse complement strand
GGTAGTCCTGTTCGAGGTCGACGGCGGCGAATGCGCGATCTTCTCGATACGTGATCTGTCGACACCTGGCGGCGCGGGCGCGGCGGACCTCGGCACGCGGGGCTTCCACGGTGTCTACTGCGGGGCGAAAGGCGCGACGCTCACGAAGGACCTGCTCGAGGACGTCCTTGGCGGCATCTACTTCCGCCATGGCGGGGCCGTATACCGCGCCTACGGAGACGGCACGCGTCCAATCCCGGACCACATTCTGCGCGGCCCTCCGTTGCGGGGCGAGGCGGCGCCCCTGGCGCCCGTACCGGGGTGAGCGCACCAAGCCGTCTGGAAATCCGGGGGTCGCTAAGCCTGGATCCGAATTGCGGTCAGCGGTTCGCGCCGGGATCCGCCTGCGTCGCGGATCCCGGCGCGTGAGCCTCAGGCGCGCTTGAAGCCCTGGAGCTCCTTCTGGGCCCAGTCGAGGCACTTCTCGATCGACTCGCCGCCCTGGGTGATGCGCGCGATCATCTTCGGCATCACGCCCTGCACGTAGATCTGGTTCGCGATGCGCGGCGGGGCCGGGGCCGCTGCAACCGAGGCGATCTGGTGGTTGTGCGGGTTCGGGTAGTGGTAGAGCGTGCCCTTGGGCGGGCCGATCTCTGCCCAGGTCTTGAACGTCGTCAGGTTCGCGAAGGACGGGATGTCGTAGCCCTGGCTCGCGGCGACCAGCTTCTCGACCGACGAGGGCGAGCTGAGGTGGCGCAGCAGGCTCTTCGCCGCCGGCTTGTTCTTCGCGAAGGTCCAGATCCCCGCGAAATTGGCGGTGAACGGCGCGTAGCGGCCCCTTGGCCCGGCGGGCATGCCGTGCGTCCAGAGCTGCGAGCCGATCTGCGGCGCGTCGCGCACCGCGACCGCCCAGGAGCTCGGCGGGTTCATGATCAGCGCGCCCTTGCCCGAGATGAGCCAGCGGTTGTTGGCCGCGTCGTCCCACGAGAAGACGTCGTTGGGCAGCCACTGGACGAGCTTCTTGCTGTATTCCAGCACCTGCCGGACCGCGTCGGACTTGACGATGATCTCCCCCTTCGAGTTGACGAGCTGCGCGCCATGCGCCTGGAAGAGCGCGCCGACCCAGTCGACGGAATCGCCGAACTGGCTGAGCGGCAGTCCGAAGGGCACGCCCGCCTTGGCGCATTTCTCGGCGGCGACGAGGAACGTGTCCCAGGTCCAGTTGTCCGCCTTCGGCGGCGCGCCGGCCGGGTACATCGCCTGCACGTCGATGCCCGCGTGCTGCTTCATCAGGTCGATGCGCGAGCAGGGCGGCTTGAGAGCGCTCATAACGGCCCAGGGCACGGCGACCCACTTGCCGTTCACCTTGCCGAGGTATTCCGCGGTGCGGTTCGGCGCCCCGTTGGTCTTAACGAGGTCGGCAACGACGTCGTCGACCGGCTCGAGTAGCCGCGCGTTGTCGGAGGCAGTCCAGCCCGTGAAGATCAGCATGTCGTGACCGGCGCGTGCCGCCGCCTCTGCGGCGATGGTCAACATGTGCTTCTGACCGATGGTGGTGATGTAGTCGACCTTGAGGTCGACCTTCTCGCGGTCCGCCCATTCCTTGCAGAGCGCGTTCATCGTGTCGTTGGCGCCTGGCACCCAGTGGTCCCAGAGGCCGATCTCGAGCCTGCCGGCGGCATGCGCGCCGCTCACATGGATGCCGGCCGCGCCGGCGAAGGCGATCGCGCCGCCGCGCATGAGCGCGCGCCGCGTCGTCCTGTCTCTCTTCATCTGCTTCCCCCTCTGAGGCGCGGTTCCCTTCCCGCGCATGGCGCCACGTTATGTCCGCCCGCGGTGGCCGCGCAAGCCTCGCGCTGGGGCTTGCAAGCGCAGGGCGGGCGCGTTCAGATCCGTGCGGCGGCATGGCCGCACATGCACTCTCCCGGGGGGAAACGATGCGCGAGAACAAGGTGAAGTCGATCTGGCAGCGCGGCGGCGCCGTCATCAATGGCTGGCTCGGGATCCCGAGCGCGGTCGCCGCGGAGAACATGGCGCAGGCGGGCTGGGACTCGATCACCTGCGACCTGCAGCACGGCCTCGTCGACTACCAGGCCGCGGTCGGCATGATGCAGGCGATCTCGACGACGGGCGCGATCCCGCTGGCGCGCGTGCCGTGGAACGAGCCGGGCATCATCATGAAGCTGCTCGACGCCGGCTCCTTCGGGATCATCTGCCCGATGATCAATACCCGCGCCGAGGCCGAGGCCTTCGTCGGCGCCTGCCGCTACGCGCCGACGGGCTATCGCAGCTTCGGGCCGGTGCGCGCGGGCTGGGTGCACGGCGCCGACTACTTCAGGAACGCCAACGACACCGTGCTCGCCATCGCGATGATCGAGACGAAGAAGGCGATGGACAACCTCGACGACATACTCTCGGTGCCGGGGCTCGACGGGATCTATGTCGGGCCCGCCGACCTCGCGATCTCGCTCGGCCGGCCGCCGCAGGGCGACCCGACCGACGACGTGGTCAACAAGGCCATCGACGAGATCTGCGCGGCGGCGAAGAGGCACGGCGTCAGGCCCGGCATCCATACCGGCTCGCCGCAGGGCGCGCGGAACATGATCTCCCGCGGTTTCCAGTTCACGACGATCCTGTCCGACAACGCGCTGCTCGCCAACGCGGCGAAGGCCGCGGTCGCCGCGGCGCGCGGCGAGGCCGGGGGCGGGGCGGGCGGACCGAAGGGACCGTACTGAGGCCCGGCCAGCCATGGCGCGACGGACGCGAGGCCGCGCTTGAACGCCGGGTGGCGTTCGGCTATCTACCGCTCCTTCGTTGCTGGGCTGGTTTCGCTCGGCGGATTTTGGGTCCCCTTCGTCTAGAGGCCCAGGACGGCGCCCTCTCACGGCGCAAACAGGGGTTCGAATCCCCTAGGGGACGCCAAGGCGCGCGCGAAATTCGCGCGACGCCGGGCGGGGTCGCGAGGCTCAGCCCTCGTATCCGAACATTCGCGGCAGCCAGAGCACGATGTCCGGGAACAGGATCATCGCGAACAGCGCCGCGACGAGCACGGCGACGAAGCCCCAGATCTCGGCGATCATCGCGCGCAGCGGGATGCCCGTGACGGCGTTGGTCACGAACAGCAGGACGCCATAGGGCGGCGTGATCAGCCCGATCATCGCATTGACCACCGTGACGACGCCGAAATGCACGAGGTCGATGCCCAGCGCCTTGCAGGTCGGCACGAAGAGCGGAAGGATCACGAGGATGATCGTGCTGGCGTCGAGCAGGCAGCCGAGCACGAGCAGCAGCAGGTTCACGGCGACCATGAAGGCGAGGGGCGAGATCTGGATGCCCGTGAGCCAGGCCGAGACTGTGCCCGGGATGTTCTCCGCCGCCACGATGTAGTTGAAGATCAGCGCGCCTCCGATCAGCAGGCCGATCGAGGCCGAGGCGCGCGCGCCGTCGAGCGTCACGGCGTAGAGCCCCTTCCAGGTCAGCTCGCGGTAGTAGAAGGCCGCGAGCAGCAACGCGTAGGCGGCCGCCATGGCCGCCGCCTCGGTCGGGGTCGCGATGCCGCCATAGATGCCGTAGAGCAGGATGAAGGGCATCAGCAGCACGGGGAAGGCGCGCGCGGTGGCGCGCGGGATCCCAGACAGCGGCACCTTCTCGTCGACCGGGAAGTTCCTGCGCACCGCGACGAAGTGGTTGTAGGCCATCAGCACGGCGCCGATGAGCAGGCCCGGCAGGGCGCCGGCGATGAACAGGTAGCCGACCGAGGTGTCCGAGACGAGGGCGTAGAGCACCATCGGGATCGAGGGCGGGATGATCGGGCCGATGACCGCCGAGGCCGCCGTGATCGCCGCGGCGTAGCCCGGCGTGTAGCGGTTGTCCTTGGTCATCAGGTCGATCGAGATCTTGCCCGTGCCGGCCGCGTCGGCGACGGCGGAGCCCGACATGCCCGAGAAGATGATGCTGACGACGATGTTCACGTGGCCGAGGCCGCCGCGGAACCGGCCCACCAGCGCTACGCAGAACTCGTTGAGCCGCGTGGTGATGGAGCCGGAGTTCATGACGTTGGCCGCGATGATGAAGAGCGGCACGGCGAGGATCACGAAGCTGTCGTAGAGCCCCTGGATGATCTGCTCCGCGGCGAGGCCGAGGTCCTGCCCCTTGATCGCGAGGTAGGCGACGGCCGCCACGATCATGCTGAGCGATATCGGCGTGCCGAGCGCGGCGAGGCCGAACATCGCCGCGAGCGTCATCGCGAAGGCGAAGCTCACGTGCGGCGCTCCCCGTCCAGCGTCGCCATCGGCGTGCCGCGCAGCAGCGTGACGACCCGCGCGCCGTAGCGCAGGATGATCGCCACCGCGAAGATCGCATAGACGCTGAAGACGATGTCGAGGCGGATGCGCAGGCTGACGCTCGACTTGATCGAATAGAAGGTGATGTAGTCGAGCGCGCCCGGAAGGGCCGCGATGAACCCCGCGAGGATCGCCAGGGCCGAGGCCAGGGCGAAGACGCGCCGTCCGCGTTCTTGCATCGCGACGTAGAATAGGTCGAACTTCACGTGGTCGCGGTCCTTGACCACGAACGCGCCGCCCCAGAGGACGAGCCAGAGCCACGCCGTGAGGCAGGCCTCGAGGGTCCACGCGACCGGTCGGTTCACCGCGTAGCGCATGAAGACCTGCACGACGAAGGCCGAGAACATCGCGCCCATGAGGAGGACGGCGACGTTCTCGGCCCGCGCCTGGAGCCATGTCGCGATCTTGTGCAGGGCGGTTCTCCCGGCGATGGCGCCCCGCCGGTCGACGGCGGGGCGCCGCTCGCGACGCGGCGTCAGCGGATCGCGTTGATCTTGTCGACCATGCCGGCCGGCCAGTCCTTCGCGAACCTGGACTCGAGATAGGCCTTCTGCACGTGGGCGCGGAAGGCATCGACGTCGGGCGCGTAGACCTTCAGGCCGCGCTCCTTGAAGAAGGCCTCGAGTTCGGCCTCGAGCTTGAGCTGGCGCTGGCGGCCGAGCTCGGAGGCGTCGTCGGAGGCCTTCTGCACGATGTTGCGCTGCGCCGGCGTCAGGCGGTCCCACACGCGCTTCGAGAACGCGACGTAGTTCTGGTCGACGAGGTGGCTCGTCAGCACGATCTGCTTCGTCACCTCGTAGAACTTGGAGTCGCGGTTCGTCGGCAGCGGGTTGTCCTGGCCGTCGACCGCGCCGGTCTGCAGCGCGGTGTAGATCTCGGTGAAGGCCAGCGGGAGCGGGTTCGCGCCGAGGGCCGTGCCGAGGAACAGCCACGCCTCGGTGTTTGGCATGCGCAGCTTGGTGCCGGCGAGGTCGGCCGGGCGGCGGATCTCCTTGTCGGTGCGCAGGTTCAGCTGGCGGCGGCCGAGATACATGACCGAGAGCAGCTTCACGCCCAGGCGGTCCTCCACCGGCTTCTTGAGCTCGTCCATGATCGGGCTCGCGAAGACCTTCTTCTGGTGGTCCGCGTCGCGCAGCAGGTAGCCGGCGGTGAAGATCGACCATTGCGGGAAGATCGTCGCCAGTTCCTGCGCCGAGGTGATCGACATCTCGAGGTTGCCGCGCGCGATCGCCTCGAGCTCGGTGCCCTGCTTGAACAGGGTCGAGTTGTAGTGCGGCTGGTAGGTCGCGAAGTCCTTCACCGCCGGGCCGAAGACCTCGGCGAGCGCGACGGAGCGCTGGTCGGTCGGCGTGGCCGGCGTCGACATGCGCAGGGTGAGGGCGGCCTGCGCCGCGGCCGGCGTCGTGCCGGCGGCGAGGGTGGCGGCGCCGATGCCGCCAAGGAACGGGCGGCGCTTGAGCGAGACTTTCATCGTGTTTCCTCCGGTCTTGGGGGAGTTCGCGGGGGCCAGACCATAACAGGTTCGGCGCGCGAGTTAAGCGGCGCGCATCGCGGCGGGGCCGTGCCACGGGGGCGGCTCAGCCCTTCCGGCGGCCTGCCACGTCGTCGAACCCTCCCTGCGCCGGGGTCTCGGCCCAGACGCGGAAGGCCGCCGAGGGGGACACGGCGCCCGTCGCCATGAGGTCGTGCCACGCGCCGCAGGCGTCGAGGAAGTGGTTCACGCCCACCGGCCAGATGACGAGGCTCAGCGCCTCGGCGAGCTTCGGCTCGGGCACGCCGCGGCGATACGCGGCGCGGATGTGGAAGCGCAGCCCGGCCTCGCGGCGCACCGCGGCATTCGTGGCGGCCAGCGCGAGGTCGACCAGCCCCGGATCGACGCCCATGCCGGCGACGAGCGCCTCGACGCCGGCCCCGTAGGCCGCTTCCGCGTCGAGGCCCGGCAGGTAGGCGCCCCAGTGCTCTCCCATGAAGGAGAGGTTGCGCGCGGCGGCCGCGTAGCCGACGAGGCGCGCGATGCCTTCCGCCATCGGGCGCGTGCCGCCCGCCTTAAGGAAAAGGTCGAGATGGTGCGTGCCGATCGCCTCCTCGACGGCGACGAGCACGGCCATCCAGACGAACTCCTTCTCGAAGTCGTCGAGGTGGCGCCGGCCGAGCGTCAACGCCCGGTACATGACGAAATAGGCCTCGTGCAGGTCGGGCAGGGCCGCGGCCATCGCGCCGTGGTGCGGCAGCAGGAAGCCGCGCGACCTGCGCAGGTCCTCCAAGCGCCGGCGCAGTTCGTCCGGCGTCGGCAGTTGCGTGTTCGCGCCCATCGGTCCTCGTCACCCCGCCGCGGCGCGCGGCGTCACTTGCGCCCGGGGCCCATCATCTGGTCGGGCAGCCAGGTCGCGATCTCCGGGAAGGCGCAGAGTATCGCGATCGCGAGGACCATGCACATCACGTAGGGCACCGAGCCGGCGAGCACCGTCCTCGTCGGCACGTCGGGCGCGATGCTGTTGACGACGAAGAGGTTGAGCCCGACCGGCGGGGTGATCAGGCCGATCTCCATGTTGATCGTCACGATGACGCCGAACCATACCGGGTCGAAGCCGGCGGCGGTCACGATCGGCAGCAGGATCGGCGCGGTCATGAGGATGATGCCCGCGGGCGGGATGAAGCAGCCGCAGACCAGCAGGAAGAGGTTGATCAGCCCCATCAGCACCCAGCGGTTCAGGTTCGCGTCGGCGATGGCCTGCGCGAGCGTCTGGGTGAGGTAGAGCGAGGTCAGCATGTAGCCGAACAGCACCGACGCCGCGATGATCGTCATGATCATCACGGACTCGCGCGTCGTGGCGCGCAGGATCTCCCACCACGCGCGCGGGTCCCACATGCGGTAGAGCAGGACGGCGAGCAGCACGCACAGGGCCGCGCCGACGCCGGCGGCCTCCGACGGCGTCGCCACGCCGCCGTAGAGCACGTACATCACCGCCGCGACGATGAAGAGGAAGGGCAGGACCTTCGGCAGGACCTCGAGCTTCTCGCGCCAGGAGTAGCGGAACTCGCTTGGATAGGCGCGAAAGCCGCTGCGGCCGATCTTGTAGATCGTCCACGCCATGAACAGCGCGGTCAGCAGGAGCCCCGGCACGATGCCGGCGAGGAAGAGCCGGCCGATCGAGGTCTCGGTCGCGATGCCGTAGAGGATGAAGGTGATCGAGGGCGGGATGAGGATGCCGAGCGTCCCGCCCGCGCAGATCGACCCCGTGGCGATCTCGTCCGGGTAGCCGCGCTTGCGCATCTCCGGGATGCCCATCTTGCCGATGGCCGCGCAGGTCGCGGGCGAGGAGCCGGTCAGCGCCGCGAAGAGCGCGCAGGCGCCGAGGTTGGAGACGACGAGGCCGCCGGGCACGCGGTAGAGCCAGCGGTCGAGCGCGAGGTAGAGGTCCCGCCCGGCGGGCGAGGAGCCGATCGCCGCGCCCATCATGATGAACATCGGGATCGAGACGAGCGTGAAGTCGTGGAGGCCGGAATAGAGCGTCTCTGCGGCGATGCCGAGGGAGTCGAGGCCCTGGAAGAGCACGAGGAAGATCACCGCGACGGCGCCGAGCGCGAAGGCGATGGGCGTCCCGGTGACGAAGACGGCGAGCGTCGCGACGATGACGACGAGGCCCTGCGTCGCTGGGCTCACGTGCCGGTCTCCCGCACGGCGATCGCCTCGGCGACGCTGGTGCCGGGCGCGATCCCGAACGGGTGCTGGCGGCCGGACAGCAGCTCGGCGAGGTCGGCCAGCATCTGCAGCGACAGGACGACGAGGCCGACGGGCATGGCGAGGTAGGGGATCCAGAGCCGCGCGCGCCACATCGACTCCGAGCGCCAGTTGTTGTCGAAGGCCTCGTGCCAGAAGGCGATCGCGAGCCAGGACAGGACGAGCGCGAAGAGCAGCGAGAGCGCGCTCGCCGCGAGCGCCAGCCGGAACCGCGCGGCCGGCCCGACATGCAGCGGCAGGACATCGACATTCACGTGGCCGCGCGTCATCAGCACGTAGGGTCCGCCGAGGAAGGTCGCGGCGACCAGCGCGAAGGTCACGAAGTCCGTCTGCCAGATCGTCGTCTGGCCGAGCACGTAGCGTACGACCACCATCTGGCAGACGACGCCGACCGAGGCGGCGATCAGCGCGGCGGCGCAGAAGCCGCCGAGCAGCGACAGCGCGCGCACCGCGCGGATCGCGAGGTCCATGGCGCCGGCCCGCCCGGCCGCGGCGCTCACTTCACCGCGAGCGCGGCGTCGATGAGCTTCCTGCCGTCGGAGACCTCGGCGGCGAAGCGCTTGTAGGAGCTCTCCTGCGCCAGCTTCACCCAGGTATCGTACTCGGCGCCGGTCATGGTGACGACCTCGACGCCGGCCTTGCGAAAGGTGTCCACCATCTGCGAGTCTAGCCCCTTGGACTCGGCGTCGAAATAGGCCTCGGACTTGCGGGACGCCGCCATCAGCGCGTCCTGCTGCGCCTTGTTCAGCTTGGCGAAGCTGCGCTTGGACATCAGCACCGGCTCGTACATGAACCACAACGCGTTCTCGCCGGGCGCGGTGACGCACTTCACCTGCTCGTGGATGCGGAAGGACACGAAGCTGCCCGTGCTGGTGTCGGTAGCGTCGGCGACGCCGGTCTGCAGCGCGTTGTAGACCTCGTTGCTCGGGATGTTGACGATCGACGCGCCCGCCGCCTGCCACATCTCGGCGAAGGTCGGGCCGGCGGAGCGGATCTTCAGCCCCTTCATGTCGGCCGGCGTGCGGATGCAGCCCTTCTTCGATGCGACGGCGCCCGCGAGCCACGCGTCGGCGAGGACCATAGCGCCGGCGCGGTCGATCTTCGACTTGATCTCCTTCATGAAGTCGGAATCGTTCAGGCGCTTCGCGCGCTCGTGGTTGCGCACCAGCCCGGGCATCAGCGTGGCGCTGAAGGCGCCGACCTTGCCGCTGGCGTAGTCGAGCGGGAAGGCTGTGATGTCGAGCTGGCCGTTGACGATGGCGTTCCACTGGTCGTTCGGCTTGAACAGCGAGGCGCCGGGATAGACCTGGACGTCGAGGCCGACATTGGCGGCCTTCACCTCGCGCGCGATGATCTGCACCATCTCGTCGCGCGGGTCGCCCTTGCCTCCGGGGAACTGGTGCGACGCGCGCAGCACCGTCTGGGCCTGCGCCCCGGCTGCGACGAACATGGCCGCGGCGGCGGCGAGCGTGGCGATCCTGCGCATAGTGTCCCTCTCTGGGCGACCTCCGGGGCCGCCATGCGGTTTGCTGCAGTCTACCTCGCGCCGAGGCGCCGGTAAGCCCCTATCCGCCGGAGGGGTTCACGAGAAGCGAGCGATGCCGAGCGGCCCCGGGTCGACGAAGGGCGCGACGCCGGTCACGAGGTCCGCGACCAGCCTGCCCGTGACCGCGCCGAGGCCCATGCCCCAGTGCCCGTGGCCTACGGCGAGCCACATGCCGGGCTGGCCGGGCGCGGGGCCGATGATCGGCGCGCTGTCCGGCGTGTTGGGCCGCGCGCCCTTCCAGGGCTTCGCGTCGAGGCGGCGGTCGATCGGCGCGATCTCTCGCGCGAGCCGCTCGCAGGCCTCGAGCTGCGACGTCGTCGGCGGGGCGTCGCGATCGGCGAACTCCGCGCCCGTGGTCAGGCGCAGCCCCATCGCCATCGGGTTGAGGCCGAAGCCGCCCTCGACGTCGTTCACGGGGCGCGTGATCGTCGCGTTGCCGGCGAGCGCGTAGTGCATGTGGTAGCCGCGCTTCACCGCGATCGGGACGGAGATGCCGAACCGCGCCAGCAGGTCCTTCGCCCAGGGCCCGAGCGCGACGACGACATGCGGCGCGGCGATCGCGCCCGCCGGCGTCTCGAGCCGCCATCCCGACGCCTCGCGCGCCAGCAGCGACGCGTCGGCCGCCACGAGCCTGCCGCCGCCGCGCGACACGAGCGCGGCATAGGCCTTGGTAAGCGCGCCCGGGTCGTAGGTGTGGCGCGTGTTGGGCATGAACGTCGCGAAGCGCAGCACGGGGCGCAGCGTGGGCTCGAGCCCGGCGATCCCCGCGCCGTCGAGCTCGCCGACCTCGATCCCGTAGCGGCGCAGGAGGTCGCGATCGCCGGCGGCGCCGTCGAAGCCCGCGCGCGTGCGGTAGCAGCGCAGCAGCCCGTTGGCTCCGATGAGGTGCGGCACGCCGGCTTCCGCGGCGAGGTCGAGATGCGCCTGCGTCGCGTGCGAGGCGAGCGGCGCGAGGCGCGCGGCGGCGGC
>Ga0169931_10014671_pt1 | contig 10580 bp, 5 predicted proteins | sample Kivu_15m_20L_FD_129675 | JGI IMG/M metagenome (GOLD analysis project Ga0169931, IMG submission 129675) | Freshwater microbial communities from Lake Kivu, Western Province, Rwanda to study Microbial Dark Matter (Phase II) - Kivu_15m_20L... | ecosystem: Environmental > Aquatic > Freshwater > Lake ... | reverse complement strand
TAAAGTTGTACGACGACGTGGCTGCTGGTGCGTTTGTCCTCTACAGTACTGTCCTACTGTACTCGTTGTACTGGCTAAGCTCTGTGATCCTTTGTCCCTCATACGGGTGGGCGGGTGGGTACCATACGGGGGAATCTTTGTTGAAAAAAAGTCTTTGTCGTTCGTGTTCGTATGGTTAAGGAAGGGATTTTCTATTGCTTAGATTTGTCTCGTTCATGAGTAGAAGAAGATAGAGAAGACAACGAAGCACGTCATAGAAATCGTTGTTAAAATCAAAAGAAAAACATGATCAAGAACATGTCAATGATGGATGAGGAGAACCCACCTGCATTAGAACCTCTATTATCATCCGAATCCGAATTTAGCTGTGAAATCTCTGTATCATCGTCGACCAACAGCAGTTCGTGTGGAAGCTGGAAGGAAGAAGATCTTCGTGTTTTAATATACACGACATGTTACAATGTTATTGATGGGTATGTTCACCTCAGTGTAATCTGCCTTGTTTAGAGCAGCTTTAAAAGAAACTTTTAAATCATGTTTTCGCTGGTTTAACAAGAGGTGCTCTTATACATATTTTTGCTTTTTCTCTCAAAATGAAAATTTAATTAGGGTGACGATTACAATACGTAAATTAGAACAAGAAATATTAGCTGCGGGTGCAGCTGTTTGTATCCTAACAACGAAAAGTGGGAATGATGAGAATACCGATATAGTCGGTGTACATCCGAATCGGCAAGTTATCTTTCTGGATAACTCCGTGGCATTACCAGACTTTGTCTCCAATGATTCCTTGGCATCCTATCATTTAGGATTTTCTATCTCTTCTGCCATTCAAGCAAAGATACGTGAATTCCAACCCTCGATCATACATGTGACATGTCCAGATTTAGCTGCATTACATGTCATACATTATGCAAGGACACATCAATTACCACTCATGGGTACATATCATAGTAATATTCCGGATTATATGCTTTTTACACCGGGCATGCTTTGGTTAAAACCTATCCTGGAAGGTATATTCAAACATATATATAACTTCTTGCAAGTACTTTATGTTCCTACTCCGTATATTCGTAAAAACTTGATTGAGCAACAGAAATTTGATCGGTACGTTTCTTAGTTCTTATCATACTTTGCAAATGTATGGATTTGTCATTGAAAATGATGAATTACAAAACCATTGACATTATAATTCTGAATCTTTCTTTTGTATCACTCTTCTCTCATTCTCTATCACGTAGTATAACTAATGTTCAAGTTTGGGGTCGCGGAGTAGATCTTGAAAAATTTTCACCAAAGCATCGATCCAATTCTTTTCGAGAAAAACTATACGTAGCAGATGATGTACCTATAATTCTTTTTGCGGGAAGATTAGTACATGAAAAACGTCCAGATGTTTTTGCTGCTGTCATACGGCGTTTAGAAGCCATGAAGTTAAGGTATCATGCAGTTATTGTTGGTGCAGGTCCATGTGAAAATATGGTAAATGATTTACCAAATACAACCTGTTTGGGATGGTTAAATGGACATCAGTTGTGTGAGGCATATGCATCGTCCGATATTTTCTTATTCCCTTCCTCGGTAGAAACATTTGGAAATGTTACCCTAGAAGCCGCGGCTTCAGGATTACCTCTCGTGGTGGAAGGAGGTTGTTCAGGTCATTTAGTAAAGGATGGTATCAATGGATTTGCATGTACTGCTGGAAATGAAGATGAATTCTTTGAGGCTACCGTTAAGTTAGTTCAAGATGCATCACTACGAGCTAGTTTTTCTATAGAATCCTTGAAAGTTAGTGAGACTATGGAACAACGATTCGTTTCCAAGAAAATGGTAAAAAACTATACCATCGTCGCAGATGAATTTTATGATAAGTATCAGGGTATGCATGAGAATCGTGATGAAGTTTACCAAAACTCTGATTCTTTCCGAGGTGGAACAGATCCTCGTCCCTTTGGCATGTCTATTTTCGAATTTGTCTTTGTTCATATTTTTTTTAAATGTCTTATTATATTGGTAAATGGGTCTCAATGTGTTGCGGGATTGCTGAAGTGTACAATAATATCAAAACTATGCCTGAGAAGGTCCACAAATAAAAAAACTGAATGTATGGAGAAAAGCGATAGTGCTGAGATGAATTTTGATACATCAGATAATGTTCCATTGTTATCTGATTCGGTTCAAGAGGATAATATTCCAAGTGATGGCGATAGAAAGGTTTACAGTAAAAAACGAAGCGGATTCTCTTTTGCCAACGTTGCCATATCGATTGGAGATTCTCGTCTTGCGGTAAATGTTGCAATCTTTTGTTTGAGCATGGTTCTTTTCCTTTGGAGAGTTTCTAGCTCCGTAAAAAGAATTGTCTCATCTAAATTCAAGGGAAGTGAGTGGAGGAGGGCTAGAACGAAGAGTGGGGACATAGAAAATAAACCTTCTCGTTCAAGCCGAAATTTCTTCCAATCCGAAGCAGGGAATTTAAGTCTCAAACAACGAAACCGATCGCCGAATTCTGTGGTTTCCTTTGTATAATTGAAATGTATCGATCATGTTACCCAAATGAAATTAAAATGGGTGCTTATTTCTGTAACAAATTATATTCCTACTCTACTGTTTTCAAGAGTTTGACCGTTGAATGTAATGCAATAAACCATAAACTATATTACTTCATTTGTTGTATTGTAATCGACGATTTCAATTCCGTACTTACCGATGCGCCGTCACCCAAATTAATAACAACGACTACGACATTGCCTAAAATGACTGTGTAGATAGGTAGTAGGACTACTGTACCGGGGTACCTACAGTTGCTGCACCGATTCGGCAAAATGAGACAAACAACAAACAACTGCACGAAGTAGCCTACGTTACAAATGTAGCCTTTGCTGAAACTCTTTGCTTATCTGAATAATAATTCTCTAACCCCGATGAGTCATTCCTAGGTGTCATCACCCTTCCAATTATGAATGTCGACGTCTATCGTTTCTATGCTACAATCCTTGTATTCGGATACACCAATGACCTGCTGATGAATAGGTGGCTAGTGACAGGCATGATGATATCGTTACGCTCGAAAACGTCCCTTTTCAACAGTTTTAACAAATGCATACGATCGAGATGCAGACGCCAAGATCTAGTAGGTTCTTACAATTTGAAATCACAAGGGTTGTATTCAAAATTCTTGGATAAAACTCACATTCGAAACGATGAATCCATAAATTTTAACAACATTCACCGTCAAAATACAAACCTTCCAGTTCGACGTGAACCTCAACAGCAATATTCCGATATTCTAGATAGTATTTTTAGTAAAAATGACAATGGATCTCGAAAGAAAGTAAAAATAAATTCATATTGGTATGAGTCTTTGAAACGGATTAATAAGCACAAGGCGAGGGTTCTTGTATCCCAAGTGAATCCTTTATGTCCTTTAGGCTTCGATCCAGCCGCGACACCTTTCATGAATATGACCTCCGATAATGGTGTTGGGATTGACGGATATAATACTAATATTGCTACAAGTAGTACAAACAACAAAAGGGGGTCACTTTTATCATATGTACGCGAACAGAAGGAAAGATACCCTGAGTGTATTATCCTAACACGCGTCGGTGAGTTTTACGAGGCATATGGAGTGGATGCAATACTGCTCGTTGAGTATTGTGGATTAAATCCGATGGGAGGAAAAGCCAGAGCGGGATGTCCCGTCCGAAATATTCAAGCGACCTTAGATAGTCTTACTTATGAAGATTACACTGTCGCCGTCTTTGAAGAAGCACCCGATACCGACTCAGCTCCTACTAGGTCATCTGGGTCCAAATCACGCCTAAAACATCGTTTTCTAGGATCTATTGTGAGCCCGGCATCTCCACTTTATAAATATGGCCAAATTTTAGGTGAGACTGTTGGAAATGATTATACTGATTCCTTATTTCGACCGTATGTGGGTGTAATATCGTCGGCATCTGGTTATACCCTCGTGGAGATTTCTCGAGATGAGAGAACTGTTCGAGTTTTAGATCGACTTACCGCCGAGGCTGTTGCTTGCAGATTATCTGCATTTCCACCAGCTGATCCCCTCTTTTATTTACCCGTCGATAAGGAGTTATCAACTCATAGTCACCTTTCATTTCTCCCATCTAGGTCTGATTTTTCCTTGCATGGTCCTGGCTCAAGGCTTAGGATTCAATACTTAAAGTCCCCGCCTCGACAAGATCTTGTTGGAGGTGCAGGTTATGCAGATGTTGACATTTGGAGAAAATTTATTCTCTCCGAACTGTTGAAGCGCCCAGAAATCTATGATTACGAACCTACATCGGATCAAAACTCTGAATCAACTCGATCGTTGACATCAGATGACTTTTGGGTTGTTGGTGAATCCATAACGTTTGCAAAAGCTCTCAGCTTGGAAACGGCTACGCAACTGGGACTTATGGGTGATCGTAAGATTCCAAATTTAGTAGACTATCTCGTACCCGATACGGCTCCCGCGTCTACTCGTCGATTTCTGAGGAGGTGGCTATTGACGCCTCCCCCTCATACTGTTGGTGATGCTATGCGACACTTAGTTCGATTTATAAGGAAAAGTAACCAACCGCTCCCTCCTTTAATCATTCCACCAATAAGGAATGTGCTTGCATTAGTCCGTACTAGGCAGGCCAGTGACCATGTTTTCCGTGAGGTATATGCGTCATTGGAATCTATTATCATCATATTGAATGACCTAAAAGGTGAAACTGAAATCCAAAGCCTTATTACATTAATTAACCACGAGTGTGGGTTACGGGTTGAAGCCCGAGATTTATCTTTACGTTGTATGGAAGCACAACGAGTATTAGCGGATGTAGTTGACCTATATCCAAATGAATCTATGCCTAGAATCGACCCGATGATTCCTGCAAACTACTTCACTCGCAACGAAATAACTTGGCGCGGAAAAGTTCTCCGAAATTGTGCTCTGTCGGATTATTTAAGAGTAGAAGAAGCGAAGCAAAATTTATTGGATACTGTTAGCAAAGATTTTTTAGGTCCTACTGAATATCGACAGCAAGATAAATCACCCATCGTCCAAGATTTGCATGATAATTCATTTTATTTAAAGGAAATACCTTCCTGGGCGATTGATAGACAGGTTTACATCCATCCTCATGATCGTTACAGGAAACTGATTCGCAATCGTTACACGACTTTAGCCGTTGAAAGTGCCATGGCTGATTACGTCAATGCTTGTGAAAATGCATCAATATCTGTACAAAATCGACTGGCTCAACTCTCAGAGAGCCTTTGCAATGAAGGTCATTTGAGTACTATAACGCAAGCAGCTCATGCGAACCTTATTCTGTCTACGATATCCAACCATGCTATACAATCTAATCGTCATGGCTGGAATATCGCTGATTGTATTGAGAGTCAAGATGCGGAAAATGGCATAGCCGCGCAGATCCGAGATCTGTGGCCTTATTGGATGAGGTCATCAGAGGCTGTAAAAAATTCTTTTGATCTAAACGGAGTTTTCCTTCTAACTGGTAAGCTTTTACATTACTTCTTATCGCCTTACGATTGGACATCATGCTAAAGAGTGTTTTTATCAGCCCCTAATATGAGTGGAAAGTCTACTCTCATGAGGGCGACCGCAGCTGCAGCTCTTCTGACTATTTGTGGCCTCTCTGCTCCGGTAGGTCAGAGTAACACATGGGTGCGCCGGTTTGACCATTTATTTCTGAGAGGTGCCTCGTCAGACGTTCCATCTGAAAATAAATCGGCGTTCGGAGCTGAAATGGCAGATATAGCAAGTATGATCAGGTATGTTTGATTCATGCATTCATTGATCGTCATCCAAGGTCTATCTTCCCGTCATACGTCTTTCTATTTCAAGATCATGTACACCGAACTCCCTTGTATTTGTAGATGAAGTGGGGCGTGGTACAAGTCCTATGGATGGAACGTCTTTAGCTGCGGCGATTCTTGAATACTTTGCGAGTAGTAAAATAAAAGGGGTTTTCGCTACGCACTTGCATGATATTTTTAGAATCCCGTTCCATGAAAGTGCATGTAGAAGTATTATCAAGAAGCAATTGGCAGAGAATGAACCTTACGTCCTTACTGACGGTGAATGCATGGATTCCTTAGCTTTTGAAACAGCGGCTAAATTTGGCTTGTCAGATCCTATTATTTCACGGGCTAAAGAATTCCGCATGAACTTTGTCACCTCTGGTCTTGGAGACTCGCTGATTCGCAATCCTTTTCAGAACCAGCCCTTTTCCTCCGAGCTAGTCGAAACAGTTAAAAGAATTATTGAGCATACGACCAAGCGTGAAGCAGTATACGTTCGCTCTAAATGGCCACCACCACCCTCATTCGAAGGGTCAACTTGTTTGTACGTTTTAGTAATGGATGATGGACAACTATTGTATGTTGGGGAAACAGACTCTATCTCGAAACGCCTAACGCAACATCGTCGTGATAAAAAGAAAGCGGCTGCACATGCACTTTTAGTTGCCGTAAGTGAGGGTAAAACAGAAGCCCGTGACCTCGAAGCTATCATCATACGGGAGCTTAATTCGCGAGGTTTTAATCTCTTATCAACCGTGGACGGAAGGAGAAATAGTCTTAGATAATTTTTTACGATAATTAATGTTTCGTTCAATCATCGCTAAATTGAATGTTCAATAGATTACCAAGTGTATATCATTCTAATTGTCTATTTTTTACTTTGTTGAGATGCGTTCTTGTATTGTTCGCGTTGATGATCTAATAGCTGTTTTTGCATCCTTTTCGAGTCTCTTCTATAATTGTCACGATATCCAGCGGGTACGGAAATTCTATATCTAAGTTCCTCTGTAGTTAAACCCTCCGATATTTCCAAGAATGTTCCAAGAACTGTACTGATATGATTAGGAGTAGTCTTGTCAACCCTGAAAGACCGATAGTACCAGTCTCCGACGGTAGGATCAAATCCAACTTCTATGATTTTGCACCCGTTAGCTTCATTTTGATCGGCTTCAAGTCGTAACCTATCACTGACTGGAAGATTGATAAAACGAGTCATATCAATGATCGTACCTTCCTCACCAAGAACACCAACTCGTATTTTCGAAGATTCGTCTTGGTATGACGAAGGTAATATTTGCACATCAATAGTCGTAACGTCTATGTATTTCCATTTCAGCAACTGATTGTCAGTAGAACAGACATATGGAGTATTAGGTTGAAATATGATACCATCTGTTAAATGATTGTGAGTGTTTCCCATTCTGTAATACCGTAAACCTTTTTCCTCATGAATATGATCAAATAAGCGATCGATTTGTGTACGTTTAACAAAATTTTTCCTCACAAGTGGTAATGCTGTAGTTGGATGAACAACCTCTGACTCTGAAAAAATATCTATTTTGGGATCATTGTCTATGCAAAATGTTGCCTTCGTCAAGTGTATCAATCGCTGCTCAAAGTTTAGATGAAGTATAGGATGATCAGCTGATACACATAAAACATCAAACACAATAAATACAGGACGACGTAGTTTTCTATGCATGACAACCTCACCGTCCAACACTGCTCCTTTTTTTACAGATTGGATTAAAGCTAGCATGGGGTCTACATTGGCTCCTTCCATATCATGCATAATCGGAATCGGTTGTTTACCCTTCATAGCTCGATCCACAAGTACAGTTGTCTCACCAGTAAAAATCATGAAATGACGTACGCCATCCGTTTTTTCGCTTAAAAAGTAAGCATTTTCATCATTCTGTTGTATTTCATCTACATGATGACGTGAAAAATTAATAGGCATACATCCGGGAAAATTGATTTTTGGACTATGAGTAGGAAGGGATGATGAATTTTGATTCATACTGGATGACGATGATGCGATGGCAGATGACCACTGTTTTGTTTCTACAAACTGTTTTATAGAATGACATTGAGCCAATGCTAATCGGACCGCAGCTTGATTGGGATGTTCTCTTAGAAAGTCGTCCACACTCAAGACATCACTATTGGGATTAATTTGACTAATCATCCACCATAATTGTTTGGACAAATCATTACATAAATTGTTAGCTTTCAATGGATCCGTTTCACTCAAAAGTTTCGATGTAGTAACATTATTTAACTCAAATTCGATTTCATATTCTATTCGTTTTTGTTTCCCTGTATATTGTGAATGTGATGTTGTTGTTGTTACTTCAGTAACATCTAGTATCCATGCAAAGGAATTGTCTTTTCTGGAAAAGGTTCTACGTTTTTTTAAACGTATTTGATCCCATCCTGTGGGTGGTTCTTGTATTTGTGCATCTTGAACTTCCTCCGTAGATAAAGTTAATCTTAAATCATAGGGTGCTGATGGTAATGCAATATCTGTACCTTGAATTTTAATTTTTGTTTCCATTCGTCCTAGGGGTTGTCTTTGAGTCGTAGCAGTATTCGTTTTTCTGTCCTCGTTTGGATTTGTATTACGTTCTCCAGGAAAACAAACTCGATAATGTCCAGGATAACCTGTGTATACTGTTTCTATTTTTTCATATTCAACTAAATCTCTTTTGAGTATTGAACTTTCACTCATTCCTCCATGATGATGATCTAGACGAACACCAAAAGCTGTGGATATTGGACTAGCCTCAGATAATCCACCCATGGTCCATTGTAAGAAATGAGATCGACTTGTTCCAGCCTCAAAGTTACACCGTGGCTGTTGTTTGTTGCTATCATTCTCTAACATGGAATCTTGTGATGAACAAAGGAATGCTGTAGCAACAACTGATTTACCTTGCATAGGTACACGTTTTGGACCGGACGATAAAACTCTGGCATCGACAAATCGATCTCCTCCCCCGGATGTTGTTTTGAGTATACCTAGCCGTCCTTCAATTTCGAAATGAAAGTTTGTAGTATCCTTCTTAGACATTGCATTTATTGTTGAAGAAGATGAATGACGTAAGGCAGATTGTCTTGCTTGAATTAAAAAGATTTTAATAGCATCTTCGGGATTGACTGGTCGAGACAAGAAAGGATTGTTTGACTGTTGTTGTAAGAGATGATGACTTCTTTCAACAGCTGTTTCTGTATCAATCTTTTCTTTCTTAGCTACTAAGTGAGATAGTGACGTAAAAGCTGCTCTCTTCTCCGACATGGCTTGATGATATTATTATTATGGACTTGGCGTCACGTTTCCTCTTGTTTTTTTAAGTTTGCATGCCTTGCAAAACATACATCTGAATGAACGGGAGACAGAGGGACAGCGTCTGTCCTCTTAAATAGGAACGCACGACTTACATTGTTTTAAACATACGCTACTCTAAACAAATTCTTCGAAACATAAGCTGAGAGATCTGAGTATTATTCCTCATCATTTATGTCGTTCTTTCGTCATTGGGGCAACTCTTTGATTATATAAGGTGAATTTAAAGCCTTTTGGCAGTGGTTGTTTTTATTTTTACTTATTTCAATAACCATTAATCTATGAGAATTATTATTATTATTCCTCATCATTGTCTGATAGCGATTAGGAATTATAATCGTCCTCATCATTATCGCCACTATCCCAATCCTCGCTGTCAAGACTGTAAAACTTCCGTTTTCGAATCGCCATGTATTCCTCTTCAGTAGTTATGGTAGTGTGTTTCAGCTTGGCATTCAAGTTCGTTCGACGGATTGCGCGAAACTTTGCCGTAGCACGCTCTATTAACTTTTCTTTACTAGGCAATTCACGTTCACCTCCTTGCCTACCTCCATAAAATAGCCAATGTTTGGTATTGTGATATTCATCGATCTCTTTTATCTGTTTTTTGTATTGATACCATTTGCCTATAAATGCCCCCAGGTAAATAAATGATGATGTTGCACAACAATGACCATAAAGTTGCGTTTATTCACTTACCAGAAGATGAAGCTTTGCTCCTATTCAATAAAGAAGGCTCCATATACTCTTTCCAACCTTTCGTAAATGTCATACCGGAATAAATGAGCAAATGAACGGCTTCCGATTCGGCAGTGGTCCAATTGGGAGCTGTTAGAGGAATCCGACACATTTTCCGTCGACTAAACGTAGTTTCTGGATTATCTTCTCGGTATTTTCTGTTTGCATTCGACTCAGTAATTTCTTCTGGAGTGAATGGCCCAGATGCAATGACAGTTGGGGCGACCGCTGGCGAAGTAACCAGTTGCGTTGACGCAGTTCGATTCGCATCATCGCGGATACCTGCAACAACAAACTTCACCAAAGTGGGTGATCCGTAATCATATTCAAACGCCATCTTATCACCAACTTTAAGATTCAAACTGCTCACGGGGACAGTTTGAGGATCTATATCGCTGCTGGAAAGTTTATCTACCGCGTAGGATTTTTTACGAAACTTTATGTTCCACATATGGGCACTCATTCCCTCTCCAAGCTTTGCGCGTAAACAGTAGTCAAACAATCCTGCTACAACATGAAGTAAGGTTGATTCTGGCATTCTAACTTCAAGGATTACATAAATTCCAGTCCCCAGGCATTCCAAGGTTAGTACTTGGGGTTGCTGTGCAGTTATTATATCAACTTCGGTTCTTTCCGCAAGCATTGCTGCCCCTAAATCTGTGGACGC
>Ga0169931_10014670_pt1 | contig 10580 bp, 9 predicted proteins | sample Kivu_15m_20L_FD_129675 | JGI IMG/M metagenome (GOLD analysis project Ga0169931, IMG submission 129675) | Freshwater microbial communities from Lake Kivu, Western Province, Rwanda to study Microbial Dark Matter (Phase II) - Kivu_15m_20L... | ecosystem: Environmental > Aquatic > Freshwater > Lake ... | reverse complement strand
ACGTCGTGCTCAAGACGATGTTCAAAAACTCACCGATCGCTTTGTTGCCGACATCGACAAATTGATTGCGACCAAAGAACAAGAACTCATGGCGGTCTAGCTTTTGCTAATCGACATGCGGCAGCATGCACTGGGCAGTCAATTCTTCCTTTCTTGGGTGCGCTGTGCATAGTTCCACGCAAATCATCCCGCAAACGACCGATATGCCAAGGCATGTGGCTGTGATCATGGATGGCAACGGTCGTTGGGCTCGAGCAAGAGGTCTTCCCCGGGTTGCAGGGCATAAAAGAGGTGTCGATAGTGTCAGATCGCTCGTTAGCGATTGCGGGCGTAAGGGGATTGCTCACCTCACCCTGTTTGCCTTTAGTTCGGAAAACTGGCGTCGCCCACCCGATGAAGTGTCTTGGTTGATGGCCTTGTTTGTTTCCTTGTTGGAGCGTGAGGTCAAGAGCCTGCATCGGAATAAGGTTCGGCTGCGCGTGATTGGTGATCTGAAAGCTTTCGAACCGAGGCTTCAGGACCTGATACAAGGTGCAGAGGCTTTAACGTCTCAAAATCAGGGACTTAACCTGACAATCGCCGCAAACTACGGCGGGCGCTGGGACTTGTTGCAGGCGATGCAAGCGATGCTTGCTGCGAAACCCCATCTCGCCTTGCATCCACAACATATCGGTGAGGCGGACTTATCGGCATTTTTAACAATGGCCGATGCACCTGAGCCTGATTTGTTTATTCGAACCGGTGGTGAACAGCGAATCAGTAATTTTTTGCTCTGGCATTTAGCCTACACCGAGTTGTACTTTACCGATACGCTTTGGCCCGATTTTGACGAGGATGCATTTGCCTGCGCCTTGGATAGCTATCGAGCCCGTGAACGTCGATTTGGCCGCACGAGCGAGCAACTCAGGGTCGAATCCTAATGTTGATGCGCCGGGTTGTGACGGCCCTGGCTTTGCTGTTGATCCTTATTCCTGCTTTGCTTGCGCCACAGCCATGGGTTTGGGCCTTTTTCAGCTTGGTATTTGTGATGCTTGCTGCATGGGAATGGATGCGGCTACTGGAGCCATCGCGATCGCAGACGTCGGTTTTTTTCGCTTTGTTATCGATTGGTTTAATACTTATTTTCGATCTGATTGTTCAAGATCGACTGTGGCTCGACGAGCTCGTTTCACCCCTTAGTCTTGCGGCGGCCTTGTTTTGGATCGTGATCGTTCCTCGGTCTTTCAAGGGGCGCATTCAAGCGGCTTGGATTCAGGCATGGCTTGCATGGATCTTCTTGCTCGCTGCCTGGCTTGCCCTGATGGCATTGCATCGAATTGATCTCGTACTACTTTTTTCTGGCCTGGCACTGGTTTGGGTGGCTGATATTGCCGCTTATTTCGCCGGGAGGCGCTTTGGACGGCGAAAGTTAGCACCATCGATTAGTCCCGGTAAAACCCAGGAAGGTGCTCTGGGCGCCTGCTTGGCTGTCGGGCTTTTGGGTTTAGGAAGTCTCTTGCTGCCCGGGGAGGGCTGGATGCAGGCCTTGCCAAGGCGCTGGTTCGACTTGCTAGTCCAAGTAATGAGTGATGCACTCGCTGCCTTTGTGCTTTTGGGGCTCTTGCTCGTGTTGGTGATTCTGAGCATCATCGGTGATCTCTACGAGTCTCAACTCAAACGATTGGCTGGGGTGAAGGACAGCTCAAACCTGCTACCTGGTCACGGAGGTATTTTGGATCGGATAGATGCCTTATTACCCGTGCTACCTGCGATCATGCTTATCGATCGTTGGTTACTGTGGCTTGTTGCGAGGCTTTCATGATCCGATCGATTGCCCTGCTAGGTGGTACCGGGTCGATCGGTGACAGCACGCTCGATGTCATCGCACAACATCCGGATCGCTACCGATTACGATCGGTTTCCGGTTTTCGCAATATTGAAAAGCTGATAACGATCTGTCAGCGTTTTGTTCCCGATCAGGTCGTCGTTCCCGATCAGACTACGGCAGCCACACTTCGCGTTGCTCTAGCGCGAGGTGGAAATCATCATCAGCCTTGCCAAGCCGAGCCAGCGATACGCTGGGGCCCTAGTGGGCTTGACAGCATAGCCTCGGATCCGCAAGTCGATGTGGTGGTTGCCGCAATCGTTGGCGCTGCTGGACTTGCCTCAGTGCTCAGTGCCGCAGACGCGGGAAAAATTATTGCGCTGGCCAACAAAGAAGCACTTGTGATGAGTGGGTCGCTCTTAGCAGATCGCTGCTCTCGGTCCGGTGCACGCTTGCTACCCCTCGATAGTGAGCACAACGCTGTCTTTCAATGCCTGCCATGCGCTGCGCTGCCAAATCAGCATCAAGATGCGATTTCACATCTCGCACAAAGCCCTGCATACGGCGTGGAGTCAATTACCTTAACTGCCTCAGGAGGTCCATTCCGATGCTGGACCAAAGCGCAAATGGAGCGTGCAAGCGTACGCGAAGCGGTTAAGCATCCCAACTGGAGCATGGGACAAAAGATATCGGTTGATTCCGCAACTTTAATGAATAAAGGCTTGGAACTTATTGAAGCGCAACGACTTTTTTCGATATCTCCCGGTAAGCTTCATGTACTTATTCATCCCCAGAGCATTGTGCATGCCATGGTGCAATATCGTGACGGATCGGTGATTGCCCAACTCGGTGAGCCCGATATGCGAACACCGATCGCTCAAGTGCTTGGCTGGATCGCCGGGACAGCCCATCGCATCTCAAGCGGGGTTAAGCCGCTTGAGCTGGCTCGTATTGGAAGGCTTGACTTCGAGGAGCCAGATGTCGATCGATTTCCAGCCTTAGGGCTGGCTATCGAAGCCATGAAAATCGGAGGCAACGCAGCCTGCGTGTTGAATGCCGCCAATGAAGTTGCAGTTGCTGGTTTTCTTGCGGGGCGCTGTAAATTCACTGACATTGCCGCATGCGTCGAGTTGGTACTCGATAAGATGGCAAACTCCGACGAGCTCGGATCTCTCGAGTCCATTCTTGACACGGATCGCCAAGCAAGGGCGATCGCTGACGAGGTCTTAACGCGGTTTGACTTGGGGTTTGCATGACGCTTGTTTACTTTTTACTCGCGATCACTTTTCTCGTCTTTGTGCACGAGCTAGGGCATTTTCTTGCCGCCCGGTCATGCGGGGTCAAAGTACTGAGCTTTTCGATTGGTTTTGGGCCTGCCATTGCAAGTGTTCAGTGGCGGGGTACCGAGTATCGATTGGCCATGATTCCGCTCGGTGGCTACGTCAAAATGCTTGGTGAGCGTTCAGAGCAGCACCCTAATCAGGCCGAATCGTTTGCAGCGCAGTCGCCGTGGCGCCGCGCGTGGATTTCGGTGGCCGGTCCACTTGCCAATCTCGTACTAGCATGGCTGCTTTTTGCGGCATTGGTTTGGCAACAACCCGAGCAGGTGTCTTCACTGCTTGATAGCCCAGAGCCCTCAAGCTGGGCTGCCAGCCGCGGTCTCGAATCGGGTGATCGGGTGATTGCCGTCAACAACACAGCCATTCAAACGTGGCGGGACCTCGAACTGGCGCTAAGGGCAGCCCGGCCAGGCCAAGTCGAACTCGCTTTTGAAAAGCTCGGTGTGATTGAGGTCAGTTCGCAGGAACTCGCCAAGCAAGCTAGCGCTGCTGATACGGGCGACTTGCTCAACCCGCGCTCACTGGGACTTCGCCCCATGGTGCTCGAATTAGCGATCGGGCAAGTCTTGCCGCAAAGCGCCGCTGAGGCTGCGGGTATACAGGCAGGAGACCGGTTGCTACGGGTTAATGAGCAAGCAGTTCGCGACGCAAAAGCGCTCATCGATTTGATTCGCCGCTCGCCGAATCAGTCCATGCTTTTTGAGGTTGAACGCGAAGGGGAGCGATTGCGCATCGAGCTAACGCCTAGGATCGACGAAACCGACCGGGCGGCTTCGCAGAACGGCCTTGATGCAAATCAACGTCAACATGCTCGCATCGGTGCAAGCCTCAGTCCTCGATTTGACATGGTGCAAATGCCTCGGGATTGGTTCAACCTCATCGAATCGGCCAGTATTCAAACCTGGCACGTTACGTCGCTCACCGTCACAAGCCTTTGGCGCATGCTGACCGGTGAACTCTCCTGGCGTCAGCTTGGGGGTCCGGTCAGTATTGCTGATCAGGCAGGCCAAAGTGCTCAACGCGGGGCCAACGCCTACCTCGGCTTTCTTGCAGTGCTCAGCATTGGACTTTTTGTGCTCAATATGATTCCCCTACCCATGTTGGACGGTGGGCATTTGGTATATTGCGCCATTGAGCTGATCCGCGGTCGAGCTTTGTCGGAGGCCCTCCGATTACGACTCCAACAGCTTGGTCTGACGGCCATTCTGGCGCTCACCATGATTGCCTTATGGAATGATTTTTCGCGTTTTTTCTAGAGCCAGAATCCGATAACAAGTGAACTGTTACCTAAAGTTGCCGCTTCAGCGCCTTAACACGATTGTGCTGTTTAAGGGTCTTTTAAGCCTTCTGGTTGTTTTTGCTTTCACGGGTTCTGCTCGGGCATTTGAAGCCTTTAAGGTTGCCGATATTCGGATCGAGGGTATCCAGAGGACCGACCCCGGCACAGTTTTTAGTTACTTACCGATTCGTATTGGCGATAGCCTGCAGGAGGCACAGGCCATCACGGCGATAAGGGCACTTTTTGCGACTGGTTTTTATAAAGATGTTCGGCTTGAGCGCGATGGCAATGTGCTTGTTGTCTACATCGAGGAGCGGCCCGCTGTCGGATCGGTCAGCTTCGATGGGATTAAGGAATTTGATAAGGAGGTGGTTCGTAAGGCCTTGTCGGATTCTGGGCTCGCCGAAGGACGAATTTTTGACCGAAGCTTGCTTGATCGGGCAGAGCAAGAACTCAAAAGGCAGTACTTATCACGCGGCAAGTACGCGGTCCGGGTGATTGCCACAGTGACGCCCTTGGAGAGGAACCGCGTCGGTGTGAATTTGGACGTAACTGAAGGCGAAAACGCAAAAATTGCACAGATTAGTTTTGTCGGCAATGCAGCTTTTTCAGAGCGCCAGCTTTTGGATCAGATCAAGCTTCAGCGGCCTGGCTGGACCACTTGGTATACCAAAAACGATCAGTATGCGAAGGAAAAGCTGCAGGCGGATTTAGAGGCTTTGCGATCGTTTTACACCGAGCGCGGCTATCTTGAATTTCAAGTCGATTCGACCCAGGTCTCGATTTCACCCGACCGACAAGATGTTTTTATCACCATCGCCATGAAAGAGGGTGAGCAATTTCGAGTTGCAGATGTTGCATTCGGCGGCGTGTTGCTCGGTCGAGAGGACGTTTTTCGTGCCGCCATGAAGCTTAAACGGGGCGATGTTTTTAATGGTCGCTTGCTGAGTGAGAGCGCCAAACGAATGAGCGATGAGCTTGCTGTCTTGGGTTATGCCTTCGCCAATGTAAACCCCGTTCCTGAAATTGTGAGAGAGCGTCGCGAAGTCAACTTCACGGTAGTGATCGATCCCGGACGCCGTGTCTATGTGCGCCGTATCAATATTTCGGGTAATGCAAGAACGAAGGATGAGGTTATTCGGCGTGAGCTGAGGCAGTTTGAGGATTCATGGTACGACGCTGGTCGTATTCGCTTATCGCGTGAACGGGTGCAGCGAACCGGCTTTTTTAAGCAGGTTCAAATTGATACGGTGCCGGTTCCCAATACTGCTGATCAGGTCGACTTGGCGGTTGTTGTCGAAGAGCTTCCAACAGGAAACTTCAAGATCGGTGCGGGCTTTTCATCGACCGAGCGTGTTGTCTTTACCGCCAGCATTAACGAGAGCAATTTATTTGGTTCGGGCCAGTCGCTGTCGATGAGCGTCAATACGAGCCGTCTCTACCAAACCTTGGCAGTTTCTTGGTCAAACCCTTATTGGCGACGCGATGGTATAGGCCGATCGGTTGATTTCTACACCCGAAAATTCGATGCTGCAACCTTGAATTTAGGTCAGTACACCTTGCGAAACAACGGCGCTGGGATTAGGTTTTACATGCCCTACACCGAATTCACTAAGCTTGGGGCAGGGCTTACGTTTGAGCAAAACCAGGTTGGGCTCGGCCTTAATCCGCCGCAGCGTTTTCTGAGCTATGTGAACCTCTTTGGCGAAAATCCCAGAACGGTTTTGAGCAATCTCACCTGGTCAAGGGATAGCCGGGATAGCGCCTTCCAACCGCGAGAAGGTTCTCTCATGATCGCAAGCTTGGACACTGCGCTACCAGGGCTTGATTTGCAGTACTTTCGACTCACCCATGTACAAAATTGGTATTTCCCGGTTAGCCGCCAGTTAACATTAGGGCTCACCGCTGATCTGGGCTATGGCCAAGCTTACGGTGGCCAACCCTATCCATTTTTTAAGAATTTTTATGCTGGCGGCATCGGCAGCGTGAGGGGTTATTTCCCGTCCTCGCTCGGCCCGCGTGACGCGGTTGACGGCGCTGCACTTGGTGGTCGTGCCAAGACCGTGTTCAATGCTGAACTTGGTTTTCCTATCCCGGGAACCAAGGGCGATATGGGCTTAAGAGCTTTCGCTTTTACCGATGCTGGAAATGTTTTCCCCGGTGGTAGTCCCGACTTCGGATCACTCCGATACTCTGCAGGTCTCGGAGTCGCCTGGATGTCACCCTTTGGGCCGCTTAAGCTTAGTTTTGGCGTTCCCATCCGTCCGGAACCAACCGACCGAACCCAACGTATTCAGTTTCAGGTTGGAACCGGGCTTTAGGCCTGTGCCTCGAAGCCTTGTTCGCCAGAACTATGCGATGATCCGGCCTGTTGAACAAGGTGCGATATTTTTATTGGAACTGTTTTATGGGAATCGTTTGCTATGACTAGCATCACAATGATGAACTCGACAGCTAGAGGTTTATACCAATGGTTAAGTTCAGGCGTTCGCCCTCAGCATGTGATCGTATCGATCGTATTCGCGCTTGCGATGCTCACGCCTTGGGCGGTCAGTGCGGCCGACACACCGCGCATTGCGGTGGTTCAAACGGAGCGAATCCTTCGCGAAGCAGCCCCGGCCAAGGCTGCGCAAACCAAGCTTGAGCAAGAGTTTGGCAAGCGCGATAAAGAGTTACAAGAGCTAGGGGCAAAGCTGAAAGCCGCTGGTGAACGACTCGAGCGTGATGCCGCCGTCATGGCAGAGTCTGAGCGTGCGCGTCGACAGCGTGAGGTTGCTGATTTGGATAAGGAATTTCAGCGACGTCAACGGGAGTTTAGAGAAGACTTAAACCAGCGACGCAATGAGGAACTCTCTCAGGTCGTGGAGCGGGTTAATCGAGTGATTCGCCAGATTGCCGAGCAAGAAAAATTTGATCTTGTACTCCAAGAAGCTGTTTACTTTAGCCCGCGTATCGATTTGACCGACAAAGTGCTAAGAGCGCTTTCCGGTGCAAAATAGAAGGGTTGGTTCCGCTGCTAAGGCCTTTGCTTTTGGCGTCCTTCAGCAAGCGATTGGCGGTGAGTGCTCGCTCGATCACGCCTATTCCATCGAGGGCATAGCGAGTCTAGCGCGTGCTGGCCCAGGTCAGCTTAGTTTCTTAACCTCATCGCGCTATCGTCAAGAAGCCATGCAAACCGCTGCCTCGGTTGTGCTTTTGCGCGCTAAAGATCTTCCCTACTTGCCAAGCCACACGAAGGCTTGGCTGGTTGATGATCCCTATTTGGCCTACGCCAGGCTGACTGCGTTTTGGCGGTTTGGTGCACACCAGGACTTAGAGCATGCTCCTATTGCAAAGAGCGCTCGATTAGGTGAGGGGGTCATCCTTGGTCCTGGCGCCAGTATTGCTGATGGTGCCGTCATCGGTGATCGGGTTAGGCTAGCGCCTGGCGTTCATGTCGGTCCGGGGGCAGTGATTGGCGACGATTGCGAATTGCGTGCCGGAGTGGTTGTTGAGCATGCTTGTGAGATCGGGGCTGAGGTACTGATTCATGCAAACACGGTGGTTGGATCTGACGGATTTGGCTTTGCGCGGACCGCACAAGGCCAATGGGTCAAAATTCATCAACTCGGTTCGGTCCGTATTGGGGCAAACGTAGAAATTGGCGCCCAGTGCAGCATTGACCGTGGCGCACTCGACGACACGATGATTGGCAGGGGCTCGAAACTCGATAATCAAATTCAGATCGGTCACAATGTGCACCTTGGTGCGGACTGCGCGCTTGCGGGCTGTGTCGGCATTGCCGGAAGTACCAGCTTGGGAGATCGGGTCATGGTGGGCGGCAGCGCAGGGATTCTTGGCCATTTGACGATTGCCGATGATGTGGTGATCGCTGCCATGAGTTTGATTTCTCAATCGATATCTCAACCAGGAGTTTATGGTGGGGTCTTCCCACAGATGCCTCAAAAACAAGCTGAGCGAAGCGCGGCGGTGCTTAAGCAATTGCCGAGCTTCAGGACCCGGGTCATGCGTCTTGAAGCGGCAGTCGATCAATTCCTAGGGAGTGATGAGAGTGAGTGACACGATCCTTCCATCTGCAAAGACCCACGCGGGTCTCGATATTCGAGCAATTCTTGAGCACTTGCCCCATCGTTACCCGATGCTATTGGTCGATCGAGTCCTTGATGTGGTGCCGGGGCAGTCGATCCATGCAATTAAGAACGTCAGTATTAATGAAGCGTTTTTTATGGGGCACTTCCCCCATATCCCGGTGATGCCTGGTGTTCTCATGATTGAAGCACTGGCGCAGGCCGCCGGAATTCTTTCTTTCCAGACAATGGGGCAAACGGCAGATCCAAGTTCTGTTTTTTATTTCGTTGGTATTGACGCTGCACGCTTTAAACGCCCTGTGGGACCCGGCGATCAACTCCATCTGAAGGTGAGCATCTTACGAGCCAAGGGCGGTATCTGGAAATATGAGGCTCGAGGCCTGGTTGATGATCAACTAGCGGTCGAGGCTGAGCTCATGTGTACCATGCGAAAAGTCGAAACCTAAGCACGTCATGTCCAGCATTCATCCGAGCGCAATCATCAGCAAAAAGGCCGAACTCGACGAGGATGTCGACATAGGTCCTTATTGTGTTATTGGCGACGGTGTCGAGTTGGCGTCGGCTTGTGTATTGATGTCGCATGTGGTGATTGAAGGGCCATGTCGTATCGCCTCCAATAACCGTTTTCATCCTTTTTCATCGATTGGTGGCCCGCCGCAAGATAAGAAGTATCGTGGCGAGCCCACATCGCTCGAAATTGGGCAGGGTAATGTCTTTCGCGAAGGCGTTACCGTCAATCGCGGGACTACTCAGGATCATGGTCTCACGCGCATTGGCAGTGATAACTGGGTCATGGCTTATGTCCACATCGCTCATGATTGCGTCATCGGGAATCATTGCGTCTTGGCCAATAGCGTTAATCTCGCGGGACATGTTCAGCTTGGCGACTACGCGGTGCTTGGCGGCTATACGGGTGTTCATCAATTTTGTCAGGTAGGCGCGCATGTGATGGCTGGTATTGCCTCAGTCATTGTTAAGGACGTGCCGCCTTATCTGATGATTTCCGGAAATGCTGCAAAGCCCTTTGGATTGAACCGTGAGGGCTTAATGCGCAGAGGCTTTACTGATTCGCGTCTTAAATCGATGCAGGATTCATATCGTATTTTGTATCGCCAGGGTTTGAGGCTTGAGGAGGCGATTACAAGATTGCGGGAGCAGCACCAACAATTGATCGATGCTTCACTGACAGACGAGGCCAACGACTTAATGCTGAGCCTTCGTTTTCTCGAGGCGACAACTCGGGGCATTATTCGGCCTTAATGCGAGCTGACGAAGCCATCACTCAGGTTCCGCCTCTTAGAAGGCTTGCTCTTGTTGCGGGCGAATCATCGGGTGATCAAATTGCGGCTGCGGTGGTCGCCAAACTTTTTCAGCGAACCGCCCCGCTTGAGGTACGAGGCGTGGGTGGACCTTCACTTGCCGCTGCCGGGATGACTTGCGATGTTGGCATTGAGGCCTTGTCGCTTCGAGGCTATGTTGAGGTAATCAGGCACCTGCCTCGTTTATTGCGACTCCGCAAAAACTTGCTAGAACAGTTTAGCCGTTGGCCTGCTGACATTTTTTTGGGCGTCGATGCGCCCGACTTTAATTTGCAGCTTGCTGCCATGCTTAAGAGCCGTGGCATTCGTAGTTATCACCTTGTTGGCCCTTCGATTTGGGCTTGGCGGCCAGAGCGCAAGTGGCAGATTGCTAAGGCGGTTGACCACCTGCTCTTATTGTTCCCCTTTGAGGAAGCGCTTTATCGCGAGACCGGTTTGGCGACGACCTATGTTGGACATCCGATGGCTGATCAGATCAACTTCAACCCTGATCGGATGGCGGCACGCCAGGCACTTGGATTTGATATCGATCCAACTTTGAAATCGATCGTGGCAACATCCGACTCAGACCGCTGGTTTTGTTTGCTCCCTGGCTCGCGGACGGACGAGATTCATCAACATGCAGCGTTAATGCTTGAAGTGGCTCAGCAAATGGCTTTGCAACACCCGCATGCTTTGTTTTTGATGCCTGCGGCAAGTCCAAAGCTTCATGCTCAACTAAGGGACTTGATTGCCAGGCAGGTCCGTGTT
>Ga0169931_10014669_pt1 | contig 10580 bp, 6 predicted proteins | sample Kivu_15m_20L_FD_129675 | JGI IMG/M metagenome (GOLD analysis project Ga0169931, IMG submission 129675) | Freshwater microbial communities from Lake Kivu, Western Province, Rwanda to study Microbial Dark Matter (Phase II) - Kivu_15m_20L... | ecosystem: Environmental > Aquatic > Freshwater > Lake ... | reverse complement strand
TTGTCGAGTACCGGCTCCTGTTCGAGCAGTCCGATGGCGTAGCCGGGGGAGAGGACGACCTCGCCCTGGTACTCCCGGTCGAGCCCGGCGATGATCCGCAAGAGGCTGCTCTTTCCCGATCCGTTGAGACCGAGGACACCGATCTTCGCTCCGTAGAAGAACCCAAGGTGAATGTCTTTGAGGACTGCCCGCTTGTCGTAAAACTTGCTGACCCCAACCATCGAGAAGATTACTTTATCTGGCGTTTGACTCATACGATCCTGTACATCCACCTCTGGACTGTCGGCTCATGACGCAGTATGTCCGTTCCCTGCTCAAGAGGGGTTCGAAGCGACGGCGTGCGTAAAGAAGGGATGATACCACATCTCGGAGGAATCGGGTCAGAAAGGCCGGGCAGGGTTCGGACGTCAATCCGTCCTGGAGGCGAGCTGGCGGAGGGTCCGAGAGAGGACGGCGCAGAGCTGTTCGGCCTCGTCGCGGGTCAAGCGGTGACGGAGGAGGGCTCGTCGCAGGCGGCGCGTCAGGGCCGGCTCGTTTCCCGGGAGAAGAAACTCGACCTCGCGGAGCAGGTGCAAGGCGCGCTGGAGGAGAACCTCGACGGTCGCCTGTGGCGCCGGCGAGGCGGGCGAGTCGGCCGGGGGAATCGACGAGCTCGACGATTGGAGGGCCCACTCGTAGCAACAGATGGCGACCGCCTGTCCAAGGTTCATCGAGGGGCAGTCGGGGAGCGTCGGGATGCTCATCCAGCGATGGCAGTGGCTGAGGTCGTCGTTGGTCAGTCCGTGCTTCTCGGGACCGAAGACGAGGGCGAGCCGCTCCCTTGCCATTGCTGGTTCGGCAAAGAGTTGCGAGGGGGTCACGACGGCCTGGCGGAACTCGACCCGGGTCGGGTCGAGCGTTCCAATGACGAGAGTGCGATCGGCGAGCGCCTCGGCGAGAGTCTCTGTCACACGGGCCTGTAACAAGAGATCGAGCGCGCCGACGGCCGAGACCACCTCCTCCCAGACAGGCGGATAGGGGCTGACGACAGTCAGATCACGCAAGCCAAAATTCTTCATCGCGCGGGCCGCGGCGCCGATGTTGTTCGGGTCGCGCGGGCGGACCAGAACGACCCGACAATCGGACGCCGATGGCGACGCGGGAGGGGCCGTGAATGACGGGACGGGCCGGAGCATGGCATTTCAGGAGGCGGCGACGATCCGCAGCCGATGAGTGAACGGCGTCCATCCGGCGAGTGTCAGGGGAATCGCCCCTGTCAGCGGCGGCTCCGCGCCTCGGAGCTGGGCCCACCGGTGGTCGGCACGCCCTGGACCGACGCGCAGGGTCGAGCCTTCGACCTGATACTCTGCGGTTCCAGAGTCGAGAAAGGTCGTCCCGTTGGCCTCGGTCAGCACCGCTCCGTCCTTGCCCGCCTGGAGCTTCCCGCCGGGGCGGAACCAGCACTCGACGACGATCGGAATCCGCTCCGTTCCCTGAATATCGATCGACAATTCGAGGCCGCGCCCATCCGCCCCGGAGACCTCGCGCAACTCGACCCGCGTCGTCAGTCTCGCCTCGTGCGATCGCTTCCGCAGATTCCGATCGTGCGTCTCCCAGAAGAGGGGACGCTCCGCCGGGGGCACGTCGACCGGTTGGTAGTAGGCGGCGTCGAGCGTCTGCTCCATCCGGAAGGGGCCATCCTTCCCGACGGTATCGAGCGTCGCCCCGATGAACTGCCCCTTGCCGAAGAAGGCACTGGCCAGCCGCACGGCCTCGAGGACCGCTCCGCCCTGGCGCAGGGAGAGGAAGCGCGACTGGCCGGCGACGATTGTCGCGCTCAGCTCCTGCCGTCTCAGCCGGACGACTCCGGTATGGCGCAGGGGATGAATGTAGGAATCGGGGAGGGGCTCGCGCGGGATCTCCGCCGCTGGACTGCCAGGCCGGGTCGGATCCAGTTCCGGTCGCAGCATCAGCTCGGCAAGGTCGCTGGAGATCGAGATCTCAGTGGGATAACGCACGACCTCGGCGAGAATCCGGTCGGCCATCGCCGCCATCCGACCATCCTTGTCCCGCTGCGAGAGAATCCGGTAGTGCAGCAGGTATCCTGCCATCCGGGAGCGGATCTGCCAGTCCTGCCGGCGCGAGTAGTCGGTAACGATCTCTCCGTCCGGGTGGACGCAGTAGTACATCATCGTCAAATTGCGTCGGACGGGGTCAAGGATCTCCGGCCGATCGAGGTGCTCAGCGACCTGAATGAGCGCGCGATTGGTGACGGCGTTGTAGACGGCGTTGCTGCGTTCGGTGTACTCCCCGTCTTCATTGCAGTCGATGCCCTCGGCGAGCCAGCGTTCGATGCGCTGGCGATAGGCCGGCTTCCCGAAGAGGCGGTCGCATCCCGCCAGGGCGGCGGCGACGACCCAGCGGTGATTGGGCGTGTGTACTCCGCCGTCAGCCATGGCGTCGCCGGCGCGCCGGAGGAACTGGCCGAGGCGCTCCCGCCACTCCCGTGTCGGTGCCGACCCGTCGGCCTCCAGCAGCCGATAGGTCAGGACGAGATCGTGGACGACAAACCCGGTATCGGGGGGAGAGTGAAAGTTGGTTGTGGGCAGATCGATCGTGCCGTCGGCGTGCTGCTCCTGTTCGAGGTAGGCGATCGCCAGATCGATTCGCGGAACCAGCAGAGCCTGATGGTAGTACCGAGAACGCGGGTGGCAGAAGAGCGCGACCATGATCTTCAGTTCGCCCGCGTTGGAGGAGGGGAAGGCAAAGCCGTACGACGGGATGATGAAGCCACCGCGCTGCCGATGGCCCGGCTCCATCATCTGCAGCTTCATCGCCGCTTCAGCCCGACGCTCGGACTGTGCCAGCGCCAGTGCCCCTTCCCAAACCTTGCCGGCGGGCTGACCAGCGGATTGACCGCCAGTCAGGGGTGCGGCCAGGTCGAGATCACCTCCCAGATCCTCGGGTCGGGAGGGCCACATCGCCCCGCCCGCCAATGCCATTCCTCTCAGAAACTCTCGACGATTCCAATTGTCCAATTTGAGCTGCCTCTCTCTTCTTCCTGATCCTGTTTTCGGTACGCCCTACGAAGCGCCCACGATCCGCAGCCGGTGGGTGAACGGCGTCCACCCGGCGAGCGTCAGGGGAATGGCTCCGGTGAGCGGCGGCTCCGCGCCTCGGAGCTGGGCCCAGCGGTGGTCGGCCCGCCCTGGGCCGACGCGCAGGGTCGAGCCTCCGACCTGATACTCCGCGGTTCCGGAGACGAGAAAGGTCGTCCCGTTGGCCTCGGTCAGCACCGCCCCGTCCTTGCCGGGGTGGAGCTTCCCGCCAGGGCGGAACCAGCACTCGACGACGATTGGAATCCGCTCCGTCCCCTGAATATCGATCGACAATTCGAGACCGCGCCCATCGGCACCGGAGACCTCCCGCAGCTCGACCCGCGTCGTCAGCTGTGCTTCGTGCGATCGCTCCCGCAGGTTCCGGTCGTGCGTCTCCCAGAAGAGGGGGTGCTGTGCCGGGGGGACGTCGATCGGTTGGTAGTAGGCGGCGTCCAACTTCTGCTCCATCCGGAACGTTCCGTCCTTGCCGACGGTATCGAGCGTCGGCCCGACGAACTGCCCCTTGCCGAAGAAGGCACTGGCTACCCGCACGGCCTCGAGGACCGCTCCGCCCTGGCGCAGCGAGAGGAAGCGCGACTGGCCGGCGACGATCGTCGCGCTCAGCTCCTGTCGTCGCAGCCGGACGACTCCGGTATGGCGCAGGGGATGAAGGTAGGAATCGGGGAGGGGCGCGCGTGGGATCTCCGCCGCTGGACTGCGAGGTCTGGTCGGATCCAGCTCCGGTCGCAGCATGATCTCGGCGAGCTGGACTGCCAGCGAGATCTCATTGGGATAACGGACGGCCTCGGCGAAGATGCGATCGGCCATCGCCGCCATCCGACCATCCTGGTCTCGCAGCGAGAGAATCCGGTAGTGGAGAAGATATTCCCCCATCCGGGACCGTGTCTGCCAATCCTGTCGCCGGGAGTAGTCGGTGACGATCTCTCCATCCGGATGGACGCAGTAGTACATCATCGTCAGGTTGCGTCGGACGGGATCGAGGATCTCCGGCCGATCGAGGAGCTCCGCCAGCATGATCAGCGCGCGATTGGTGATCGCGTTGTAGACGGCGTTGCTGCGTTCGGTGTACTCGCCGTCTTCGTTACAGTCGATCCCCTCGGCAAGCCAGCGCTCGACACGCTCCCGGTAAGCAGGCTTCGGAAAGAGGCGATCGCATCCCGCCAGGGCGGCGGCGACGACCCAGCGATGGTTGGGCGTGTGAATCCCCCCATTGGCCATGGCGTCAGCGGCGCGTCGCAGGAACTGACCGAGGCGCTCCCGCGACCCCTTCGTCGAAGCCGACCCATCCGCCTCGAGCAGCCGATAGGTCAGCAGCAGATCGAGGACGACGAACGCCGTGTCGGGAGGCGAGTGGAAGTTGGTCGTCGGGCCATCAATCGTGCCGTCGGCGTACTGCTCTCGTTCGAGATAGCCGACCGCCAGGTCGATCCGCGACGCCAGTGAAGGTTGACGGTAGTATCGCGACCGTGGGTGGCAGAAGAGGGGGGCCATCCCTCTCAGCTCGACCGCGTTGGCGGCGGGGTAGGCAAATCCGTAGGTCGGAATGACGAAGCCCCCGGTCTCTCGTCGACCTGGCTCCAGCATCTGCAGGGCCAGTACCGCTTCGAGCCGACTCTCTGCCTGGACCAGGGCGAGCGACCCCTCCCAGGTCTTCTCCGGTGTCATGCCCTGCGCCCGGTCCGCGACCAGGCCCGATTCGTCCGTCTGATGCTCAGGGCGGGAGATCCACGTTCCCCCGCCCGCCAATGCCATTCCTCTCAGAAACTCTCGACGATCCCAGTTGTCAAATTTGAACTGCATCTCTTCCTTCATCATTCAATCTTCCCTGCGTCAGCCTAACGGCGCGCCACATCGGCCGGGACGGTGTGGGACTGCTCTTTCGCAGGCTGAAAGGTCATCCGACGCTTCTGGAGGTACGCCTGCTTGCCCAAGTGAGAAGCGAGCGCAGAGCGATGACCTCCGACGACATCCGAGTTGGGCAGCGCCCTCGATTTAAGGCAATCGAGGAAGTTGCGCACGTGCTGTTGTTCGAGCGAGCGATCGTTGCGACGGATGATGGGCTCGGGAGGCGCCATCCGGCGCTGCGCCTTCTCCTGGTAGGTGTACCCGTTGCGGTCGATGAGCAGCCGCCCCTCCGTTCCCAGAAACTCGATCGCCGCTCCGCGTGCGCCCGGCACCAGCGTCGCTTCAAAGGTGGCCACCCAACTGCTCGGGTACTCGACCTGCAAGGTGATCGTGTCCGGGGCCGTCCGTCCGTCGCGATAGGTGTAGACGCCGCCCGACGCGTTGGCGGCGATCGGGAGATCCTCCCCGACAAACCAGTGGACGACGTCGATCCAGTGGGTGAAAAGGTCCGTGATCTGCCCTCCTCCAAAATCGAGATAGGCTCGCCAATTGTAGAACTGGTGGGCATCGAAAGGGCGATCCTTGATCGGACCGAGGAAGGCCTTCCAGTCGAGTCCGGCGGGCTTCTCCGTGAAGTTCGGCTTGCGCAGATGGTAGGTGTTGCCGTGCCACCAGGTCCGGACGAGCGCGATCTTGCCGAGACGACCCGTCTCGACATACCGCTCACGGGCTTCGCGGTAGTGCTCTCCGCTGCGTTGCTGCAGGCCGACCTGCAAGACACACCGCGCCGCACGTACGGCACGAATGATCTCGTGGCCCTCCTCGATCGAAAAGGTCAGCGGTTTTTCGATGTAGATATCCTTGCCGGCGCGGCAGGCGTCGAGCGCCATCTGGCGATGCCACTGGTCCGGCGTGGCGATGAGGACGGCATCGACCTCGCGCGAGTCGAGCAAGGCCCGGTAGTCGGGGAAGGTCCTGGCCTTTCCCTCGGTCATCTTCAATCCATTCTCGAGTGCCTTGTCGTAGCAATCGCTGAGGGCGGTGACCGTCACGTCCGGATCCTTGAGAAACCAGCTCATGACATCCGATCCACGGTTTCCGGTCCCGATCACGCCGAGACGAACGCGGTCGTTCGCTCCGAGAACCCGGCCCCAGCTGGCCGCGCTGAGCGCCACTCCCGCCGCCCCCTGGCGAAGAAACCGGCGTCGTGCCGTCTCCCCGGTCTCCGTTGCCAGCCCTCCCGGCTGCTCGTGCGATTGCGTTGCCTCTTCCATCGACTCTTCTTCCTTTCTGTGATTCGGGAGATCTGCTCTCCGTGGTGCCTGTTGGCGTGTCGGCAAGACCTGGTTAGGCGAGCAAGGACTGGACGACTCGACCGTGAACGTCGGTCAAACGAAAATCCCGTCCCTGCGACCGATAGGTGAGCCGGGTGTGGTCGACGCCAAGCAGGTGGAGGACCGTCGCGTGCAGGTCATGGACGTCGACCGGATCCTGGACGATCCGATAGCCCAGCTCATCGGTCTGGCCGATCGAAATGCCCGGCTTGACGCCGCCGCCCGCCAGCCAGTAGGTGAAGGCGCGCGGGTGGTGGTCACGCCCGAAGAGCTTCGAACCTCCGCGGGCCTCGTTGACGGGCGTGCGCCCAAACTCTCCGCCCCAGATGACCAGCGTCTCGTCGAGCAGTCCGCGTGTCTTGAGGTCGCCGAGGAGGGCGGCGATCGGTTGGTCTGTCTCCCGGCAGAGACGAGGCAGCTTGCTCGGGATGTCGACCCCCACGCCATTGCCGTGCGTGTCCCATCCCCAATGGTAGAGCTGGACGAAGCGAACCCCACGCTCGACCAGTCGTCGCGCCAGCAGGCAGTTGTTGGCGAAGGTGGCCTGTCCGGGTCTGGTCCCGTAGGCCTCGTGGACTGCCGCTGATTCCCGGGAGAGATCGGTCAGCTCAGGAACGCTCGTCTGCATCCGGTAGGCCATCTCGTAGGCGGCGATGCGTGTCTGGATCTCCGGGTCTTTCATCTCGGCCAGGTTGAGCTGGTTGAGATCCCGCAACGCATCGAGGGACTGGCGGCGCACCCGGGAGTCGATCCCCTCCGGATCGGAGACGAAGAGGACTGGCTCGCCCTTCGAGCGAAACTCGACCCCCTGATGGACGGTCGGCAGAAAGCCGCTGCCCCAGCAGCTCTTTCCTCCATCCGGGTTGTTCTCGCCGGAGAGCAGCACCACGAAGGAGGGCAGATCCCGGTTCTCACTGCCCAGCCCGTAGCTCATCCAGGATCCCATGCTCGGCCGCCCGACAATCTGATGGCCAGAGTTCATGAAGATCTGCGCCGGCGCGTGATTGAACTGCGAGGTGTGCATCGACCGGATGATGGCGATGTCGTCGGCGTGCTTCGCCAACCCCGGGAGGAGGTTGCTCAGGACCTGTCCCGATTGCCCGTGGGCCCGGAACTGGAAGGGGGAGCCGAGCAGTCGCGGTCGCCCTTGAATGAAGGCGAACCGCTCGCCGGCGATCAGCTCCTCCGGAATCGGCTCCCCGTCGTATTTGTTGAGCGCCGGTTTGGGATCGAAGAGATCGAGTTGCGATGGCCCCCCGGCCATGAAGAGGTAGATGACCCGCTTGGCCTTGGCGGGAATCGTGACGGGGAGCGCCGCCTGCCCCGTCCCTTCCGAGAGGGAGGCCAGCGCCATCCCGCCAATTCCAAATCCCGCCTGTTGGAAGAAATGGCGACGCGTCACCGCGCGCCACTTGTTCTCGACTGGTTCCCTTTGGCTGGTCATTGCTGGCCTCCCTCGTTTGGTCGTCTTCTTTCAGGTCGTCGCTGATCTTCTTCTTCGGGTCCCTCAAGATGGGTTAGGACAAGGGGCGAACCCAAATGTTGCGGTAGCGTACCGGATCGCCGTGATCCTGCAGCTTGAGCGACCCCTTCGGACCGTGCGCGAGATAGAGCGGCGCCCGGTCATGCCAGGTGTTTCCGTGAATCTCGACACTGTTCTGGACGAGAACGCCGTTGAGCAGGACCGTCACACGGGCTTTGCGGACGACCTTCCCCATCGCGTCAAACTCCGGAGCGGTGAAGACGATGTCGTAGCTCTGCCACTCCCCGGGCTTGCGGGTCGCGTTGACGAGCGGGGGGTGTTGCTTGTAGACCGAACCGGCCTGCCCGTGGAAATAGGTCTTGTTCTGGTAGGAGTCGAGGACTTGCACCTCGTAGCGCTCCATCAGAAAGATGCCGCTATTGCCCCGGCCCTGCCCTTCGCCGCGGACCACTTCGGGGCTCGCCCATTCGACGTGGAGCTGGGCGTTGCCAAACTGATACTGCGTCGCAATATCGCCGGTGCCCCGTTTGACCTGCATATAGCCGTCCCGGACCTCCCACATCGCCTGCTCACCGGTGCGGACACTCCACCACTGGGAGAGATCCTTTCCATCGAAGAGGATCTCCGCGTCGGAAGGGGCGGCGCCCGGCGTCGCGCCCGGAGTGACGACGGTTGGCTCGATCGCTGGCGACTCGTGCGCGGGAACGACCAGTCCGACCTTGACCGCATCGGCGTAGATCTTTTGATACTCCTGCGGAGAGACGACCGGCGGGGGCTGCGGCTGGCGCTTCTGCTGCGCCGACGAATAGAACCAGGACCCGCCCACCCCGCACACGAGGACGAGGGCGACCAACACCAGGCTGCGAACAGGATTCTCTCTCATCTTTTCTCTCCTTCGACCAATTGACCAAACGGGTGACAAAATAACTGACAAAATGAGGACCGCCACCGAGCGGGACACCACCAGTGCCCACGGAGCGATCCCGGATTGCGAGACACCTCGGGAAGCTGGCGACCCAGACGACCGGAGAGATAACCGGTCCTCTACTGCTTCGTCAAGGCTTCATCGAGATTGAGCAGGACATTGGCGACCAGTGTCCAGGCGGCCCGCGAGGAGGCTGGCGCCTTCGCCGACTCACCGCGCAGCAGACGAGCCGCCATCTCAGGCTGAGCCCGGTAGTGGGCCTCCTGCTGTTGGTGAAAAGTCATCAGCCGTTCCAGCTCGGCCTCGGTCGGACGTCGGGTCAGGCAGAGACGGAAAGCGTGGATCAGCTGCTCCCTCGTCGAGCCTCCCCCTTCCGCCGGAACCCGGTCGGCGAGCGCGCGCGCCATTTCGAGCATCGCCTCGTCATTGAGGAGGGCCAGCGACTGGAGGGGCGTGTTGGTCCGCACACGGCGGACTGTGCAGTACTCCCGACTGGTCGCGTCGAAGGCGATCATCGCCGGATAGGGCGACGTCCGGCGCAGAAAGGTGTAGATCCCCCGGCGGTAGCGGTCCTCGCCGGTCGCCGTTCGCCATTTCTCGCGGTTGTAGGGGGTACGCCAGATCCCCTCGGGTTGGGGCGGCATGACGCTCGGCCCGCCAATTTTGCGACTGAGCAGGCCGGAAGCGGCCAGGGCGAGATCGCGGATCATCTCCGCCTCGACCCGGAAGCGCGGGCCCCGCCCAAGCCAGCGGTTGGCAGGATCCTTGGCCAGCAGCTCTGGAGAGACGGCGGCCACCTGGCGATAGGTCGCCGAGGTGACGATCATTCGGTGGAGCGGCTTGGTGTGCCATCCCTGATCCCGCCACTCGATCGCCAGCCAGTCGAGCAGTTCGGGATGGGTCGGTGCGGCCGACTGGAATCCAAAATCCTCACTCGTCTCGACGATTCCCTGCCCAAAGAACTGCTCCCACATCCGGTTGACACCGACACGGGCCATGAGCGGATTGCGGTCGTCGACCAGCCACCCGGCCAGTCCGAGCCGATTGAGCGGAGCCCCGTCCGGCATCGGATGGAGCGCCTCCGGAGTCCCTGCCTCCACCTTCTCGCCGTAGCTGGAGAAGTTGCCCCGCTCCCGGACCCAGGTGGCGGGGCGAGCGACGCCCTGCTTCTCCCGCAGAATCAGCGCCGTGACGATGCCGAGCTGGTTGAGGGACTCCTCGAGCTGTTTGCGGCGTTCCCGCTCCCGGCGCAGGAGCGGGGTCACCTCGCGGAACTGTGCCGCGAGCTCCTTCTGCTCCTTCTCGGTTCGCTCCGCAACCGGCCTGGCCATGATCTGCTTCATCGACGCCGCCACCTCGACGATCCGAAGCGGTGTGGACGATCCGGTGACCGACCAACGGAACCGCCCCAGCCCCTGCGGGAGCGCTCCTCCCAGAAATTTGAGCTGCAGGACGACCTCGGTCGGGCGATCGATCCGCAAAGGCTCGCGCAGCACGAAGACCGCCTGTCGCGACGGACGCTTCTCCTCCGGAGTGGCATTGATCGTCCAGCCGCGCGGCCGGTCCGTGACCTGTCCGGGCTGAAAGTTGAAGAAGCTCTGTGGGTCGAAGATCCCGATTCCGTTGTCCCAGCCCCCATCGCGAAAGAGAACGGGCCGTCCGTCGACCGTCACCACGATCGTCGAGAGCAGGAAATGGCCATAGATGTCCCGTCCAGGCCCTTCACGCGGCAGGCTGGGATCGGTCAACGCCTCGATCCGGAAGGCGGTGATCCCCTTCGATCCGACCTGATCTGGCCGCAGAGTCGCGCGAAGGTGGTACTCCTCCATCTCCGGATGGGCTCCGGAGGCGAGCACCGAATGATCCGGCAGCGGAGTCAGCGTCGTGCCTCCGGT
>Ga0169931_10014668_pt1 | contig 10580 bp, 14 predicted proteins | sample Kivu_15m_20L_FD_129675 | JGI IMG/M metagenome (GOLD analysis project Ga0169931, IMG submission 129675) | Freshwater microbial communities from Lake Kivu, Western Province, Rwanda to study Microbial Dark Matter (Phase II) - Kivu_15m_20L... | ecosystem: Environmental > Aquatic > Freshwater > Lake... | reverse complement strand
ATAGAATAAGAATGACATTTCATTTATCTTATATTAGTATTTAAATTTTTTATTTAATAAAATAATTTAAAAAATATATTTGGTAGTGCATAAAATCAATTCTAAATTTTAATAATTTATAAATAGAAAATATAGTAAACTAAATAATAAATTTATATACTAGTTATATAGTCAGTGTTATTTGAGTATTATTTATTTCTTATAATTAATCAAATGTCGAATGAATTTATTAAGGTATTTTAGTATATTGTTGAGGTTTAAAATATTCTTTAAATTTCCTATAAAATCATGCCAGCTGCAACTCCAGTAAGAGCACCACTGGAGTAATAGGGTCCCCATATGAACATATCAGCAATTAAAACGGGGGGAATCAGCATAGCCATTCCTTTAGTCTTGAATAAATAGAAGTATAATATGCTCATACTGAATCCATGGGCACTCATGTATCTGTATTCTCTATCACCTGGTGTTCCGTAATCTCTCTTAAAAGGGTTCTCTATTTTATATCTGCTATTTTTATTGAAATCAGACTTTATAAAGAAAAGAGAGGTGAGAAATCCTATATAAAAGGAGAACAAAAACATTTTAAACATAAATGGACTTCCGTGCAGTAACTCTAATTTATGCCCGATTGTTAATAAAATTCCAGTTTCCAACACTAAGTCGTCTACTCTGTAACTACCTAAAATTGAAGCGAATAAAGGAATGTAATCTTTATTCTTGTAATTTTCTAATGAGTAGGATACACCCTCTAATGCCTTCCAACGATTTTCTTTCTTGTATCTGATGTTTGAATAAAGGAAAAATGCAAAATTCACAATAGCAAAAAATTTGGCGATGCTGAGTTTCTTTCCTAAGAACATATCCTTATACCAGGCAAGATTAATATCAAAATTAGTGTGGAATCTACTACTGGAAATGAAATGTTTGTTTGTGCTAATTAAAACTTTCTTTTTTAATTGATTTTGTAGATAAAGAAAATTGTTTGTATTTTTAAACATTTTTAAATATTATAATAATACAAATAATAAATTATTTCATAAAAAATTAAATCATCATAAATAAATAAGATTTAAGTGGTATAAAATCAAAGAAATAGGATATATAAATAATTAATATTTGGTAATTTTACAATAATTAAGATAAAAAATTACTAGAAAATTTCATTTATTAATACCCAGTTAACATTCCCATATTATCTGTATTGTCCTTTTCCTTACAAAATACTTTTTCTTCTTTCATTAAAAGCTCCTTCATAGAGTTCCAAAAGTCTGTACACTTTTTAATTGCATCCTCGTTTTTATTGAATTGAATGTATTTAATCGTATTTTTTTCTATGTTAATTATGTAGCCTTTTATCATTTGATCCTCATCTAAAGAATCCAAATTAACTATCCGCATTTTAAGCAGATTTATTATTAAAAATAATTCTTTCTTTAGCGTTTTAATCCTCTTGTCCTGCTGCTTTAAGACATTCAACTTAGCATCAAAATCTTTTGTGTTGTCTTTTCTTATTTTGATTATATCATTGTGGTACTTTTGTTTCAATTCGTTGCATTTGTTGAATTCGATGTTTAAATGATCAAATTGATTTTCCAATTCAAAAAGTTTTTTGCGTAATTCGAGATTTTCTTTGTTGATTGCCTCTATGTTTTCTAAATTAGATTTGTGAAATTTTTCTTTGTTTTCGTTTTCAATCTGTAAAACATTTTTTCTGTGTTCTAATATATCTATGACGTTATTTTCTGTAATTTCAAGTTTTTTTAAGTAATTCGATTCATCATCTAAATTTGTGAAAGTTCCGTAATTGGAATTTAGATTCATATTTATCAATTTATCCCCGGCTACAGAAAGTCTTTTATTATTTTGTAATTTAGCGTTTGTTTGGGTAATTAAATTATTCTGCATTTTCTTTATTTCTTTTTAATTTAAAATTAAATTTAAATTCATACATAATAGAGAAAATATTGTGTAAATTCATTTAAAATTTTTATTAATTTTATTATTAAAAAGAGTAAAATTATTTCCAAATTATGTGAAAAATGAAAATAAATAGAATTCTAATAATTCGAATTAATCTTGTTTAAATAATTGAGTTTTATCTTTTATTAAAATAAATAAAATGACAAGCAAAAGAGAAAGCACATTAAAATCTCGCCTGACTAAAGAATTCTTAATCTCTAATCGTTTGGAGAGGAATATGACTCTGAGAAAAATCCAAGTTGAAAATTTCATTGAAAAGAAACGTTTTCAATCACACAGAGTAGAAATGGAGATCGATGTAGAAAATCAGCAAAGGATGGGAGCTTCCAAGGCTAGAAATAATTCTTCAGAATCAAAACGCTATGATTTATACACCAGCCTACAAGAGAAAAAATTTGACAGGACTGATCTTAACGAATACGCATTGATGCTGCAGAGCAAAGACCATGAACAAATGCTCACTGGTATAGTAGCGATAAGGAAAATCCTGTCTGAACCCTCTCATCCTCCTATCGAACAAATCATCCAAAATGGATCTACTCATCAACTAATGAAGATAATAATGAGTGTCGAGGATGAAAGATTAATTATGGAGATACTCTGGATTTTCACAAACATCGCAAGCTCAGAGACTGTTTTCACTTATTTCTTGTGTGTTTGTGGAGTTTTCAATTTAATAAGCTATCTTATCACAAAGAATCTCTCAACTTGTGTAAAGGATCAGCTTATTTGGTTGATTGCTAACATTGCGGGTGATAATGAAAAGTATCGATTAGAAATGATAGAACGAAATTTTCATGAATTTATTTTCGCTTTTGTGCTAGACGGTCTACCAATGAAAACTAATCAGAACTGTTTCTGGGCCCTGTCGAATCTCCTAAGAGGAGTAAAGACTATAAACATAACAGAAAATCTCTCTAAAATTATAATCCTTTGCTGCAAGGTGTTAAGTTCATACATAAATCACGAAGAATATACCCAATTTAAGCTAGGCGCGGTTGACGATTTGATCCAAAATAGTATAAATATAATCTCCTCTGTAACTGAATATAACCCATGCGTACTGTCAATTCTTTTAAAACATCACACTGCTGATCATTTGATAGAGATGGTCGAGTTTATCAAACACGATAAAAACTTATTTTTAAATGTTTTACGAATTTTAGGAAATTTCTCGGCTAATGAAGATTCCTTCACTGCAGTAATAGTTGAAAAAAATATCATCACAGTACTTAAAAAGTGTTTGCAACATAAAAATGAAAACAGCATTTCCAGAGAAATATGTTGGATACTTTCAAATATAGCAGCAGGTTTAGAGGAGCATACAGATTTATTCTTCCGAACTGAGGGATTGATAGAAACACTCTTCAATGTTTTAAAAGAAGGAGAGACCGAAGTAAAAAAAGAGGCCTTATGGTGCGTGGCAAATCTTACAAGCAGCAAGATTCATGATAACATCTCAATTTTGGTGAATCATGGAATAATCCAAATTTTTTCGGATTGGATGAATTACAAAGATTATAGAATCCCTGCATTAATAATAGAAGCTTTAGATAACATAATGTTGTGCTTTATTAAAGAGGATAACTCAAGAAGAATGATATACCAACTCTGTGAAAAATTAGAGATCATAAACAAATTGGAGATGTTATCCTTCCGACACAATGAAATAGTAAGATCTAAAAGCGAGGATTTGCTCAATAAGTATTTCATTTTCTTTAGAGAAGCAGATCAAGAATATGAATTGAACTTCCAAGATAAACAGAATTTTTTCTACTGCTCAGGTGATGATGCTACAGACGAATCCGCGGAAATCGTCCCTATTCTCAACAGCCTGAATAAAAACGAAAAAGAAATGAATAAAGAAAATAATCCTGATAAAAATTTAGGGAATAGGATTAATTGCGCATTTTTAGATTACTCAAAATATGTGTAAGACATTTCTCGCTTATGTAGCTAACTTAAAAGATCTATTATAGTTAATGATATATCTAATATAAATAATGTAATATGAATTAACTATAGTAATCAATATTATTTAATTTATCTAATCTATTATTTCTTAATTTATTTCTTGGTTGTAGAATAGTCGTAAAACCCTTTTCCGCTTTTTCTTCCATACCATCCAGCATCCACATAATTTACTAGAAGAGGACAAGGTCTGTATTTCGGATCTTTTAATTCATTATAGAGAACTTGTAAAATATAAAGTACACTAATTTTTTATTATAAATCAACTTTATATGTACGTGTCTAATCCTATGAAATCTGCAAGAGTCAAAGGTCCCATAGGAACATTGGTACCTAGCTTCATTGTTTTGTCGATATCTTCAACGCTTCCGATTCCCTCATACAAAGCAAATATCGCTTCATTTAGATAAGGCATCAATACTCTATTTGCGATGAATCCTGGAATATCCCTGGCGACTGAATAATCCTTATTGAGTTTACCCACAAGTCTATTTTATTTAATTAATTTACTCAGATGTGGTTTGGAATGTATCTTCCGATGTTTGTAGTCCTTTGATCACCTCGACCAGTTTCATTACAGGGACTGGATTCATAAAGTGCATTCCAACAATTTTCTGAGGTTTAGATGTAACTGCAGCGAGTTTAGTGATAGATATAGAAGATGTGTTACTAGCAAGTATAACATCTTTGTTTGTAATTTCATCAAGGGATTTGAAGAGTTTGCTTTTCAATTCGAAATTTTCAGGTACTGCTTCTACTATGAACTGGCAATTTTTAAAAGTATTAAAATCGTCTGTATAATTGAAATTATTTATGATTTCTTCTTTCTCTTCTTTTTTTAATAATCCCTTAGAAATTTCTTTGTCTATTAGAGAATTAGTGTATTTAGAGCATTTATCCAATTGGGATTTATTACTGTCATAAATAAACACTTTGTGTTTAGAAACTCTAAAAGCAATATAACTTAAATTATAAAACTACCTCCCAAAAACATAAGCTATTCCTGATCCCATCTGTCCACTACCAACTACACCAACGTGATTAATCTTAAAGTTATCACTGAAATTTTTGACAAGAATATTTTTGATAAATAAACTATTTCGTTTGATATTGTACATTAAAATTAACTAATAAATAAATGAATAAATAAAATAATTCTAACTCAATTAAATATTAAATGCTAATTTTTACTGTCTACAATAATGGTAACTAGAGATCTCATTTTCCGTATCTTATTCGCAGGAGTATTTCTTTCTGTCGTGACATATAATTCTATTACTAATTTTGCGATAACAAACGACGATCCCGAGTGTATTTTAGATAAAACCCACTTGCTATTCGATTATTTTTATTTATTTTTTCAAAAAAACAACAACAGCAAGAAGTTTTTATTGATATTAATTGGAGTGATAATGGACATAAGCATAATTCTGACCAGCATAGCATGGATAAAATATGGAAAAAGCTGGAGACCTTTGATAATTTTTTTGATGTACATTTCGATCGTGACATTTTCAAAATTCATTTTTAAAGTGAAAATCCCAGAAGGACACCTGATGCAAGATCCAGGAGTACCTTCGCTAACAATTTCCTACAATACTGATCTAAATATATTTTGTCCTAGCTCAATCGGACTAAGCCTCTATACTGCTATGGAATTAGGGAATGTTCAGAAAAGCAATAAAATTTTTCGACTTTTTTCTTGGATTTCATATTTTAACCTTTTTCTTCAGATTTTTGTGTATATGTCCTTACGATCTATCTATATGATTGACGTTTTCTGCCCTATTGTGAGCTTGTTATACTCAAATGTGATGTCAGAGAGTTTATGCAATTATTTTGATAGAAGGTATAATATTCTATGTGACGAAGCATATGAATCAAACAAAAATTTCGAAAAAAATGTATCAGAGAGGATAGATAAAATAAATGAATTCCCTAAAGAGGAGTCTTGTAAAAATGAAAAATTTGATGATTTGAAAACAAATATAGATACAATGTTATTTAAGGCCGACGATCTTAAAAGTATTAAGAAAGAGTCTAAGATACCAATAAAAATGGCAAATTTATCTTGTGATGATAAGAATATATAGAGATTATACTACTACCAATACTACTAGTAATTACTACTTATTTTTATATCTTCATGGTGAATTTTAATATTAAAAACACTTTAGTAAATATTTTACACAATTATAACAATTTTTTCCCTTATATTAAAATTTATTTAACTATTTATATTATCTTATCTATCACAATCTCTAATGGAGCCATCCAAAAAGGAAATTACCGAAAAACAATTTTGTCTTTTCTGGGACAATCAATCGCTTACAAGCTTTACCGATGATTACTTCTTTACTGAATACATCAGAAAGAAATTTAAGATTATCGCTGAAGCTATAGGTACTCCAAAGCATTCGAGAAAGCAAAATAAAACTTTAACCAAACCTTTTATTATAAATAAGCTTGAAACATTTTATTTACATGAATTGTACAATTATAATAATATCTCTTATTCAATTTTTCACAAGGCAAATTGTCAAATTTAACAAATTCGAACAAGAATTACAAGTAATCGAGCAGTACGAGAAGTTTAAAGATAGAATAGAATTCACGATATATAAATACTTTAAAGACAAAAACTTTTTCGTTACTTCAGGAATAAAATATGGGGCTGATTTTTTGCTCTACAAGGATGACCCAAATTTTATTCATAGTGAATATTTAGTCTACATAAAGGATTATAAAACTGAATTTAATTTTAAAGATATAATAAACGGAGAGAGAATAAGTTTAAGTCACAAGAAGAAATTTTTGGTTGTTTCTGTGAATGATGATAAGAAGGTTAAAATTTTTAATTTAGAATGGCTTAATATTTAAAAATTTATAATATTATAAAGAATTAATTTACACAGTTTGTCTTGTTAAGTTGATTCTATAAATTAAAAGTTTTATAGAAGTAAAAATAAGAATAAAATTAAAATATATTATTTTAAATTCAAAATTATTTTTCAATTTTTAAATAATAATTATGATATGTTATGTTAAATTAGATTTTGAAATTATATTTTGGTCTTATATCCTGATTGCACAGGGATGTTAATTCTTCCTGTTTTTTTGCTTTCATTATCTTGTTCTAGATTCTTAAATGATGATATATATTTAAATTATTCATACATTTTCTTTTAAATAATCAACTTTTTTTTCTGAAGGTCTGCGATCGAATGAGATATTAGAATTTACTTGGGTCCTTATAGAATTAATTTTTGATTTAATATCCATTAAATTAGTGTTTGTTGGATTATTAGGTTCTATTGGAGATTTAAAAGAGTCCTTATCGTAATTGAGGGATTCTAATTCATCGTTATATTTGTATTTGAGTTTTTCAACGTAATTCTGATCATATTTTTCATATTTGCTCTTGGATTCTGGTTTGTTTTCTAATTCAGACAAGGGTTTATCTTCGTTTTTTCCACCCGCTGATATTATAGTAATTATAATTATTTAAATAGATTACTAGTTGTGTTGTTCCTAAAATTTCTTTTTTCAGAAGAAAATCTACGATTATCATCATCTCTTTCGGAAAAATTGTATTTATTCGTATTATATTCATTTGGGTTTGTTGTAAATGCGGATCCTCTGACTGAATCCTCAATTCTGTTAGGAGTAGCTGACTCTCTTCTTAATAAATTTTTATCCGCAAATGGAATTAGATTTAAATGGGATTTACTGCGTTCGACTATCTCTTTATTATTAGAAATCATGTCGTTTGCGTTATTATTGTCTCCATAACTTATGTACTTGCTACTATAATGTTTAGGAAGAGCAGAATTAGCAACTTTAGAATTCATATCCATTTCGACAAGATTATTATCATATTCGTATTTCTGCCCAGCTGTATTTATTTTTGAATTTCTCTTTTCTTTTAAATAGCTAGATTCATTCTTGTCGTAGTAGTTACTATAATCGTAATTACTCAAGTTTTTTCCAGCCGTAGAATTTGCCGCTACCGTTTCCTGTTTAGAAACATCTAAATTTGTTCTATTAGCATTAATATTTTTATTATAATTGCTAGTGTATTCTTCATAACCATGCTTTAAATATTCATCATCATGTATAGAATTACTCTTCGATCTTAGATAGTTTATCTTGTTCTGGATTTCCTTGTCTTTTGTTACATTTAGAAAAGAGTCAGATTTATACTTATAATCCCCATTAGAATTAATTTCATTAGTAGCGTCTTTAGGCTTCTCATTAGGCAAATTATATTCAGTGACATTGATATTACCGGTAGATTTTAGATTTGTATCATCGCTTAATTTGTAAAGACCGTAGTTCACTTTGTTGGTGTCTTTATCATCTAGAAATTCTGAAGTAGATTGCAGCACATCATATCTTTTTGAAGTATAATTTTTAAGACTTTTTTCCCCTTTTTCATATTTGTCCTCACCTTGGAAATTTGAAAAATTAGAAGTTGTTGTAATGACTTTCAATTTTTTGTATTTTTGGGGATTCAAAAATATTAAATCAACAATTTTAAGATTTGGAATCAAAACCTCATTGTCTAAAGTCGAAAAGTAGATCAATCCATTTTGGATTCTCAGTAAATCTATTATAGAATTTGTCAAGTTTTCTATGGTAAAATTCGGATCGAATTCTAATTGAATTGTAAAATTTTTATCTTCATGGATTAGTTGAATTTTTACTAAAATTATATATTTAGATTTTCAAATTTACATTGTTCCAATGTCATCAAGCGGATCTTCTTCAAAATCAAATTTCTGTCATGAAAATTTGTAATTTTAATTTCGTTAAAATCTTCATTAGTGAGATAGCATAGATCATATCCATTGATTTCATATTTCTCAAAATTCTCCGCATAGTTTTTTAGATTATTGTTGATTAACCAATGATTGACATCTTCCCACTCCCACATTGAAAAATCCTTCTCTGAGAAATTTCCTGTGTTGATTCTATTTGCTGAGGTATGCGGTCTCGACATATTACTTAATTTATACAAAATAATATTTTTCTTAATTAAATAAAATTGTAGAAAAAAAAAGATATAATAAAATTTAGTAATTTGAATTATAGTTGGATAAGATTATTTATTATATATATTCATCATTACTCTCAATATTATTTAAAATCTTAGTAAACATCTGAACCTTCCACTTATCAAAATCGCTATAGGTCTTTAACTTCGTAGTGGCCGCTTTGAAATTTTGAACATTCTTCTCCTTCATCGCATCAATTACTGATTTCAGGAAATTTGATTCCCGAGTGTTTTCAAAGGTTGGGTCTTCCATCAAGAATTTATTTAGATATTCCTGAGCTGAAATATAATCCTAATAGGTATAAAAATTCTTTAATATACGTCATAGGCCAAAAAGACAACTACGCATTTGAAGAACATGTCCTTTGCACCTGATGTTAACAAAGGAACTGTGAGATATTGCATTCCTAATTTTTCATATATCTGTAAATAAATGATTAGGGGTTAATTAAGAAACTTTACCTTATAAGCTTCTTCTAATGTATTCTTGTGATCTGAAACGCACATTAGATCTGCGACTTTTAATAAACATCCTTGCTCATAACTTCTTGAATTTAGATTTTCCATTGAAAAGTATTCTCCTGCTTTCCTATATGCTGCAATCGCCTCTTCGTATTTCATATCTCCCTCTAGCTCTTCAGCCATTTGCTTTTGAATTTTTCCTGCTTGTTGGAATCTTCCTTTTTTTTCATAAACTCTTAGGCATTTATTCAGGTTTTCGCTTGCTTTTTTCTTATCGATGAAATTAAAGCAATGCACTGCGTCGCTATAGTGTCCTGCAGAATTATCAGATCCTAATTGGTCTAAAATCTTTGCACAATTTTCATAACATTCTCCTGCTTCGTACCATTTTTTATTTAGTTTATAAATATTTGCTGCTTTTTCATATAGGTCTAATGCCTCTTCTAATCTGGAAGATTGACTTGAAAACATTTTCCCAAGAAATCCAGGGTTTAGTTTACTTTTTGCTTTTTGTACTAGCTGGTTTGCCTCGTTTTCCATTATTTAATTATAAAATAATTAAATAGTATGATAATTACTTATTTAATATATAAAATAAACTGATTTAATAAAATAGATTTGAGCTGATTAGATTGCATTAAAATTTTCATCTGAAGTGTGATCTGTTAAATTAAAATGGTAAAATAATGGAGTAAACGTTCGAAATTTTAATAAAAATTAATAGGATAATTCAATAAGTAAAGAATAATTAATTACAACACAAACATTAGATTCAAATAATATCTTTTATATTATAGATTATAATATACTAGAACTGGTAGTCCTTTAACTTTCGAATGAAATTATCGAATTAAATTAATTCTTTAAGAGCCGAATTTCAAATATCAATTTAAGATTAAAGAATTAGGGAATAAACATATTAACCTTATTCTATAAAAATAATTTCTTATAAGAATTCATAAATCGAATATTCTATAAATAAGGAGACTTATGAATTTTTCTTTTATCATAAAAAATGTAAACAAAGAATTTCATTCTACTATTTGTAGAATTTTCACATATTCTAAAAAACATTTCATTTTATTTAAAAGAAATAATAATATCTATT
>Ga0169931_10014667_pt1 | contig 10580 bp, 6 predicted proteins | sample Kivu_15m_20L_FD_129675 | JGI IMG/M metagenome (GOLD analysis project Ga0169931, IMG submission 129675) | Freshwater microbial communities from Lake Kivu, Western Province, Rwanda to study Microbial Dark Matter (Phase II) - Kivu_15m_20L... | ecosystem: Environmental > Aquatic > Freshwater > Lake ... | reverse complement strand
TTTACCGTTTGCACCGCTCACCAGCCCGTGTTGTTTACAGGCCCGTTGTATTACATCTTCAAAATTGCTTCCACAATTAGGCTGGCGCAATTGCTTCGGCAACGCTATCCTAAACAAAACATAGTGCCTGTTTTTATCCACGCCACAGAGGATCACGATGTGGATGAGATCAATCATGCATGGATTCATGGGAAAAAACTGGTCTGGCAACAGGAAAAAGGAGGGGCGGTTGGATTTTTTCCCACTGAAACCTTAAGGGAGGTATTGGAGTCTTTGCGTCAATTATTGGGAGAGAGTCCAGGAGCCCAGGAGATTTCTGCCATGGTGGAAGATGCTTACACCAAATTCCCGGATTATGAAAGAGCAACTGCCGCTTTGGTTCATTGCCTTTTCGGCCGATTTGGTCTTGTGGTATTGAGCATGAATGACGCAACGCTCAAGGGAGTCTTTAGGCCGGTGATGGAAAGGGAGCTCTTTGAGCAACCCTCGCAGCCAGTCATTGAAAAGACACAATTTCGGTTACGTCAGGCAGGATTTGACCAACAAGCGCATGCAAGGGAAATCAACCTTTTTTATTTAGGGGAACGCAGCCGCAACCGAATCGTTCGACACCCCGAGGGATTTCAAATTGTGGGAACAGGAGAAATCATTCCAGAACCAGCAATGAAGAAAACCTTGCTGGAATACCCAGAGCGCTTTAGCCCCAATGTGGTTTTAAGACCATTGTATCAAGAATCCATTCTTCCGAATTTGGCTTTTGTCGGTGGTGGAGGGGAAATAGCATATTGGCTAGAGCGCCTCGATCAATTTGACCTTTTTGATATTCCCTATCCAATGCTGGTCCGCCGAAACTCAGCCATTTGGCTTGAAAATAATATGGTTAAAAAATGGGAACGGCTTGGTTTTACGCTGCAGGAAATGTTTATAGACACAGATTCCTTAATTCGTAAGTTTATTCATAGCCATTCGGAAAAAGAACTTTCCTTTCAGGAAGAACTTGAACAGTTTTCTGGAATTATAGCCAAAATCAGGAAGAAAGCAGCTACCGTGGATCCCACATTAGAAAATATGGTAATGGGCGAAGGGACAAAACAGTTGAAAACCTGGGAGCAAATAGCCGCAAGACTCGTTCGCTCTGAGAAGGCACGATTCGATACGCAAATCCAACAAATCAGGCATGTCCGTGAAAAGTGGTTCCCGGATAATAACCTTCAGGAAAGGCAAGACAACTTCCTACCAATTTTTGCCAGATATGGACTTAAAATCCTTGATCCACTCATAGCAGCATTAGACCCCTTGACACCCGGATTTCTTCTATTGTCACCTGAAGAAGAAGCCTAAGGAGGAGAGGGCCATTAAAATGGTTTGAGAAGCATTACAGCGTTCTGAATAAGCCGAGAAGGGCCCCGCCAAAACATCCGGAATTGCGTGTTGTCCAATAACATGACCACCTTGCCTGTACCAACAGGAATCACCCCGGCAAAACCTTTACCTGCTAAATGTTTTAAAGATTCCGGAGATGCGTACCCGCCGGTGAGCAAGCTACGGGCATCGTTAGCATAGGCACCTACTAGCTGCATTCCTGAACCGGGAAGGATAGCTGTAACATCTTGTTTTAGGCTATGAATAGTGGGTTCCATGCCAAAGGCCAGTGGATGTGAAACATCCAGATTCGCCAGCAGGGATGAACCGGGAACTCTCATTTTCCCAAAGTAATCCTCTCTTTTATCATAGGATAAAGTGCGAGCTGCCCAGGAAGTATCTGCTGCCATGTCAGCCCACTTAACGGAAGTAAATCGACTTCGGTCTTGGGTAAAAAATTCAACTGCATTTTCCAAGGCAATGAGCACGCCGCCACGACTTACCCAATCCTGCAATTGGGTAAAAGCCTCTTTATCGAAAAGAAAGCGAAGATTATTTCCGCCTCCTGGAAGGAGTAAGACATCGTAATCATTAATATCAACATAGCCATAGCGTTCACCAAATTTTGGCAAGGCAGATTGCAATAGAACAGTCGTTCGGATGCGATCAATTGGCAAACCAACCTCCTCGTCGAAAAGGTACCAAAGCTGACCTGCGGTTTGCATATTGAACGGTGCATCAACCATCATAGCTACCCTAGGCTGGAAAACAGGTCGATTTCTTGAAGAACCAAGGTCCAGGCCATCTGTTACCTTACCAGAAAGTACTGCATGCACTTGCACCTGATGGCGAATTGCAATCGCGAGTAAATCATTAGCCATAACAGGTTTCTTCTCCAAATTTGAGCCACTCAGAACGATTAAGGTACCTGGTGGAAATAACTTTCCTTCGACTTGAAAAGCTTTGGAAGCCGTCCGCACTCTGTAGCCCAATTTCCAAAGTGATGCCAATGCTGCCGGGGCATTTCGTTCTTTCCAATCAATCAGGTGGGCATAAGCCTGAGCATCTGTTCGGGAAGGAGGAGCAGTACCAAAGTTATCCCTCAATTTTTCTGTATTAGCAGTAACAGGTTCCATTGCATACCAGGCGCGCAGATTGTAAGCCAGGGGTAAAGCCCAAGAGGCCATGTCATACATTACTGAATCCTCGATAGCCAGCGTTTTATCCATCACACTGTGTATAAGTAGGTGATGGGGTTGGTTTGCAGAAAGGACGAGAGTGCCTGCAGGAAAAGTTTTACGCTGGGGCAGCGACGAACGAAAATCATACGCTGCATTCAGGGTGAAAGGTTCCCGGGTTTGGCGAAGTACAACCCCATGCCGTTGTAATATCTCCACCACATCCTTGGTGTACATATCGTCCGGAGCTAATAGGTAGGTTTTAATCGGTGAAAGGGACTTGGAAGGTTGCCATGCATCATAGCTATACCGGAGCAATTCCTGGCGGTGTTTCACCCCAGTAAATAAGGCTTGAACAGAAGTGGTATAATGATCCCAGATCCGCTGCTGCAAGGTTAAGACCGTACCATCCTCCGTAAGTACGGCTCTTCCACCTGCAATACCACCTTGCTCTGTAAGCATGGCGATAGCTCCCATGTTACTAGGGTAACTGGATCCATATCCGGGATAGAAAAAGTCAAAGGCTTCGCGCGTGAAGTAACTGATATCATTACTATTAAATGCTTCTATATTGGCCCGGCCAAAAGTATCCGTCCAGGCTTCATAGGAGGAAGGCAGCAACTTATTCCTTGGCGTTGTCCCGGGCATAGTAAAGTAGTTGCTATTGTAACCCTGTTCATGGTAATCGACATGCATTTGAGGCATCCAACGCTGATACTCTTTAGTGAGGAATCGGGTTTCCGGATGAATTCCCCAGGCCCAATCGCGATTGACATCAAACCAATAATGATTAGTGCGTCCGTTGGGTGAGGGTTCATAGTGTTCTAAGTCATTGGGGGAAGTGGCTAGTTGTTTGCGTTTCACCGAATTATACCATTGGATATAGCGCTCCCTGCCATCCGGATTGATGCAGACATAGAGTTGAATTATTGATTGGCGAAGTAAATCACGGGTAGCATCATCCGTAGCAGCTGCTAAACGGTAAGCGACCTGCATGGCCGCCTCACTGGTGGAAGTTTCATTGCCGTGAATATTGTAGCTTAAGGAAAGGAAAACTGGATCATTGGCTATTAGTGGTTTCGCCTGTTCTTCACTGAGTGTCATTAGGCTAAGGTGCCGGCTACGGATAGTTTCCAGATTCACCAAATGGGATGGATCCGAAATCACCAAAAGAAAAAGGCCCCGATTTTCATAAGTTTTGCCATACTCCACTAATTTGACCCGAGGGGAATTTTTTGCAAGTTCCTGGATGTAAAGCGCTATCCGCGAATAATAAGTTGATTCCTCCCCCAACGCATAACCCAAAAAATCAGCGGGCGCAGGGATACTTTTGTCGATAGGCAAGTTTGGTTCGAATGCAAACCGGGAGTGGTTAAGCCAAGAAGCTTGACTTAGCGAAACCTTGGTGTAAAGCATTAGAAACAAAATTAGAGCAAGGGAACATCGGATCATCGTGTTGCGATTTATGGCTATTTCGGTTTAAGAAGATAAGAAAAGGAATCCAAAGCCTCAATGGTATGCTTGAAAAAATAGAGTGGGAAATACTGATTTTCTACCCAGAGTGGAAAGAGGTTTCGATAAAAAGGGCTTACCGGGTCCCCAGATTGCCCGGGCGTATTGGTGGCTAAGCATCGGTCCCAGTCTTTTAAGTCGGCAATAAACCGAAAACTTGCACCGTGGGTTTGATTATCCCCTTTACCTGTTACATTAACCGTGTATCCATTGCCACCACGAGGCGCCGGTCCAACATCCAGGATTTCCCGGATAGCAGGTGAAACCACTGCACTTAAGGGATGGCGAATATGAACATGTTTGTATGCTGACTGGCCATAAACCCAGCTTGACATATCCTTCCCTAGTTTCTTTTCCAGGTTTTGCATTGCATTTTCCAGGGACCTTTCTAAAAAAGCATTTCTTCCTTCAACGGGTTTTGGACCGAAACGTGCATCCGGAAAAATTAGGGCGTCTAAAATACCTGTCATGGTCGGGTTTACAGAGGAACGGAGGACCTCCGGAATAAACTGCTCCTTAAAGTTGGAAAAAATGGTACGTTCCCAGCTATCGTAAACTGTCGCCGCTATAGAACGAGGCGTTAGATTCCCATCCCATCCATCCAACAAGGACCTGTATTTGATCCATTTCGGGGAAAAAGGTATATGTTTTACTAGCCCCAATAAGTCCCTAGCAGGCAAGGAAGCATAATCAGATTGAAGCGTCATGAAATCAATCATATTCAAGGCTTTACCTTTGCTCAGGAATTCCCGGATCCGTAATCCCCGGTAAGGTTCTGCCCAGGAATAAGCCAAGGTCTTAGGGTATTTGTATTGCCTTGGAGCAACCTGCTCATTGGCAGTGATAAGCATATTTTCTGGTGGATTTACCCTATGGGGTCGTTCCAGAATAGGCATAAAACCATCCCAATCCCTGCTTCCGTCTCCTGGCACTGGAACCATGCCGCTACTACGATTTCTCAGGGGTGCAATGCCGACGGTTTGCCAACCAATAGTACCTGAGCGATCTGCCCAAAGCATATTTTCACCTGGAATATGAGAAAAGGCGCAAGCCAACCTAAAATCCTCCCAGGTTTTTGCCTGATTCATTCGAAGACTAGCTAAGTAAGGAGCTCCACCTGGCTCCAACCAGGCACATCGAACCGCAACAGCCTTGTTCAATTCAGGAATAATCTTCAAAACAGGGCCATGGACTGTGTAAAACAGGGAAATGGGCACAACACCTTTCCCTTTAACGGGAATAGAGTCCCTGATTTCTATCATCTCACGCCATTGACCCCGGTAAAGGTACCGATGAGGATAACCAGGTTGGATCTGGTAGACATACATATCCTCGGCATCGGTGGCATGAATAGTTAAACCCCAGGCACCATAATCGTTATGCCCGATGGAAATACCGGGAATAGTAGGTTCCCCCCCACCAATCACGTGCCAACCAGGTCCATGAAGATGCGCGATGTATCGGAGGGAGGGGGCGCTAAGCGTCCTGTGGGGATCATTGGCCAACATAGGATAACCACTCTCGGTAATATTCCCAGAAACCGCCCAGTTGTTACTCCCGGTAACACCGAACTCCGTTGGTTCCAACCCCATATGCCTTTCAACATCCTCTAATTTAACGGGCTCCCTGGCAGAATTCAACGAAATGGCCTCGGACTGAAAAGAGAGGGGCCTGCGAAATGCTCGATACAACTCGGGGACGTCCGGATATCTAAGTACAGGAAGAATGGAAGAATCTAAATGTAGATCGGGTTGATAAGGGTGAAATTCATTTAATTCTTTGGTTTTTTCCTCCCCAACCTGAACGACCATTTGAGCAGTCTCCCATTCCTCCAACAAATTTCCAAGCAAACCTTGATGCCGCGAAACGACATCTTCCACTTTAAAGTGTCCGGGTAATAGGCCCATTAACCGAAATTCCAGAGGCAGGGAATCGGGTTTCAAAAGCGCCTGATCAATTGCGGCATTGACTCCCTCTACAAAAGCGTGGATAATGAGATGGCCATCAGGATGGTAATGATTTAACTCTGTATCCATATTTCCCCTATAGCGGAAAAGGCGAGCGCCTATATCCCGATTTAGTTCTTTTTCTCCTAATAATTCGGATACCAAGCCCCTAGCCTGCCTCCTCCAGAGCTCAAATTGAAAAAGCCGGTCGGAAGCAGCATGAAATCCTTGTGCAAAAAATAAATCGTGCACGGTAGTGGCATAAATATGTGGAACCCCATACGGGTCAACAAATACCTTTACTTCAGCATCCAGTCCGGAAATAGGAAGTTGGCCCTGCGCCATTCCCACAACTACCGAGAAGATAAATCCAAAAAAAAATCCTAGATATGCTTTCACCTGCTTTAACATCCTCTTAAAAATAGGCATTCCCCAATATAATTCTAAATTTGAGCATAATGAAAGATTTGGAATGATGAGCCTTACACGCAAGGATTTTCTTAAAGGACTGGCTGCAGCTACCCTTTTACTCCCAGCAGGACTTCGGGCAACTATGGGAAAGGAAACCAAATCAGGAAAAGCTGGAGTTTCTGACAAGGTTTACCAATGGAAAATGGTGACCACTTGGCCGCCAAACTTTCCTATTCTGGACGATGCCTGTAAATTATATGCCAGGCTGGTCGCAGAAATGTCAGGCAACCGCATGCAGATAAGAGTCTTTGGCGGCGGGGAGCTGGTTCCTGCCCTGGAAACTTTCGATGCAGTTCGCAACGGCGCAGCCGAAATAGGCCATGGAGCAGCTTACTACTGGGCCGGCAAATCGCCCGCAGCTTCCTTTTTTGCCACCGTACCATTTGGTATGAATGCCCAACAAGTGGCATCCTGGATTCACGCCGGAGGGGGACTAGCCCTTTGGGAAGACCTATACGCTCCTTTCGGGCTCCTTCCCATGCCTGCTGGAAATACAGGGGTTCAAATGGGTGGTTGGTTCAACAAGGAAATAAATTCCCTAGGCGACCTGAAAGGTTTGAAAATGCGCATTCCTGGTTTGGGAGGAGCTGTACTTGCCAGAGCGGGAGGATCACCGGTTCTCATGGCAGGCGGTGAACTATACACCGGATTAGAAAGAGGTATCATCGATGCAACTGAATGGCTATGTCCCTACCACGACAGCCTTATGGGGTTTGATGAAATAGCTGCATTCTACTATACTCCAGGGTGGCATGAACCAGGTACCAACCTGGAACTCATCTTTAACCAGTCCCGATTTGAGGAACTTACCAGTGACCTTAAAGCAATCCTACGCGCCGCAGCAGCACAAAGTGGCCGTTGGATTCACGCCCAGATGGAAGCAAAAAATGCGGAGGCTTATGCTACCCTCCTTGAAAAAGGGGTAAAAATTCGCCGCTTTCCGCCAGCAGTTATCGATGGCCTTAGGCAATTGACTAAGGAGGTCATCGAGGAAATGGCAAACGGGGACCGTTTTACCCAAAAAGTATACACATCCTACAAATCTTTCCAGGAAGTAATGAACCGCTATTCAACTATCGCAGAAAAAGCCTTTTACGACAATCTCCAGGAGAAATTATCTTGAAGAATCTTATCCCAAACGCAGCAAATCTGGAAAGAGCGTATACAACCCAAGTACGAAAATTTGAAACGCAATAAAGGGTATAATGCCCCGATACAAATGACCCGTGGTTAGTGATTCAGGAGCTACGCCTTTGAGATAAAAAAGGGAAAAACCAAATGGTGGGGTCAGGAAAGAGGTCTGAAGATTTAAGCCAAGAAGGATCCCAATCCAGAGCAAATCTGCCCCTAGTTTATGGAAAACCGGTGCTACCACTGGAACGATGATGAATACAATTTCAATAAAATCAATGAAAAATCCGGCAACAAAAACAACTATCATTACCAACAACAAGAATCCAGGTAGAGACATATCAGCCTGTTGAATCAATTCGGCTAGAAAAACATCCCCACCCAACTCTCGAAAAACTAAAGAAAAGGTGGTAGCACCCAGCAAAATGAGAAAAATCATGGAAGTCAGATGCGCTGTTTCTCTGGATACTTCGCGCAATATCTTCCAATTCAATTTCCCCTCTAGTATTGTAAGCAAACAGGCACCCATGGCCCCAACCGCTGCAGCTTCTGTGGGGGAAGCAATGCCCATGAAAATTGATCCAAGGACAAGTAAAATAAGCACAAACGGAAGAAGAAAACTACGCGCAACCTTACTATAAAAATTGCCCTGGCGGAATGTATCAATTTCATCTGCAGGAATAGGCGGCATCCAGCCTGGTTTCCAAAAGGAGATAAAAAGAATATACAAGAGGTAACAAACCACTAGGAATAGCCCTGGAATTAATGCTGAAGCAAACAATTTACCCACTGAAACATTGAGTACGCTACCCAGTAAAACAAGAACTACCGAGGGGGGAATAATTTGCCCCAAGGTGCCTGATGCCGCAATGACTCCGGAAGCAAGTTCGGGTTTATAACCTCGTTTAAGCATGGTGGGTAGGCTGATAAGTCCCATGGTAACCACCGTCGCCCCAACAATACCCGTTGACGCAGCCAAAAGGGTTCCAACCAAAATGACAGCATATGCAAGCCCACCATGTAATTTTCCAAATAAAATAGCTACCGTTTCCAAAAGTCTCTCAGCTAAACCACTTCGTTCCAGCATAATACCCATAAACACGAATAAAGGCACCGACAATAGCACGTAGTTGCTGACTACTCCCATAATTCGTGGAGGAAGGGCCCCAAACGCCACTGGGTCAAGGAAAAGGAATGCGTACAAAATGGATAAACCCCCAAGGGTAAGTGCCACAGGGTACCCGTACATAATAAGCACAAATACGCTGACAAAAAGAATAATGGCTATGGTTCCCATGGCTTAGGAGGGGTTACGGGAAATGGCTATTTTTAGTTGCCTTTGCAATAACATAAGCCCCTGCAGAAATAATAATGCAAACCCCAAGGCCATTGCCATTTTGATTGGATAAAGGGCAGGCAATCCACCAGGGTCTGGAGAAGATTCCCGGATGCGAAAACTTTCAAAGGCATAGCGAACAGAAAACCAACACATCGTGAAGGACCAAGGAATAAGAAAGACTAGGGTACCCACGACATTCACCTGGGCTTTCTCACGTTTTCCAAACTTTGCATAAAAAAGATCTACCCGAACATGCTTGTCCTTTTCCAGAGCATATGGGGAACCAAGTAGGAAAATAAGGCCAAAAAAGTGCCATTCCAGTTCTGTCATCCATGCGACTGAAAAATGGAAAAGATAACGGAACAACACATCGACACAAATAAGCAGAACCAATCCAAAACAAAGCCATGAAACGTGTTCACCTACAAAGCGAATAATCCTGTCCGGAATTGTATATCCTTGTTCCACCGATGGAAAATTAGGTAAAGGAATTATCCAACTTCATTGATGAGCCGTCTCCAGAATCCTCATCCATCATGAGAAAAGCTTTGAGGAAGGGTTGGATATCTCCATCAAGCACAGCGTCTGTCTGGGAAGTTTGGTGTTGGGTTCGATGATCTTTTACCCGACGATCATCCAGAACATAACTACGAATTTGCGAGCCCCACTCATTTTTCATTTTACCAGACTCTACCTTGGCTTTTTCAGCTAATTGTTTCTGTAATTCCAGTTCATAAATCCGGGATTTAAGCAATTGAATCGCTTTTTCCCGGTTCTGATGTTGGGAGCGTTCCTGCTGGCACTCTGCAACCAATCCTGTAGGAAGGTGGCGGACACGAACCGCAGATTCTGTCTTGTTCACATGCTGTCCACCTGCTCCGCTCGCCCGAAAGGTATCCCATTCCAGATCAGAGGGATTGATTTCAATTTCTATGGAATCATCCACACAAGGATGTACAAATACCGAACAGAAGGAAGTCATTCGCTTACCTTGAGCGTTGTAAGGGCTTACTCTTACCAGCCGATGGACACCATTTTCACCTTTGAGCATGCCATAGGCAAATGATCCGGAAATCTCTATTTCGGCCGATTTAATACCTGCCACATCACCCTCTACTTCAGATATACCCGTTACCTTGAATCCAGATCTTTCCGCCCATCGGACATACATACGAAGAAGCATTTCCGCCCAGTCACAGGCTTCTGTTCCTCCAGCCCCAGCATTAATTTCAAGGATAACCCCAAGCTCATCCTCTGGACGATTTAGTGTACGCTGAAATTCGATATCTTCAAAAGAAGTGAGCGTTTCCAAATACTTGGCTTCTACCTCATCTTCAGATGCCTCCCCTTCTTTCTGAAATTCAAACAACACCTCAAGGTCTTCAACCAACTGCATAGACATGTGGAACTCCCCAATCATTTTTTGGTGAGTCCTAATTTCTTTCATTACCTCTTCAGCGTATGCAGGGTCTGACCAGAAATCTGGATTAAGTGCAAGTTTTTCTTTATCCTCGAGGATTAACGTCCGGTTATCGACGTCAAAGATACCTCCTCAACGACAACAACCTTTCCCTGAGATCGCGCAGTTGCTCGATGGTCATTGGATGTCCTTTTTTTATGCTTTAGTAAAAAACCTTATTC
>Ga0169931_10014666_pt1 | contig 10581 bp, 12 predicted proteins | sample Kivu_15m_20L_FD_129675 | JGI IMG/M metagenome (GOLD analysis project Ga0169931, IMG submission 129675) | Freshwater microbial communities from Lake Kivu, Western Province, Rwanda to study Microbial Dark Matter (Phase II) - Kivu_15m_20L... | ecosystem: Environmental > Aquatic > Freshwater > Lake... | reverse complement strand
GGGCCGCTGCCCGGATCAACCCTGAACCCTGTCCTTGAACATCTTGCCGGCGGTGAAGGCAGGCACCCGCTTGGCAGGAATCTTGATCTTCTCACCAGTTTTGGGGTTCAGACCCTGACGGGCCGAGCGATCCCGGGGTTCAAAGGAACCGAAACCCAGGATGGAAACCTTCTTGCCCTCCACCACTGAATCGATGATGGTTTCGATGGCAGCATCCACCACCAGCGAAACGTCGGTTTTGGTGAGCTCGGTGCGGGCGGCTACGAGGTTGACGAGATCAGCTTTGTTCATAGGAGGAAGGAGCCTCGGGGTTGACGGTCGGGGTAAGTAAAGAAGGTGGGAAGTCGGAAACGCCGACCGGCCCAGAGTTGAGCCACGCAATCGTATGGGGACTCAGGCCGTGCTGCAACAAGAAAGCGCGGCGCCGCAACGGTTTTCGTGACAATTTCCGCACATAGGGCGGATCGGTGTGGCTGCTGGCATCAGAGATCGAGGTCTGCCAGCAGGGCCGCGCCTCCGATTACCAGCTTTTCGCCCCGCAGGGCACCAAGCGCTCCACCACTGGCGATCCAGGCCGGGGAGCCAGCTGGCAACCAGCCCCGCAGCCGCTCCAGGCTGCGCAGCTGGCGGGGCCAGTGGAAGGTGCGCGCCGTGCGCAGCGGGGCCAGGGCAGCCGGCCCGGTGGGTACCAACAGACGCCCACAGAAAAGTCCATCAAGGGCCCCTGCCCGCACATGCATCACGCAGGCCCCAGGCGTCGGCCCTGGTGTCCAGAGCAGCGCCACTCCCGGCGCCAGGACATGCTCAGCCGCAAAGCTTGTGCAGCTCCTTACCCCGGGCAGGAGGTAGGCCTCCTGTTCCTGCACAAGCACCGGCCAGTCGATGACCTCCTGCAGGCGGAGGCAGCGCCCGTGCCCCTCGCGTCCTGTGAGCACGATCGTGCCCGGGCCCGCCTGTCGCTCCCGTTTCTGGAGCATCTCCAGATTGGCCTGGGTGAATCCGGGACAATCCACGAGCAGGTCTCCGCCGCCGTCATAGGCCCAGCCTTCCAGCAGCCAACTGCTGCCCCCCTGGCTCTCGCGGCTGGGCGCGAACAGCCACAGGCCCGGCATCACCTGCTGGGGCGGCCGGCCGGGTTCGGGTGGCTGGGGGAGCAAGGCCATGGCTGGGGCGACGGCAGGGGAGACGGTCTGGAGACGGGCACCTCCGCTTGATCCTGCTGCCTCCGGCGCAAGGCTTGCTTAGCGTTTCCGCAACCAGGCCTGGCCCATTGACGGTCCTACTCAACAGTCCAGAACTCTCCATGGACGCCAGCGTCAACCACCACCCCGGCAAGGGTCTCCACATCGGCCATCCCTGGCCCCTGGGCGCCAGTCTCACCGCCAGGGGGGTGAATTTCTCCGTTGTTGCGCCCCTGGCCACCCGGATCGAACTGCTGCTCTTCAGTCACGGCGACGCGACCGAAGCAGACCGGATTGTGGAGCTCGATCAGCGGCACCGTTCTGCCGATCACTGGCACGTGGAGGTGGAGGGCCTCGGGCTGGGCAGCTGCTACGGCTATCGGGTGTTTGGACCGTTACAGCCCGGCGGCCATGGTTTCAACCCTTCAAAGGTGCTCCTCGACCCCTGTGCCAGGGCCATCGCCGGCTGGAGCAGCTATGAGCGTGGCAGTGCCGTGGGCGCCGCTCCGAATACCAGTCAATGTCTCAAGGGGGTGGTGACCGAGCGGGATCGATTTGATTTCGGCCAAGCCCCCAGGCCGCGCCACAGCTGGCAGAAGAGCGTGATCTACGAGCTGCATGTCGGCGGCTTCACCCAGGGGACTGGGTGCCCCGTGCCTGAGGAGCACCAGGGGCGCCTGCTGGGCCTGATCCCCACCCTGCCCTACCTGCGCGAGCTCGGCATCACCACCATTGAGCTGCTCCCCGTGATGGCCTTCGATCCCGGTGACGCCCCGGCTGGTCGCCACAACTACTGGGGCTACAGCCCCCTGAGCTGGATGGCCCCCCATCCTGCCTACCTGGTTGGCGACGATCCGCTCAGCGGCCGAAACCAGGTGCGGCAACTGGTGACCGCCTGCCATCGGGCCGGCATCGAAGTGCTGCTCGATGTGGTCTACAACCACACCACCGAGGGCAACCAGGACGGCCCAACCCTGAGCTGGCGCGGCTTCGGTGATCGCCTCTATTACCAACAGAGCGCCCGGGGGGACTATCAGGACGTGAGTGGATGCGGCAACACGATTGCCGCTAATCGCCCGCTGGTGCGCCGTCTGATCCTCGAATCCCTGCGCTGCTGGGCAACCGAGCTCGGCATCGACGGATTTCGCTTCGACCTGGGCATCGCCCTGAGCCGGGGCGACAACCTGGCCCCCCTGGACGCGCCACCTCTGTTCGAGGAGATGGAGGCCGATCCCGACCTCAGCGATCTCAAGCTGATCAGCGAACCCTGGGATTGTGGCGGCCTATACCGCCTCTCCGACTTTCCGGCCCGCCGGGTGGCCACCTGGAATGGTCGCTTCCGGGACGACCTGCGGCGCTTCTGGAAAGGCGATGAGAAAACCTGCTGGACCATGGCCCAGCGGCTCAGCGGCAGCCCCGACCTGTTCACCAACGTTCCGGTTCACCCAGGTCAGTGCATCACCTTCCTCACCGCCCATGACGGCTTCACCCTCGCCGACCTGGTGAGCTTCAACGGCAAGCACAACCTGGCCAATGGCGAGGACAACCGCGACGGCGACAATCACAACAACAGCTGGAACCATGGCGTTGAGGGGCCGAGCTCCGACCACGCCATCACCGCCCTGCGGGAGCGTCAGCTGCGAAATCTGCTCAGCAGCCTCTTGCTGGCACCGGGTGTGCCGATGCTGCTGATGGGCGACGAGGTGCGCCGCAGCCAGGGGGGAAACAACAACAGCTGGTGCCAGAACAATCCCCTGGGTTGGATGCACTGGCAGCCCGATGAGGGCGATCAGGCCCTGCGGCTTTTCCTGCGACGGCTGCTGAAGCTGAGGGCCCACCTCGCCGGGCTGTTCAACCCGGAGCAGACCATCGACGACACGCCGCAACGGCGCAGCGGCGACCGCGGCCACCTCTGGCGCCAGTGGCATGGGGTCGAACTCGACAAGCCCGACTGGGCCAGTTGGTCCCATACCCTGGCCTGGAGCCTTCAGGACAGCCGGCACGGCTCCATGGTCTGGTGTGGCCTGAACGCCTACAGCAAAGCGATGCACTTCGAGCTGCCAACCTGTCCCAACGGCTGGCTGCGGGTGATTGACACCGCGCTCCCCCCCGGTGACGACCTGCCAGCCCAGCCGCAACCCTGGCTGCCCATGGGTGCCCCCCTGCAGAGCCGCAGCCTGATGCTGCTGGTGGCATCGCCTTTGCTTGAGGGGAAAACGCTCTAGGGGGCGCAGCTTGCCTGGAAAATGAAGCGGGCGGCGGGAATCGAACCCGCATCATCAGCTTGGAAGGCTGAGGTTTTACCACTAAACTACGCCCGCAACAGTAGATCTGTACTGTGCAATGCCCCGTTCCGGCCTTCGTTCGAGGGCGCGGTGCGCGGCACGATTGCATTATGGCCTGACCTCCAAGCCCGCTCCAAATTGGCTGCGACCCATCACACCAGCGCGGCAACGATCCCAGAACTGGGTAAGTCGGCAAGACGGCGACTGGTCTGGAGCTACGGCCTGGGAGATATCGGCACCGGGATGGCCGCCACCCAGCTGGGCTTCTATCTGTTTGTCTTTTACACCGGTGTCGTAGGGCTGCCGGCCTGGATGGCTGGCCTGGTTTTGATGGTGCTCAAGGTGTGGGACGGCATCAACGATCCCGTGGTGGGATGGCTGAGCGATCACACCAAGCATCCCTGGGGGCCGCGCCTGCCCTGGATGGCCGGCAGCGCCATCCCTTTGGGACTCTCTCTTGTGGCGATGTGGTGGGTGCCTCCCGGGGGTGACTGGCAGAAGTTCGCCCTGCTGGTGCTGATCCAGCTGGTGGCCATGGCTCTGTACACCTGCGTCAACCTGCCCTACTCGGCCCTGGCCTCCGAGCTCACCGGCTCCACCCAGCTGCGCACCGAGCTGAATGCCAGCCGGTTCACCGGCTCGATTCTGGCGGGCCTGGCGGGCCTGGTGCTGGGAGCCCTGCTGGTGGGCCAGGGAGCGCCGGGTTACCTGCGCATGGGCTGGGTTTCCGGGCTGCTGCTCACGGTTTTCACCCTGCTGTGCTGTTGGGGGTTAGCTCCCTTCGCTCCCGGCTGCCAACGGCCCAAGGGCCAGCCGGAACCGCTCGGGCGCCAGCTGCGACGGCTCGCCGCCAACCCCCGTTTCCTCAGGGTGCTGGGCCTCTACCTACTGCTGTGGTGCGCCCTGCAACTGATGCAGCCGGTTTCGCTGATCTTCCTGGCCGTGGTGATGCATCTGCCCGAGAGCTGGAGCACCTGGATCCTGATTCCCTTCCAGCTGAGCGCCCTGGTCGGTCTGCAGCTATGGAGCAGGGTGTCGGGCAGCTATGGCCGGGTCTGGGCCCTGCGCTGGGGAACAGGCCTCTGGATCGCAGGCTGCCTGGTGGCCATGCTGCTGATCCCGTTGGACGCCAATACGGCGCCACTGGCCTCAGCCAGCAACGCCATCGGCCTGGCCCTGCTTGTGCTCACAATCGTGGTGATCGGCCTGGGGGCCTCCACCGCCTATCTGATTCCCTGGGCCCTGCTGCCCGATGCCATTGATGCAGACCCCGACCAACCGGCTGGTCTCTACACCGCCTGGATGGTGGTAACCCAAAAAATGGGCATAGGCGTGGCCGTGTTCGCCCTGGGCAATGTGCTCAGCTGGAGCGGCTATCAGGCAAGTGAGGGCTTGATTCAGCCGGCCTCAGCCCTCACCACGATCCGACTCTGCATGGGGTTGATTCCAGCGGTTCTGATCGTTGCGGGCCTCCTGGTAATGCGACGCTGGCCCGAGAAGGGTCTGCACCGCCGGCCGGCATCGCCACCACCATGAAGCGTCCAGTCTGGTTAATGACTCCCATCTGGCTGACACGCCTGGGTGCCAGCCTGCTGATCGGGGGTCAGGCGGTAAGTGCGATAGCAAAGGGTCGCATCAGCTTCAACGACCTGATGCAGGAGCTGATGGAGGCTGGGCCGGGCAGCTTTCTGATCGTGCTGATCACAGCCCTGGCAGCCGGTACTGTCTTCAACATTCAGGTGGCAGCGGAGCTGAGCAAGCAAGGCGCCAGCGCCACCGTGGGGGGGCTGCTGGCCCTGGGGCTGTCGCGGGAGATCGCTCCCCTGCTCACCGCCACCCTGCTAACGGGCAAGGTGGCCACGGCCTATGCGGCCCAGATCGGCACCATGAAGGTGACCGAGCAGATCGACGCCATCACCATGCTGCGTACCGATCCGGTCGAATACCTGGTGGTGCCAAGGGTGCTGGCCATGGTGATCATGGCGCCTGTGCAATGTCTGCTTTTCTTCTGGGTGGGCATCTGGTCTGGCCAGGTGAGCAGCACGATCCTCTACAACATCCCTCCAGCGGTTTTCTGGAACTCTGTGCGCACCTGGATGGAGCCCGACGACCTCCCGTCGATGCTGCTGAAGGCCCTGGTGTTCGGCCTGCAGATCGCCGTGATCGCCTGCGGCTGGGGCCTGACAACCCGAGGGGGCCCCAAGGAGGTGGGCACTAGCACCACCGGGGCCGTGGTGATGATCCTGGTCACCGTCGCCCTGATGGACGCCCTGCTCACCAAATTGCTTTTCGGCTGATGTCATCTCCCAACCCCCCCCCAGCCGAGATGGAGCTGAGCCCGGGCTCCAGCGGTGTGTTGCTGGCGCCCAGCTACGGCGTCGCGCTTGGGGTGATCGGGCTTGCTCTGGCAGCCCTTGGACTCCTGCCCCTCTGGGGCGGCGCACGCTGGTTGAGCCTGTCGGTGGCGCTGTTGGGCCTGTTTTTGCTTCTGCAGACAAGCTTGCTGCGGCTGGAGTTTGGCGGCGACGCCATGCTGGTATGGCGTCAGCAGACCCTGCTGCGCAGTTTCCCCTATGCCGAATGGCTGGGCTGGAAATTGTTCTGGCCGGGGTTGCCCACGTTGTTTTACTTCCGTGAACAGCGCAGTATCCACCTGCTGCCGCTGCTCTTTGATGCCGCCACCCTGCGCGAGCAACTGGCCCAGCACCTGGGTCAACCCAACTCAGCCGAGGGTTCCGCTTCCGATCGCGATGACTGACGACCCCAGCCCCGAACAAGCCTGGTGCGACCTGGCCCTCACTGAACTGCGCGAGCGTCGGGAGGCGTTGCTGCAGGAAATCGGCCAGCTGGAAACCCGCCGCAGCCAGATCCACAAAGAGATCGAAACCAGCTTTGCCGGCCAAGCCGATGCCATGGCCAGGCGCATCAAGGGCTTCCAGGACTATCTGGTGGGTGCTCTGCAGGACCTGGCCGTGGCGGCCGAGCAGGTGGAGCTGGTGCCCCAGCAGCTCCTGGTGCAGCCTTCTCCCCTCGACCAGCCTGCCCCAACCAGCTCCGGGGCCGACCCAGCCCCCGTCGTACCCGCCGTACCCCCAACAGGACTGTTCAGTCGGGATGAAGCACTGATCCGGGAGCGCCTGGCAGGTTTTGGAGGCCAACCTGATTTCTATGCCGATCCCTGGCAGTTGCGCCGCACCCTGGACCCCGGTGGTGCCGACCTGCTAGCAGACTGGTTTCTGTGTCAGGGGGGCAGGGGGGCCCAGGCCAGCTGCGGCAGCCGCAGCCGCAATGCCCTGGTGGCCGCCGCCGCGATCGCCATCCTGGGCGAGCTCTTCGGTGACCGCTTCCAGACCCTGGTGCTGGCAAGCCAGCCCGAGCGCCTGGGCGAATGGCGTCGCGGCCTGCAGGACTGCCTGGGCCTGGTGCGGGAGGATTTCGGCCCCTCCAGCGGCATTGTGCTGTTCGAGCGGGCCGATGCCCTGGTGGAGCGGGCCGACCGGCTCGAGGAGCGAAACGAGCTCCCCTTCATCGTGATCGATGCCGGTGAACTGACAATCGACGTGCCGATCCTGCAGTTTCCCCTCTGGCTGACCTTCGCCGCAGGTCCCGGCGAGATCGCCAGCGATGAATCCTATTGAGCAAACCTCCATGCCGCTGATCACCTTCCCCCTGCTGCTCGCTGGTTACCTGCTCGGCTCCATCCCCAGCGGCTTCCTTGCGGGTCGCTGGCTGATGGGCCTGGACATTCGCCACGAAGGCTCCGGATCCACCGGAGCCACCAATGTGCTCCGGGTGGTCGGCAAGGGACCGGCACTGGCTGTGTTTCTGGTGGACGTGCTCAAGGGGGCTGCAGCCGTGCTGCTGGCCAAGGCAGTTCTAGACCCCCTGGGTGTGGGGGTGGTGCTCGTCGGTCTGGCGGCCCTGGCAGGCCACATCTGGCCGGTGTGGCTGGGCTGGAAAGGGGGCAAGGCTGTTGCTACCGGGTTGGGCATGCTGCTGGGTCTCACCTGGCCGGTGGGTCTGGCCTGTTTCGGCATTTTCCTGACGGTCCTCAGCCTCGGCCGGATCGTGTCCCTCGCCAGCGTGGTGGCGGCCCTGGCCCTGCCGCCGCTGATGCTGGGCTGGTTTGCCCATCACAACCTGGCGCCCCGTTGGCCCTATCTCTCCCTGGCCATCCTCACAACCGTGCTTGTGGTCTGGCGCCATCGCAGCAACATCGAGAGGCTGCTGGCCGGCAGAGAGCCCAAACTGGGCGTTCCCAAAACCTGATCCAGGCCCGGGCTTTGCCCTGCTCAGGCCAGCTCCTGACTGCGCTGGGCAGCGGCCAGCACCGCCTCAAGCAGGGCGGAGCGCAGACCGGCCTGCTCCAACTGGCGCAGGCCAGCGATCGTGGTGCCACCAGGAGAGCTCACCATGTCCTTCAGCTCTCCGGGATGGAGGTTTTTCTCCAACATCAGCGCCGCGCTGCCCGCCAGGGTCCTTGAGGCCAATTCCAGGGCGAGGCGCCGCGGCAATCCAGCAGCTACGGCGCCATCGGCCAGGGCCTCGGCCACCACCGCCACAAATGCCGGTCCCGAGGACGTGAGCGCCAGAAAGGCATCGAGCTGTATTTCGGGCAGCACATACACCTGGCCCACCTGGGCAAAAAGCTGCTCCACCCAGCGACGTTGCCTGGCTGGAACCCCCTGGGAAAAGGCCAGGCCGCTCAGCCCTGCCCGCACCAGCGCCGGGGTATTGGGCACGGCCCGCACGCACTGCCAACCCGGGAACAGGCGCTCTAGACGCCCCAGGGATACCCCGGCCAGCACGGAGATAAGTAGCCCGCCGGAGCCAGGGGCGGCCTGTTGGGCCGCCCCCTCAAGCTGCTGGGGCTTGACCGCCAGCAGAACCACCGGAGCCGACCAGGCAGCTTGGGGATCGGTGGCCACCATGAGGCCATGGGACTGACGCAGGATCTCAGCGGAGGCCTCGGTGGCCACCGCTGCTCGAACGTCCCCGGGTTGTACGAGCCCGGCTTCCAGCAGGGGAAACAGCAAAGCCTGGGCCATGCGGCCCAGGCCAACAACGCCGAAGCTGGGCGCCATGGGGCAGACCTAGAAAGCGCTGACCTGGCGGCCCCAGGCTGGGCTGGGAGCGGCCGCCGGCTCGGGAGTGTCCACCGCCCGGCTCAAGGTGGTGGGAGATGCAGCCTCTTCGTTGGAGGCGGTTGTGACCGTGACGCAGCTCGGGGCAAACAGGAAAATGCTCTCACCCACCCGCTCCTGCTGGCCATCAATAGCAAAGGTGCCGCCGGCCACGAAGTCAACTGACCGCTGGGCTTGGTCAGGCTCCATCATGGTCAGATTGAGAATGATTGTCTTGCGCTCCCTCAGGGCTTCAATGGCACGGGGCATTTCATCAAAGCTGCGCGGCTCCATCAAGACGAGTTCCGCACCGGCCGTGGAGAGGCCCGGCATGCCAATCACATTGGTGCCGGCGAAGGGATCGTCAGTGGTGAAATCCGAGCTCAAAACCAGTGGGCTGGAGCGGATGGCAGGGGCAGGCTCAGGCAGCTCACCGCCGTCATAGTCGAGCTCGTCGTCGTAGTCGCCGTCAAGGTAGTCGTCTCCTGAGACAACGGCACGGAGACGGGAGAACAACGACACAGAGCGAACCTCACAGGATGCTTGTCACATAAATAGCGTCCCATGCCAATGACGGCAAGGCATTCCGCCCCAATTGACCACCTGCTCAGGTGGCCAATTGCGGGCGCTCCCCAAACAGAAGACTGCCTATCCGCACCCAGGTGCTGCCGGCTGCAGCCGCCTCTTGCCAGTCGCCGCTCATCCCCATCGAGCATTCCGGCAGCCCCAGGGCCCCAGCCAGGGAGGCACACTCCCTGAACAGCCTGCTGCGCTCGGCAGCGCCGAGCCCCAGGGGTGCGATGGTCATCAGGCCCACCGATCGCAATGGCGCCAGACAGCTGAGCTCAGCCCACTGCTGCTGCAGCTCTGCCGGTTCAAAGCCGGTCTTGGCGGGATCGGGCCGGAATTTCACCTGAAAAAACACCGCGGGAGCGCAGTGCTCCTCTGCGGCAATGCGGGCCAGGCGATGGGCCAGGGCCAGGGAGTCGAGGGAATGTATCGTGCTGAACCGGCGCACCACTGAGCGGGCCTTGTTGGCCTGAAGACGCCCGATGAAATGCCAGTCGAGCGGTTCCAGATCGGCAAGCTCCTCCTGTTTGGCCGCCGCCTCCTGAACCCGGCTCTCAGCGAAACTGTGCTGGCCGGCCGCCACTGCCTCCCGGATTCTCTCTGCCGGCTGGCCCTTGCTGACTGCCAGCAGCCGGCAGCCGGGAGGTAGGCCGGCCCTCAGCAGGGCGAGTTGCTCAGATAAAGGTTTGGTCAAACAACTGCCGCCAATGGGCTTGGGCCTCCGGGCAGTCGCGACGCGCCCGGGCCAGATTCTGCTCTGCGTAGTGGCGGGCATCCATCAGGGGCACCACTTCAAAACTCGCTCCTCTCGATTGCACGGTAACCACAAAGAAAATGCGTTGGGCATAGAGGGTGGCGTAGAGGTCCTTGCCCTCCGCCACGGCAGCTACCCGATAAAGCATCCCAAAGGTGGGATGATTGAGATAGCGCTCGGGAATCGCAAATGCGCTGCTCACCAATGCGCTACCCACCAATGCTGGTTTCCTAGGCCATTAAAGGTCACCGACTTTCCAGCGCAGTCCCAGCAGCACCAGCAGTCCGGCCGTAGCCAAGGAGTTGACCAGCTTCTGCATCGGTCCGCCGCTCTGGGGCTGCGGCAGCAGATTGGGCGGCAACCAGCAGCCCCCGCGGGCCAGCAGGGCTTCAGCTCCCTGCTCGGACCGCAGCAGCACATTGGCCAGCAGCCGCTCTCCGAGGGCCAGCACAAGACCCATACCGGCCTTCCAGCCCAGGCGTTTGAAATTCACCGCCCTGGTTGCAACGGAGCGCATCAGGTTCTGTAGTTCCTCCTGCACCAGGGGCAGGAAACGCAGCGCCAGCAGCAGGGTGAAGCCGAGTCGCTCCACCGGCCAGCCCAGCCGGCCAAGGGGGGTCAGCAGCCAGCCAATCGCCCACACCAACTGCTCCGGGGAGGTGCTCAGC
>Ga0169931_10014665_pt1 | contig 10582 bp, 5 predicted proteins | sample Kivu_15m_20L_FD_129675 | JGI IMG/M metagenome (GOLD analysis project Ga0169931, IMG submission 129675) | Freshwater microbial communities from Lake Kivu, Western Province, Rwanda to study Microbial Dark Matter (Phase II) - Kivu_15m_20L... | ecosystem: Environmental > Aquatic > Freshwater > Lake ... | reverse complement strand
GCGCTGCAGCAGCCGCTCCAGGGCGCCGAGCTCGTCGTTCACGGCGATGCGCAGCGCCTGGAAGCTGCGGGTGGCCGGATGGATCCGGCCGTGGCGGGCCTTGGGCGGGTAGCAGCCGGCGATGGCGTAGGCGAGATCGGCGGTGCTGCGCTCCAGCCAGGGGCGTGCGCCGCGCTCGCTCACCAGCCGCCGGGCGATGCGCCGCGAGAGGCGCTCCTCCCCGAAGCGGAACAGCAGATCCGCCAGCGCCTCCTCCGCGAACCGGTCGAGCAGCGCCGCCGCCGGTTCGCCCGCCTCGGGGTTCATGCGCATGTCGATCGGGCCGTCGGCGCGGAAGCTGAAGCCCCGCTCCGGCCGGTCGAGCTGGGGGCTGCTCACCCCCAGATCCGCCAGCACCGCCACGGCACGGCCCATGGCCGCCGGCGCCCAGGCCCCGAAATTGGCCGCCTCAATCCGTACCCGCTCGCCGAACCCCGCCAGCCGTTCGGCGGCGGCGGCCCGGGCGGTGGGGTCGTGATCCAGGCCGAGCAGCCGCCAGTCGGGATGGGCCTCCAGCAGCAGGGCGCTGTGGCCGCCGCCACCGAGGGTGCAGTCGATCAGCAGGGGGGGCTCGCCATCCGGCGCGGCAGGCAGGGCGGCGAATGCCTCCACCACCTCCGCTGCCAGCACGCTCTGGTGGGTGAAGGGGGTGGTCATGCCCTCTGTCCTAGGCCAGCGGGGCCACGAACAAGGGGCAGAGGAATGGGTGGAACTGCACTCCTGATGAACAGCCTCGCACCGCGGCGTGCCCCTGCAAAACAGCGACTGCGAGGACGAAGCGGCAGGGGCCGGCATGAATCGGGCGCTGGCGGCCCGTCGGGGCGCGAGGGCCACCGATGTGGTGCGTCAGGCCCTTGAGGCGGCCGTGGAGCATTGCAACGACACAGCGGCGCATGGGGAGGCTGAGCGGAAAAATGCGCTTACTGCTGATGCCGTTCAGCTGGTGCCGCTGAGGCAGGAGTGGCTCCTCACTCCAGATCAGCCGCGCTCTGAATAACGCGGCTTTTGGCCTCGATCTGAGTCAGTGTTTGTTCGATAGCTGCAGCCAGTTGGCCGGCCAGAGAAGGGGCGTGGAAATGGTGATGCTCCTCAAACAGCTGGCGCAGCACCACACCCCTGCAGGCCATGGCTCGCCAGAGCCGATGCTTCAGGGCCAGCTCGTGCCTGGAAAGGAAGAGATACACCCGCAGCGGCAGGGGTGTGGGGCGGTAAAGTCGGTGCAGAAGGTCGTAATAATCCACCCCCCCTTCCCCAGTCTCCAAGCATAGGGGGGGCTCCGTTGGCAGGCTGTAGGTCTCCGGTTGAAACGACCTCAGGTGGTTGGCCAGTTGCCGACGGCGCTCCCTGAGGAAGCCAAGGAGATGGCGCGGTCGCTTGCTGTGGCTGAGCTGCTGGATGTGCATGGGCAGTCGCCGCAATGTGCGGCGCCACAGCAATGACCACCGCAACCGCAGCGCTATGGCAGCCGTTGGCCCACTGTCGAGGATGGCAACCATGCCGATCCTGCGGCCAAGACGCAGCAGGGCGGCCGCCACCGCCCACACCACCCATCCCCCCGCAGACTGGCCGAGCAGATGCAGCTCGCCCGAGGGCCACTGCTGATCGATCAAGTTGGCGTAGTGCGCAGCCATCTCCTCCACGCTGCGATGACGCGCGGAGGTGCCATCGATTCCCATGGCCTGCAATCCATACACCGGCCGATCAGGCGCCAGGGCACGGGCGAAATCGGTGTAACAAAACACATCGCCGCCATAGCCGTGGATCACAAACAGAGGCGCGGACTCGCCATGGGGTTGGAGGGGCACCAGGCAGGAGTTGACATCCTCTGAAGGAAGGGCTGTGCTCTCCATCCGCCGGGCCATCAGCCGGATTTCTGGAAAGTGAAAGAGCGTAGCCATCGGGAGGGCGATGGCGAAGCTCTCCTCGATCGCGGCCAGCAATCGGGCCGCAGCCAGTGAATGGCCACCGATGGCAAAGAAGTTGTCGGTGATGCCGAAGTCGCTATGGCCCAGCACCTCCGCCCAGATTCCATGCAGCTGCCGCTCAAGATCGGTGGAAGGAGCAACGCGCTGCTCGATGTTTCCGGAAAACGAAGGAGCTGGGAGTGCCTGACGATCGAGCTTGCCGTTGGCGGTGAGGGGTAGGGCCTCCAGCTGCAGGAAAGCAGCCGGAACCATGTAGTCAGGAAGGCGATCGGCCAGGAAGGTGCTCAGCTGCTCGGAGCTGGCTGATGAAGACGTTGGATGGGAAGCATCCGCGACCCAGTAGGCAATCAGGCGCAGGTTGCTGGGATCGTCATTGCGGAGCACAACCACTGCCTGTGCGACGGCTGGATGGGTGAGCAGATTCGCCTCGATCTCACCCGGTTCGATGCGGAAGCCGCGCAGCTTGATCTGCTGATCAATGCGGCCATGGAAGGCGAGGGTGCCATCGGGATTCCAGGAGGCGAGATCGCCGGATTTGTAAAGGCGTGCAGTGGAATCGGACGAGAAGGGATTGGGGATGAACTTCTTGGCGGTAAGTTCAGGGTTATTGAGATACCCTCGGGCCAGGCCTGCGCCACCGATATGGAGCTCGCCGGGGATGCCAATCGGACAGGGCTGGCCCAGTGAGTCAAGAAGATAAATGCTTGTATTAACGATTGGTCTGCCAATACTCACCGAATCAGTAGCCGAGCACGACAAGCCGTTGCCTCCATAGACCGTAACAACATGACTCTCAGTTGGTCCATAATGGTTATGAAGACGGCAGCCAGGGATTGAATCCAGTAGTTTTCGAATTGGCTCGGTTAAAATCAACGCTTCACCTGCCGAGATAATGTCACGCAGCTTCAACCCGTCCTTAGCCATGTTCGCAATAGCACATATCGATAGCTGCTCTAGGGCCACATAAGGAATAAAAAGCCTCTCAATGTGATTATCAAGAAGCAGCGAATACAGCTCTGCAAAGTCTCGCCTTGCAACTTCACTGATCAGCCAAAGCGATCCTCCAGTCGTGAGGGCCGAAAAAACCTCCTGCAGGCTGACATCAAACACATTCGCGGAATGCGGATTGCGTGGCCTGGCTGGTATCCGAAAAGGCATCTTATGTAACCGGTCAGGTGATCCGTGTTGACGGAGGTTTGCTCTCTTAAGGTTTCATGCAAAAACAGATCGCCCCAGGCGCAGTTCGCAGCTTCTTATTATCATTCAAGCAACAGATCCACGGCAAACGATGGGGTCCAACTAGGGCATCGCGAGCTTCGCCCTTTATCGTTCAGTCTATCAGTGCAACATCACGAGAATCACTTCATTGTAACCCCTGAGGAGGGCCTCCCCACGCTGATGGCTTCCTTATCATTAAGCTTATCCGAAAGAGTGCAGGATCTTCTTCTTTGGGACAACATGAGCTACGAGATGCTCGGCGAAAGATGGCAATGCGCGCGGTTGCGCCTATGAACTGGGCCTCTTCTAATCGGCTATTTCAAGGCCATCCCAGATGCGCGGATGCGGGGGGCGCTCGCTTTCAGACCTGATCCATGCTGCTGCTCACGGTGCTGGGCATCCTGAGCGGCTGCCGCAGCTCCCGTGATCTGGAGCACTATGCGACCGGCACAACATCGGACTGAACGAGAACCTCGGTTGAAGGTTGAAATCGCTGCAATAGCAGAGGTCTTCATCCAACCAGGCTGCCTGACACTCAGGTCAGGCAGCGGCGACATCACCAAGTCAATGCGGCTTCGACGATTGATGCCCTGTTGACTCAGCTGAGCTACGGTGGCTTCAATCAATCACCACAGGCGGTTGCAGGAATACCAGATGCGCTCCTCGCTGGCGAACGAAGGCGACTCATCGATCGCAACATCCCTTTCAAGCCAGTTGAGCTCACCCAAGGTCTTTGACTTGTGCCGGAATCTTGACAATGGTAGGGCGTAAGAGGTGGGGCAGGATGGGAGGCGAACGGGACTGGCCATAGCCAATGGAGCAGTTGCCCCAACCGCGATGACCCAGTCACCGCCAGGATAGCTACAAATTGATAGTGTCGCCTCAACATAAATGCCTGCTCCTTCTTGGATTGTTCCTCTTCGCTGCCATCCTTCCGGCTTGTATCGCCGTGTGGCTTGAGGGGATCCATTCGACTGTCTGCAATCCCGTTGCCTGGTCGTCGACTCTTCCGAATCGGTGCCGGGATCGGACGCAAACCGGCCGCTCCAACCGCCAGAGCACGAACGAGACGGTGAGGTCAAGTCCGTTCATCTCGGCTACTCTGGTGTCTTGATTCCCTTGTCTTCAGCGGCGATCCGCATCTGTGGCAGACTGCAGCGATGGTTACCGTCAATTTGCGTTTTGCCTGTCTGTCGATTGAGTCGTGGATCCCGGCAGGGCATCCGCTGCGGCGGATCCACAAGTTGGACGATCGCAGGCCCGCAATCGCCTCCATGTCATCTCCCGTGAGCTCTACGCCGCACATGGCCGACCATCGGTGCCGCCCGAGCCATGCTGCCGGCCCCTTTGCTGCAACCTTCGCCTCAGACGCGTCTCCTAGCCCTGACGAAGAGCTCCGCGCTGGCAGTCGTCCCGGGCTCTGTCAGAGAAACCCCCGAACAACAGTTTCGTACTGGGATCACCCCTGATTCTTGCGGGAGATCCGGCCCCTCCCTCGGCATCGACCTGCAGCTTCCCGTTATCGCCTGAGCGCGTCTGGGATGGTGCTGACACTGCGGCGCTTCCGCGGGCCCGGTCCGCCGACAGGCACCTCACCTTCCTTTCAGGGCAACACTGCGGCAGTCTTGGAGGCCCTGGCACGGGAACCGTCGCATGCAGGGCCGGACAGACCCGCACCAGAGCACCATGACCGTGAGGCAGGCGCCAGCCCAGGGGCCGCCGCAGACCCCAGGCCTCGCTGCAACGAGCGCCCCCTCGGCTCAGGGGGGCGAGGCCGCAGCGAGCGCTACCCAGGAGCCCGAAGCCCCTCGCGACCCCGAAAGCGACCACCGCCAGCTCGGCTGGTGCCTCGCTGCCATGGCCGGCACGGTTGGGCTCTGGGGCCTGGTCTGGCCCGTGCCCACCGAGGTGATGGGCCAGGGGGTGCTGATCTATCCCGGCACCGCCGGCCTGCTCAATGCGCGCGCCGCCGGCCAGGTGCGGCAGCTGCGGGTCCGATCCGGCGACCGGGTGCGCCGCGGCGATGTGCTGATGACCCTGCATCTGCCGGTGCTGGAGCGGCAGCTGCAGCAGCAGCGCGGCAACCTGGCCGAGCTGGAACGCCAGAACCGCGCCCTCGATGAGCGGGATGCGATCCGGCTCGGCACCACACGGGAGCAGCGCGACACCGCCCTGGCGAAACTGGCCGATGACCGCCGCCGTTATGCCGGTCTTCAGCAGACCTATGCCACCAAGCTGAAGCGGCTGCAGTGGCTGGCCGGCCGGGAGGTGGTGGCACCGCTCTCGAGCGAGGTGGTGACGGCCGAGCAGGGCCTCACCAGCACCAGCGTCGCCCTCGACGGCGTGGTGGTGTCGGAGAAGGAGGCGGTGAGCGGCTATCAGAAGGTGAAGCTGGAGGTGGAGACCGCGGCCCTGCAGCGCCGCTACCAGATCGATGATCTGCGCCGCGAGATCCAGGTCACCAGTGCCCGCCTCGCCTATGACGGCGATGTGGTGAGCGAGCGCGACGGTGTTGTGCTCGACCTGCAGGTGATCCCAGGGCAGACCGTGGCCATGGGCCAGCGGCTGGGCACGCTCGGCCGCCCCGAGGCCGCCGACGGCCAGGCGCCGCCGCTGCAGGCGGTGGCCTACTTCGCCCCCGCCGACGCCCGCCGCCTGCCGCTCGGCCTGCCGGTGGAGGTGGTGCCCCAGTGGAACCAGCGCGGCCGCTTCGGCGGCATCGTGGGCCGGGTGAGCCGCGTGCTGACCCTCCCCGCCACCCCCGACGACATCGCCACCACCACCGGGAATCCCCAGCTCGCCGAGGCCCTCAGCAAGGGGGGTCCGGTGCTGCGCAGCGACATCGAGCTGCTGCGCGATCCGCGCAGCAACGACGGCTACCTCTGGACCCTCTCCGCCGGCAGCGCCGTCTTCCCGGTGCGGGAAGGCCTCACGGTGAACGCCCATGCCTACGTGGAATGGCGCAGCCCGCTCAGCTACCTGATCCCGGGGCTGCGCTCGCTCACCGGCGGCTTCCGCCGCCACCCCTACGACCGCCAGCTCGATCGCCCCTTCCTGCGCCAGCCATGAAGCTCCCCAGTCCGATGAACGGCAAGACGTTGATCCGCGATCCCCTGATCCCCAATCCCCTGATCCGCGCCGAACTGCCCTGGCTGATCGCCGAGGTGGCCCTGCTGGTGGTGCTCTGCAACGCCAATCCGCCCGAACTCTGGTTCTGGCTGGTGGTGCTGCTCGTGATCCTGGGCTACCGGATCGAGCGCTGGTGGTCGTCGAGACCGAGCTGAAGCGTCGCCTCGACCGGCCGCTCCGGATCCCGCGGCACCGGCAGGAGTTCGCGCAGCAGCTGGGCGTAGGTCACGTTCACGCCGATGGTGGCGTTGAGGCGCTGCACCAGGCTGCGGATCAACTGCTCCTGGGTGAGCGAGAGATCCACCTCGTTGGAGAGCCCCAGCCGGTAGCGCAGGCGGATGTCGCGGAAGGCCTCCAGGGCGGCGCTGACGCCGCGCCGGGCTGAGGCGAGCTTGGCCAGGCTCGCCTCGTGCTGGAAGAAGGCCTGCTCGAGGCGCAGGCGGATGTCGTTGCGGCGGGCGGCGTAGGCCTGGGCCGCGGCCCGTTCCCGCAGGGCCACGGCCCGGGTCCGGCCGGCACTGGTGCCGGCATCGAAGAGGAGCCAGCTCACGGTCAGCCCGATCGACCAGTCCCAGCCGCTGTTCTGACCCTCCGGTAAGAGGGAGGCGTTGCAGCAGCCGCCACCGCCCAGCTGGATGTCCCAGAGGCTGTTGCGGCTGCCGCTCGTGGAGGCGGCCGCGAAGAGCGAGAGCTTCGGCAGCAGGGCCGCCGCCGCCGCCTGCCGATCCTCCGCCAGCGCCTGGCGGGTGGCGAGCACCGCTTCCAGCTCGGGATTGCCGCGGTAGGCCGCCAGCAGGCTCTGCTCCAGATCCAGGGGCCAGCGGGGCTGGAGGCGGATCGGATCGCCGGCGCTGGGGGTGATCGCGGGCGGCAGGTTGAGCAGGGTGGCCAGCTGCCGCCGGGCCACGGCCCGGTCCGCCAGGGCCTGGATCAGCGCCTCCTGGCCGTTGGCCTCGATCGCCCGCCGCCGCAGCACATCCAGCCGCGGCACCAGTCCGGCCTGCCTGAGATCCAGCGCCTCGGCGAGGATCACCAGGTCGTCGCGCACGACGGCGTCGATGATCCGCACCAGCTGGTCGGCCTGCTGCAAGCGGTAGTAGCTCTCGCTCACCTGCAGCTGCAGGCTGCGCAGGGCGTTGGCGTAGTCGGCCCGCTGCTGCTCCAGCCGGGCCCGCGCGGCCCGGATCCGCGGCGTGCGGGCGAAATCGAGCAGATCCTGCTGCAGCTGCAGTCCCGCCCCGAGGCTGGCCGTGCCCGACTGCGAGCTGACGCTGCCGCCGCCGGGGCTGTAGAAGGGTCCGCCGGGGGCATAGAGCGGCCCGATGCCGAAGGCCTGGCTGGATTCGATTGCCAGGGTGCGGGTCCAGTTCCGGTCGTAGCCGGTGCCGGCCACGGCCACCAGGCGCGGCCAGTAGGTGCCGAAGCCGGCCTGAAGCTCCGCCAGGGCCGCGGCCACCTGCTCCCGCTGCGCCTGCAGCGTGGCGCTGTTGCGCAGCGCCAGCGCCACCGCCTCCTCCAGGCTCAGGGCGCGGATGCCGCCGGCGCGCAGATCGGCGGCCGCCGGCAGGGCCAGCGGCGCGACCGGCCGGGCATCGGCCGGGGTGAGGCTGCCCTGGGGCGGAGCATTTGGGGCCAGCAGGGTGGCCGGCAGCGGCGTCGCCGCTTCGCTCTGGGCCGGCGTGGGCAGGGGATCGGAGGGCAGCAGGCGATCCAGGAGCCGCAGCTGCTGATCCAGTTGCCGCCAGCCGCGTTCCAGATCGGCCACGGCGGGCTCGGCGGCACCCGGCCGCGGCCGCGGCTGCGCCAGGGCAGCACCGCTGCCCGAAGCAGGCAGCCCTCCCGTCAGCACCGCCAGGGCCAGCGCCAGGGAGGTGCCGCGGCGTGGGGCCCATCCGGGGCGGCTGGATCCGGATCGTCGCAGCCTGCGGGAGGCGCTGCTCATGCTGCGGGGCGGATCCGATTCGCGGCGAGTCTGGAGGAACGGGGCGGTCTTGGTGGCGCCACGGTGCCAAGCACGATGGCGGCCCAGGCCCGTTCGCTGCCGGCGATCGCCTCCCGCGCCTGCCGGCAGAGGGTGAAGCGGATCGCCAGGTTTTCGAGGATGGGCGGTGGCAGATGCTCCAGGTCTGCGCCTCCGAAGCCCGCCTCGATCGACAGCCAGGCTTCGGGCAGGGCGAGGGGCGCGGGCGGCGGCGGCGGCAGGAGACGTCTGCGGCAGGAGAGCTGATCAGCCCAGAGCCGCAGCCGGGCCGCCAGTGTCGCCAGCAGCGCAGCTTCCGCCTGCTCCAGCTGGATGAGCGCGGCATCACCGCCGGGCGGCTGCAGGGGGGGATGGGCCGCCAGGTCGCGGGAAGCCCCCAGCAGCTGCGAGGCAGCCCGTTCGAGGCTGTCGACCAGCTGGAAGGCGGGGTGGCGGCGGCTGCCCACTTCGTTGAGCAGCGCCGGGAGCAACCCCCGCAGCCGCTGCAGGGCCGCCTGGCGCCTGGGCACCATCGGGCCACCTCCGGCCGCTGCTGCCGGCATGGGAGACGCCGCGCCGCTGCCGGGCGAATCCCCGATGGCAGCCAGGGCAGGGGCGTCTGCGGAGGCAGCGAGATCCAGGTCTGCTGCCAGGTCCGTGAACAGCCCGGCGAGGGCGGCGTGGCAGGCGGCCACCCCGCTGCTGGGCCAGAAGAGCCGCAGGCTGAGCAGGGCCGCCAGGATGCCCACGACCGTCCAGAACAGCCGCAACGGCACCCAGGTGGCGAGCTGATCGTCGTGGGCGAGCCAGCCCATCACCACGATCATCCCGCCCACCTTGTAGCCCACCCGCAGCTTCAGCGCCCCGCCGATCAGCCGCAGCGCCCCCAGGGTGATCCCCAGCCCCAGCGGCATCGGCACCCCCTGCAGGCCCCGCAGCCCCACCACCACCAGCACCATGCCCAGCACCGATCCCAGGATCCGCTGCCGCCCGAGCTCCAGCGAGGCGCCGTAGGTGCCGCTGCAGACGGCCAGCACCGCCAGGGGGGCGTAGAAGCCGAAGGCCAGTCCGCTGAGGCTGGCGAAGCCGTTCACCAGGCCCGTGGTGAGGGCGAGGCGCAGCTCGGGGCGGGTGATCAGCGGCATGGGGCGGCTCCCTGCAGGCGGGCCAGGGCCTCGCCGGTCTCGAGCAGGGGCCGTTGCTCCTGGGCGATCGCCAGGAGCGTGAACAGGGGCCGCCCGCTCTGAGCCGCCAGCCGCTTCCAGGGTTCAGAGCCAGCCGGGAGTGGGGGGGCTGCCGCGGCAGCCTCGCGCTGGGCCGCAACGCCCTCGAGCTGGGCCGCGAGCGCCCGGATCCCGTCGGCCAGCGGATCGCCCTGGCCCGGTTGCGGCCGGGGCAGATCACCGGCGGCGATCAGCCGCTCCCACTGCAGCCAGTGCAGCCGCAGGTTCTGCCAGAGGGCCACGCGCTCCTGCCAGCGGCCGGCCTGCAGGCGCCGCCAGCGCGGCCCGCCGAGCTCGTTGCGCAGCAGGGTCTCCATCCGCTCGAGGCCGCCGCTGATCGGTGCGGCAGGCAGGGGCTCAGGCCGTGGCCCCTCCCCGGCGAGCCAGAGCCGGTAGCGCTGCAGCTGGGCCCGCAGCTGCCTGAGCAGGCCCGCCTCCGCGGCCGCGAGCTGCTGCAGGCCATCCCGCGGCCAGAAGAGCAGCCCCACCGCCAGGGCCACGGCGCAGCCCACCGCCGTGTCGAGGGCGCGGTTGAAGGCGTAGTCCCAGTTGAGCGCGGCGTGGCCGGGGATCATCAGAAACATCACCACGATCATGCCGGCGGTGCCGAGGGCGCTCTGGCAGCCCGTCAGCCGCAGCAGCGGCACCAGCAGCAGCAGCGTCAGCAGCACCCCCTGCCAGCCACCGGCAATGGCATGCACCAGGAAGGTGACCAGACCGCCCATCAGGGTGCCGAGCATGCGGCCGCTGGCCGCCTTGAGGGTCTGATCGTCGTTGTCGTCGACCACGATCACCACGGCCAGCAACGGGTACCAGGCGAAGGCGATCCGATCGAAATGCACGGCGATGGCGGCCGTGATCATGGCGGCGACCGCCAGCTTGAGGCTGTTGCGCAGCAGCTCAGCGTTCACACATGGGGCCTTTGGATGGGGGAATGATCGCGCTCTCGCCGCGTCGGAGCGGTCCTGGTGGTCCGCTTCTGTCGCTCCTGTGTCTTCCCTGTCGTCTGTCGGGACCGCCGGCAGGCCGGCCCCCGGAGCGAACAGGGGCCTGTGGGGCAGATGGCAGGCGGCTGTCGGCCCAGGCAG
>Ga0169931_10014664_pt1 | contig 10582 bp, 7 predicted proteins | sample Kivu_15m_20L_FD_129675 | JGI IMG/M metagenome (GOLD analysis project Ga0169931, IMG submission 129675) | Freshwater microbial communities from Lake Kivu, Western Province, Rwanda to study Microbial Dark Matter (Phase II) - Kivu_15m_20L... | ecosystem: Environmental > Aquatic > Freshwater > Lake ... | reverse complement strand
TAGCCGGTCGCGGCAGAACGGCCGCACCCGCCCCCGACGGAACGACGCGCACGGGGCGACCCGCGGCAAGCCCCGCGCGACGCACGCCGCAACCACGCCCGGAACGCGCTCCGCACCGGGCCGGGATACGATCATCGCCCGCACGAAGGGCCGCCGCTGGCCTCGGCGCTCTGACGCGGCGAGCGACGCCAACGCGGCCCGCTGGTCGCGGTTCGCGCAGCGACGCCGGCTCACTGCGCCGTGAGGTCCGGCGGCCGGGTTCGCTCGCGGCGCCGCCGTCAACCGTTCTGCGGAGCCGTCTCTCGGGGAGCGTCGATCGCTCGCAGGAAGGCGGCCTCCAGGGCGTCGACGGCGCTCTCCAGCGCGCGTCGCCCGTCGCAGCGGAGCGACCACGTGCGGCACTGCTCGGCAGTCGTCGGCGAAGCCAGCAACGCGTCGAGTGCCGCGGCCGCCCGCTCGGCCGTGAACCGGCGGGCTGGCACGGAGGCGCCCACGCCCAGCCGTCGCAACCGCTCGGCGTTGTCGAACTGGTCGAACGCCATCGGCATCGCCAGCTGGGGCGTGCCGCTGGCCAGCGACTGCGCGCAGGTGCCGATCCCGGCATGGTGCACGACGGCCGCCGTACGGGGCAGCAGCCTGCTGAAGGGGACGAATTCGAAATGACGCACGTCGGTCGGCAACGCGCGGGGAATCTGCTGGCGATACTTGGTGAGCAGCACGCCGCGTCGTCCGAGGCGCTGGCAAATGGCGACGGCGGCGGCAAAAAAGTCGGCCGCCTGCGCGTTGGCCGATCCCGGTGCGAACGCGATCGGCGGTTCTCCCTCGTCGAGAAACCTGCGAACGTCGTCGCCCAGTTGCTCGTCGGGCCGGGAATCCCATAGCGGAAAGCCGGCGAGCTGCACGTTTTCGGGCCAATCGGGCTGCGGGGCCGCGAACCAGTCGGGAAACAGTCCCAAGACGAGTTGGGGCGAATGGATCCAGCGGTGGTAGACCCGTTGCACGTTCGGCAGGCCCAACTCCCGGCGGAGCCCGTTGAGTTCCGGACACAGCAGCGGATCGATCATCCAGCGGTCGCCGGCCCAGAGTTGGGCGGCCTTCGCCCACCGCGGCACGCGGTCGCCGGCCAGGAACCCGACGAAGCGGGGGGAATCGAACAGGCTACGGAACGCCAGCGGCGCGAAGTGGACGGTCGCCAGGGGGATTTGCCGCGCGTCGTGCACGACGCGGCTTGCGAGGTCCAGACCGTGGGCTGCCAGGAGCGTCGTTCCGCGCCGCGCGCGGTGCTGCAGGATGGCAAACAGCTGCCGCAGGTAGGCGGCCGCACCCCGCCGCAGCACCAGCCGCGCGCCGCGCAAAGGATGCCACAAGTCGGGATGCGCGGTAAGCTCTTGATATTCGTCGGCCGCTCCCAGGGGGACGCACTCCAATCCCGCCCCCTCGATCACCGCTTGAAAATAGGGATTGGCGATGATCGCCGCCCGATGGCCGCGGGCTTGCGCGGCGACTCCCAGCCCGACCATGGGCAGCACGTCGCCGTAACTTCCGCAAGCGCTGATCAACAGGTCCATAGCGTGCCATCGTCGCCGCTTCCGCGGTGCCGAACAAGGTGGGCGCGGCCCGCCCCATCCGTTATTTTCCCCAGGGCGTCGCGCCGCACGCCGCGGTCCGCCGCTTGTTTCCCGCCTCAGGCTGTGCTTCGCCATGTCCGCCGCGCCAGGGCCCGCGCCCGAAGACGACGACGAGCTGGAACTGGAACCGGTCGATCCGGAAATCGCCGCCCACCGTCAGCGGCGGATCCGCGAAACGACCGATCGCACGGTGCGCCGCGCCGAGGCCGAGCAGGCGAGCGAAGACGACGTCGCCGACGAGATCGGGCTGGACCTGACGTTTCTCCGCGAAGGACGCTTCTCGACCCGACAGTTGTTGGCGGCCACTGGCTGCCTGGCCCTGGCGCTGGCGCTGCTCAACGGGCTGGGCCCCTGCAACGGGCCCTTCGTCATCGCCCTGGCCCTGCTTGCGGCGGGATGGCTCGGCGTGCGACGTCTCGAACGGCGCCGCGACGCGATGCGGCGCGACGCGATGCGGCGCGGGGCAGGGGAACCGGGAGGCTCGCCCGACTCCTCGGACGCCTCCCAGGCCGACCGCCCGCCGTCGGCCGCCAGCGGGTGGTGGCGCGACTGGATCGCCGTCGAATTTTCGTTTTCGACGCGCGAATTGCTGCTGGCCGTCACGGCGGCGGCCGTCGTGCTGGCCGTTTTCGGCTCGCTGGGGGCCGAGCTCCTGGCACTCGCTCTGGGCTTGGCGGCGCTGCTCGGTCTGGTCGTCAATGCGTTGGGCTGCGAACCGCCGCGCAGCGTCGTGCTGGGCTGGTGGCTGCTGATGGCGATGTACGTGGCGGTCGGCCTGGTCGCCGCTCTGACCTAGCGCCGCCCCTTGCGGCCGCGCGCCGCACGGTTGTTCCCGCCCCCAGCGGGATTCGCAGTGCCGACGCGGCGGCGGCGGCGCGCCGCGACCGACGGTTACAGGGCGTCGGGCGGCTGCGTGAACCAGCGCGGCCCCTCGTCAGTCAGGTAAAAGTGGTCTTCCTGTCGGACGCCAAACTCGCCGTAGATGCAGACGGTCGGCTCGATCGAAGCGCACATGCCTTGCAGCAGCGGAGCCGCGTTGCCACGCACCAGATAGGGCCGTTCGTGGATCTCCAGGCCGATGCCGTGTCCCGTGCGGTGCGGCAGGCCGGGAGTGCGGTAGTCGGGCCCCAGCCCGGCGCGGACCAGCACGTCGCGGGCGGCGTCGTCGACGACTCCGCACGGGGCGCCGACGCGAATCGCCTCGAAGCCGGCCTGCTGCGCCGCGCGCTGCAACTCCCAGATTTCGCGCTGCCGCGGAGTCGGCGCACCGAAGACGTACGTGCGCGTCAGATCGGCGTGGTAGCCGTGGAACTGGCAGCCGGTATCGACCAGCACGAGATCACCCTCGCGCAGCTGCTGCGGCTGTTCCGGGCCATGGGGATGGGCGGTCTCGGCTCCAAAGGCGACGATCGCGAAGGTTGAACCGCCGTCGGCGCCGGCCGCCCGATGGGCCTTGTCCAGAAAATCGACGACGTCGGCAGCCGCCATGCCTTCGACGAGAATCTCGCGAGCCAGGCGTTGCACCTCCAGCGTCGCTTGCATCGCGTGGCGGATCAGGGCGATTTCCGCGGGAGACTTGCACTGACGGCAGGCGCCGGCGACGGCGGCGGCGTCGGTCCACGCCGCCTGCGGAGCGGCCTGGGCCAAGCCGCGGACGACGAAGTAGGGGCATGCCTCGTCGATCGCGATCGTTCCCGTGCAACGCCCCCAGCCGCGGAGCTGGTCGGCGCACACGGCGAACGGCGATTGATCCTCCTGCCACGTCAGCAACCGCGCGTCGCGCGGCAAGGTCCGCGTCAGACGAGGCTCCTCGAACGCCGGGGCCACGAACGCCGGCTCTCCCGCCTGCGGCAGCAGCGCGCCGGTGAAGCGTTCGAGCATGTGCCAGTCGGCTCCGGTGAAATAGCGCAGCGACGCCCCGGCCGGCAGCAGCATGGCGTCGATGCGGGCGGCCGCCATCAACTGCTGGGCCGCGGCCCGGCGCTGGCGGTACTCGTCGGAGCCGATCGGAATCGCGGCGGCGCGCGTGGCGGCCATGCGTGACAAAGCATCCGCAACGCTGAGCGCCATAGCCCGGTTCCCTCGCCCGCAAAGACGTGCTGCGGCGCGACGCAAGCGCCGCGCCGCCCTCCCCTCCCCGTCGACGCCGGGGGCCCGCCCAGCCGCAGCGAACCAGCCGCAGCGAACCAGCCGCAGCGAACCAGCCGCAGCGAACCGGCCGCAGCGAACCGGCCGCCAACGCCGTCCCCCGACGGTCAACATAACCTCCGTTCGCGTCGCCGACCACCGCAGCGGCGCCGCCGCCGCGAGGTCATTGACGCTCGGCGGAGCAGCCACTACCACTAGGGGTCAGCCTCTCGTCGGCCGGCTGCCGATCGCCGGCCGATTCGCCGCGTCTTGCCGGATCTGCCATGATCGCCATCGACCACCGCCTTGCTTCGGAAAGCCTGCTGCCGGCCATCGCGCGGCTGTGGCAAATCGCCGCTCCCAAGATCGACGCCGTCGATCGCCGGTTCCCGCCCGACGCCCCCTCGCCGGTGATCACGCGGCAAGGACGGTACGCGCCGCAAGGATGGACGGAGTGGACGCGCGGCTTCCAGTACGGGGCTCCCCTGCTGGCGTACGACGCGACGAACGACGCCGCGATGCTCCGCATCGCGCAACGCGGCACGCAGCGTGCCATGGCGTCGCACGTCACGCATTTCGGCGTGCACGACCACGGCTTCAACAACGTCAGCACCTACGGCAATTTGCGACGTCTGATGCGGGAGGGAAGGATTCCGCACACCGCGGCCGAATTGGAGACGTGCGAACTGGCCCTCAAGGCCTCCGCCGCCGTGCAGGCCTTCCGCTGGACGCCCGTCGCCGACGGCGGAGGGTTCATCTACTCCTTCAACGGCCCCCATTCGCTGTTCAGCGACACGATGCGTTCGCTGCGCGTGCTCGCGCTGGGCGTCCAGTTGAAGCATCCCGTGCTCGCCGAGAACGACCGCCCGATCGACTTGCTGCAGCGGCTCGTCGGCCACGCGCGGAGCACCGCGCAGTACAACGTCTACTACGGCGAGGGACGCGACGCCTACGACGTGCGGGGGCGCGTCGTCCACGAGAGCCTGTTCAACGCCAACGACGGCAACTACCGCTGCCCCAGCACGCAGCAGGGGTACTCCCCCTTCACCACCTGGACCCGCGGCCTCGCATGGGTCATGCTCGGCTTCGCCGAACAATTGGAATTCGTCGACGCCCTCGACGACGCCATGCTCGAACCCCTGGGCGGCCGGCAGCAAATCGTCTCGTGGATGGATCGCGCCGCCCGCGCCGCCTGCGATTTCTATCTGGACGACACGCCCAGCGACGGCATCCCGTACTGGGACTCCGGCGCCCCGGGACTCGTCCATCTCGGCGATTACCGCCGGCAGCCCGCTCGCCACGACAACGCGTGGGAACCGGTCGACAGTTCCGCCGCGGCGATCGCCTGCCAGGGTTTGCTGCGGCTGGGACGACGCGATCGCCAGCAGGGACGCGAGGAGAGCGGAGCGCGGTACTGGCAGGCAGGCCTGACCACGCTCCGCACGCTCCTGGACGAACCGTATCTGGCGACCGATCCCGAGCACGACGGGCTGCTGCTGCACACGATCTACCACCGTCCGCGACAGTGGGACTACGTGCCGGCCGGCGCGCAAATCCCCCGCGGCGAGGCCTGCCAGTGGGGCGACTACCATCTGCTGGAAGCCGCGCTCTACGTCGAGCGGGCGTCCCGCGGCCAGCCCTACTACGCCTTCTTCAGCTGATCGGCAGGCGCCGCCTGACGTCGCTGGCGCGTGCGCGGCAAACCCGCGCGCGGCATGCGCTGGCGCGTGCGGCGCACAGCACGCACGGCAGGTAGACCTTTCCCCCGCAGCCGCCGCACCGGCGGAGCGGCTGGTCGCCGTAGTAGTCGGCGGCGCACGGTTCGCCGCACGCCGGCAGGTCGGTTCCGGCGGCGCAGGCGGCCGCGTTGTCGCCGACTCGGCAGCGGTAGTCGGGCACGCCGACGGCCCCCCGCTGCCTCCCGTACCGCTCCGCCCGGCGTCCGCGGGCGATGGCTCCGACGACGGTACGACTCACTCCGAGACGTGTGGCGATCTTGCGCTGCGACATTTTCTCCGCATGCAACAAACGGCGGATCTCCCGCACCATTCCCCACGACAACATGGCAATATCTCCCGGCTGGCACACGCGCAGCGCGCTTCCCTCGCGCACGAATTCGCACGATTCCCTGCGGCGGCCTTCGCCCGCCCGCCGTTGTTCCGCCGGCGGCGGCAAAGCGAGGTGAAGCCGCCCCGCGACGCGCTCCGGCGTCGACGGCTCCCGCTCGTTCATCGCGGCCTCGCGGCCGCAGTTCCAGGGATCGGGCGCGGTCGGCGCCGTGCTGTTCCGACGCCACGCACGCCTTGGCGACGCCCGTCGGTCGGGGGCGGCCGAGCGGCGGCGCCACCGCGCCGCCGCCTTTCCGCCGTCCCCCCCCTGCCGATCGTCACGCCATCGAGGCTCCTCGCGAAAAAAAGGGCTCGCGCCCGCGCGGCCCTGGACGCCGCGCGGCGGCCCGGCAGCGCCTCGCGGGGGCTGCCCGCACACCCTTTTTAGCCTAATCGCCGGCAGGCCCGTTTTCTATACAGATGTTCACTTTTTTCGGACGGCGGCCCGGGGGCGGCGGGCGCGGGCCTTCCGACCAGGGCGCTGACGCCGGCCCGGGGGCGGCTAGCGGGCCAGCCGCGCTTCGGCGGCCTGCAGCAGGTCGAACAGCGCGTTTTCCCGCCGCCGCAGTTCGTCGCGCAGCTCGGGGGCGAGGCGGGCGCGGGCCGCCGCGGCCTCTTCGCGACGGCCGAGTCGCTCGGCGGTGACGCACGCGCTGGCGTAGGCGAACGCCCGCCAGGCGTCGCTGGCGTCCTCGGCCGCGTAGTCCTCGCACATCTGTCTGACGAGGGGATCGGCCTTGCGAAAATCTTCCGACACGAAAAGGTAGTACCGCACGAGCCCCTGCTCGGCGAGTTGCACCACGTAGGGATCGGCCTCGGGAAAGTCGCGGACGGCGAACCAGGCGGCCTCGCTGGGAGCCAGCTTCGCCTGGAGCAGCTGGGCCCATGCCGAATCGCGCTGTTCGACCGCGGCGTTTTCGGCCCCGCCAAGCAGCGGACGCTCGCGCGTCGCGGCGGCAGCCGCCCATCCCGCAACCAGCGCAACGGCGGCAAACGCCGTCGACCGCCGCCGCGCCGTGAACTCGGAGCCAAGCCGAGCGCTGGACCGCATGAGTTCCGCCAGCTGGCGGGTCTGCTCGATCTGCTCGTCGGACGACGCGACCCAATCCGCCAGCGACCACTGCTCGGGGCCCTCGCCCCAGCCTGCCTCGGCGGCTTCCGCAGCCAATTTGCGCAATTCGACCATCAACTCGCCGGGCGAAGCGTAGCGCTGGTCCGGCCGCTTGGCGAGCATCCGATGCACGACCCGCGCCAGACTGCTGGGAATGTCGTCGCGGACGTTTTCCAGCGGGCGGGGCGTCGCGTGGAGGTGCTGCACGGCGATCGCCAAGGCAGTGTCGCCGGTGTGCGGAGGCTGCCCGGTCAGCAGGTGGTAGCAGGTCACGCCGAGGGAATAGACGTCGCTGCGCGCATCGACCGTTTTGCCTTCGATCTGCTCCGGGCTCATGTAGAGCGGCGTGCCCATGGTCACGCCGACCTGCGTGAGCGTGCGGGCGTCGGCGTTGTTCAGCCGAGCCAGCCCGAAATCCGCGACCTTGACCTCGCCCGACGCGCTCAACAGGATGTTCTCGGGCTTCAGATCGCGATGGACGATTCCCTGTTCGGCGGCCTTGGCAAGGGCCGCGGCGACCTGCCGCAGGATGTCGAGCACCAGCCGCGGTTGCAGGGCCCCTTCGCGTTTCAGCACCTCGGCGAGGTTCTTGCCGCGGACGTACTCCTGCACCAGGAAGTGCAAGCCGTCGATCTGGCCGACCTCGTGGATCTGGACGATGTTCGCATGGACCAGCGCCGCGCCGGCCCGAGCCTCGTTCAAAAACCGCTCGACGTACGTGGCGTCGGCCGCCAACGCGCGGTGCAAGACCTTGATCGCCACTGGCCTGCCCAGCGACAGCTGCTCGGCCAGAAAGACCTCGGCCATGCCCCCCGCGCCGATGCGACGCAGCACCCGGTAGTCGCCCAGCACGCGGCCGGCGAGATCAAGCGGTTCGGACGTGCCACCAGAGACAGACATGGGCGCGGCGCGCGTGGTTGCGGCCGAAGCCTCCGCGGAAACGGAAGACGTGCGTCAGAAAATCGGTTCGCAGAGCCCCGCCCGGCAGATACGACCGCCAGGGCTGCCGCAGGCTCCGCCGCCCAGCGGCTCGGCGCACCGCCGCGCCGCGGCCTGGCGGAGCGTTCATCCTCGCCGCAAGCGACAGGCCTCCAGCACGCGGCTGGTCGCCTCCGACTTGTTCAGCACGTAAAAATGCATTCCGGGAGCCCCCTCGCGCACCAGCTCCTCCGCCTGCCGCGTGGCGAACTCCACCCCCAAGTCGAATTGCGCTTCGGCGTCGTCGGCGTACCGTTCCAGCCCCTGCGAGAACACGTCCGGAAGCCGTGCTCCGCACAGCGCAGCGATCCGCTGGATCTGGGCGAGATTGGTCACCGGCAGCAGCCCGGGCACGATCGGCGCCGCGATCCCCGCGGCGGCGCAGCGATCGCGAAAGCGGAAGTAGTCGGCGTTGTCGTAAAACAGCTGGGTGATCACCACGTCGGCTCCCGCCGCCACTTTCTGCCGCAAGTAACGCAGGTCGGCCTCCGGACTCTCGGCCTCCTGGTGGGTCTCGGGGTAGCCCCCCACGGCGATGCCCCAGGCGGGAAAACGCTGGCGGATGAAACCGACAAGCTCGTTGGCATAGGAGAATCCCCCGTCGACGGCGCGAAAAGCCGACTCGCCCGCCGGCGGATCGCCCCGCAGCGCGACGACGTTCGCAACCCCCGACGCCGCCGCCCGCTCGAGGTAGTCGCCGATCTGCTCGGCCGTGCGTCCGACGCAGGTCAGGTGCGTGGCCAGCGGCAATTCGTACCTCTGCCGCACGCCCTGCAGCACCTCGAGCGTGCGGTCTTGGGTCGATCCTCCCGCCCCGTAGGTGCAGGTGACGAAATCGGGCCGAAACCGCATCAGCCGTTCGACGTGCTGCAGCAGGCTGTGCAGCCCTTCCGCCGTTTTGGGGGGGAACAGCTCGAACGACAGACCGAACTTTCCGGCGCCGTAAGCGTCAGCGATCGACATGGCAGGACTCTCCGCAGGGAGGCGCGGGGGGGGGCCGGCGACGCGCCGCCCCGGCGAGCCGCGTTCCCCCAACGGCGTGCGCGGCGGAGCCAACGCCACGGCCGCCGGGCCGAGCGGCAGGGCCGGCGGCACGCCTCCACGATAGGCGGAGACTTCCTGTTTCGCAATTCCAGGCACGTCTCGCCGCCGCGGCCGTTGATTTGGGGGGAACGCCGCCCTTGGGCTATACTGCCGCGGCAGCTGTTCCCCTCCGCTTGCGGCCCGCCGCCATGCGTTGCCCTCTCGCCCGCCGCCACCGTCCCCAGCCGCCGCCGACGACCGGGTACGGGAGGCCGCCGATCGCCGGCGGCGGACGCTGGCCGCGGGCCGCGGCCGTGCGGGGAGGATTGCTGCTGGGCGCGCTCGCCGCGACCGCCGTCGCCCAGTCGCCGCCCCTCGAGCCGCGGCCGGGGCTCGAGGCCCGTCTCGGCCCGCTGGTGGCGCGTTATTGCGCGGACTGCCACGGCGAAGCGACGGCCGAGGCCGGTTTGAATCTGACGGCCCTGATGGGCGCGTCGGCGGCGGGCGACGCGTCGCACCGTTGGCGGCGGGTCCGCCAGCGGTTGGCCCAGGGCGACATGCCGCCCCCCGAAGCGCCCGCGCTGCCCGACGACCTGCGGCAGCAGGCGCTCGAAGGGCTCGACGCCGAGTTGGCGGGCCCGGATTGCACGGGGCCGATCGCTCCGGGCCGGCCGACGCTCCGGCGACTGAGTCGCCGCGAATACGCCAACTCGGTGCGCGATCTGTTGGGCGTGGACTGGGCGGCGGAGGAACTGCTGCCCGCCGACGAGTTGGGGTACGGCTTCGACAACAACGGCGACGTGCTGTCGCTCTCGCCGTTGCTGCTGGAAAAGTACCTGTCGGCGGCCGACGCGGCGGCGATGCAGGCCATCGTCGCCCCCGAGCAGGTCGACGCGCCGCTGCACGGATTCGATTGGCAGGCTCTGTCGGGGGGCGACGCGGCGCGCGGCGGCGTGCGGGGATTGTATCTCGCCGGCGCGGTCGAGGCGTCGGTCGACCTTGCGGCGGAGGGAACGTACGTCGTCAGATTCATCGCGCACGCGACGCGCGGCGGTTCCGAGCCGGCGCGGATGGAACTGCGGTGGGACGGCCAGACCGTCGCCGCATTCGCGGTGGAGGCGGCGGCGTCCGATCCGCAAACCTACGCCGCGGTCGTGCGGGCCGCGGCGGGCAGCCATCGACTCGCCGCGCACTTCGTCAACGACTACTGGAATCCGTTCGACCGCGACGCGCCAGGCGATCGCAACCTGTTCGTCCACGGCGCCGAGGTCGTCGGGCCGTTGAGCGGTTCGGCCGATGCGCCTCCCTTGGCCGCGCTGGTCGGCGCCGGCCCCTCGCGCGACGCGTGGCGCGATTCCGAAGCTTGGCGAGGCGCGGCCCGACTGGCGGTGACGCGGTTGCTCCGCCGCGCCTTCCGCGGACCCGTCGCGGCCGAGGAAGCGGCGCGGTACCTCGACCTGGCCGCGGCGGCGCGCCTCCGCGGCGACTCGTGGGAGCGGGCGCTGCAGCTGGTGCTCCGCGCCGTGCTGGTCTCGCCCCGCTTCCTTTTTCGCGGCGAGCAGGCGGAGGCGAGCGGCGGCGCGCGGCTGCTGGACGAATTCGAACTC
>Ga0169931_10014663_pt1 | contig 10582 bp, 13 predicted proteins | sample Kivu_15m_20L_FD_129675 | JGI IMG/M metagenome (GOLD analysis project Ga0169931, IMG submission 129675) | Freshwater microbial communities from Lake Kivu, Western Province, Rwanda to study Microbial Dark Matter (Phase II) - Kivu_15m_20L... | ecosystem: Environmental > Aquatic > Freshwater > Lake... | reverse complement strand
CTGGCGTGATGCAGGCAAGGCGCCCGAAGCGGCGCAGGCCCTGCGCATCACCGGTGCCGACCTGTTGCAGCTCGGTCTGGTGGACCGGGTCCTGCAGGAGCCCTGCGGCGGCAACCACTGGGCCCCGCTGCAAGCGGCCCAGACCCTCAAGGCTGCCTTGCTCGAGGAACTGGCGACCCTGCAGACCCTCAGCGCCGAAGCCCTGCAGCAGCAGCGCTATGACAAGTTTCGCCGGATGGGACGCATCCTCGAAGCCGGCCAGGCGCAGGAGTCGGGCGTTTGAGACCGACAGCCTTGATCACCGGTGCCTCCCGTGGCATCGGTGCCGCCAGTGCCGCGTTGCTGGCCCAGAACTGCCATGACCTGCTGCTGGTGGCCCGTTCACGGGATGCCCTCGAACAACAGGCCGAGCAGTTGCGCCAGTGGGGCGGGCGTGTCGAGGTCGCCGCGATCGATCTGGCCAGTCCTGAGACCATCGCCGCGCCGCTCACGGCCCTGTGCAGCAGCGGCAATCCGCCGACTGTGGTGATCAACAACGCAGGGGTGGCCTACACCGGCAGCCTGGCCGCGATGCCGCTGGAGCGGTGGCAATGGCTGTTGCAGCTCAACGTCACCAGCGTGCTGCAGGTGTGCCAGGTGGTGCTGCCGTTGCTGCGCCAGGCCGGTGGTGGTCGCATCATCAACATCAGCAGCCATGCAGCCCGCAATGCCTTTCCCGACTGGGGGGCCTACTGCGTCAGCAAGGCGGCCCTGGCCAGTCTGAGCCGCTGCCTGGCCGAAGAGGAGCGCGCCCACGGGATCGGGGTCAGCACCCTCACCCTGGGTGCGGTGAATACGCCACTTTGGGACAGCGAATCGGTCGACAGTTCGTTCGATCGCCGTGCCATGCTTGACCCCCACCGGGTCGCCGAAGCTGTGCTCTATTTGGCTCAGCAGCCCCCGACCCAGCAGGTGGACGACCTCACCTTGATGCCCGCTGCCGGCGTGCTCTGAGATTCCATGACATCCACATTGCCTACCGGTCTGCCGTCGTCCTCCCTGCGCCCAGGTGCCCCCAACGCAGCACCTGCTCCGATCAGTGTGCGGCTTCGCCAGCGTCTTGAGCAGGCTGGAGCCTCATTCTTCGCGAACGACAACATTTCCGACTACCTCCAGGACGGAGAGCTCGATCAACTGGAAATCGAGGTGGCTGGCAAGGTGCGAGACCTGCTGCGCAGTCTGGTGATCGACATCGACAACGATCACAACACCGAGGAGACCGCAGAGCGCGTCGCCCGCATGTACCTGCATGAGGTGTTCAAGGGTCGCTATCACAGCCAACCCAAGATTGCGAGCTTCCCCAACGTCAAGAAGCTAGATGAGATCTATACCGTTGGGCCCATCTCGGTTCGCTCAGCCTGTTCGCACCATCTGGTGCCGATTCTCGGCAATTGCTGGATCGGCATCAAACCCGGCGACCGGGTCATCGGCCTGTCCAAGTTCTCCCGGGTGGCCGATTGGGTGTTCTCACGGCCCCACATCCAGGAGGAAGCCGTGATGATCCTCGCCGATGAGATCGAGCGCCTCTGCGAGCCCCAGGGCCTGGCGATATTGGTCAAGGCCCAGCACTACTGCATGAAGTGGCGTGGGGTCAAAGAGCCCCAGACCTCGATGGTCAATTCGGTCGTGCGGGGCGACTTCCGTCACGATCCGAGCCTCAAGGCCGAATTCTTTGAGCTGGTCAAGCAGCAGGAATCCCTGCTGCTGGTTTGACCTCACCGCACCGGGCCCACCGCGGGTGAGGCCTGGCGCTGGCTGCCGCCGGCGCTGGGCACCGCCACCACGACCATCACGCGGGCGTTGACGTCCTGCTGGCTCAGCACGTAGCTCGGTCCGCTGGCCCCCTGGATCACCAGCCAGCGGCTGGTGCCGGCGGGCAGGCGGTACCAGTGAAAGGCGCTCGGCGGCAGGCCCGCCAGAGCATCGGCCGACAGGGTGGCCTGCAGCAACGTGCCCTCGGCGGCCTGTCCCTGCAGCACCAGTTGCTGCAGCCCAGTGATCTGTTGCTGGACCGCGTTTTCAAGCTTCTGATCGGTGCTGATCTGCTGGTTCAGATCCCTGATCTGTTGTTGGGGGTCGGCGGTCACCCCTGGCACGCACTGCAGGGTGCCGTCGACCAGTTGGCAGCCGTCGAGCATCTCCTGGGCCTGCAGGGGCAGTGGCAGGGCCAGCAGCAACGGGGCCAGCAGCAGACGGCCCATCAGCAGAGGGGCAGACCGGCGGGTTGCTTGCTCTGAAATCAGGGGCATGGCGATGGCGGCGCAGGGATGGGGGTGCTGCGATCCTGCCGCGTCGCCCTGACCACGGCGAGCAACGCGGCGACACGGGCGGGATCTTTGTCACCGGGGCTCCGCTCGACCCCGCTCGAGGCGTCGAGTCCGCTCGGGTTGAGAACGGCCAGGGCGGCAGCGGCGGAGTCCGCCTGCATGCCACCGGCCAGCCACCAGGGCAGGGGTGGGTTAAAGGTCTGCAGCAGCGCCAGCGGGATGGCCTCGCCGGTTCCTCCCAGTTGGCCGCTGACCCAGGCATCCAGCAACAACGCATCGACGCAGTCCTGGTAGTGCATGGCCCGTTCGAGGTCGTCGCAGCTGCGCACCCGCACGGCCTTCCAAAGGCTGACCCCCGGCAGTGCTGCTCGCAACTGCCGGCAGTGTTCGGGCGTTTCGTCGCCATGCAGCTGCACCACCTGATGGCCCTGCCCGGCGCCCAAAGCGTCGAGCCTGCTCGGCTCCGGATTGGCTACCACCAGCACCCCCTGACAGGCCGGATTGGCGCCACGGGCCGCGGCAAAGACCGCAGGCCGCTCAGCCGGCGGCAGGTGTCGTGGCGAACCGGGTACGGCGATCACGCCGATGGCATCGACCCCGAGGCTGGCGATTTCCGCCGCCTGCTCCGGTTGCCGCAACCCGCAGATCTTCAGCAAGGTCATGCTGTTCAAGCCCCGATGCCGCGGCCCTTTCTAGGATCAGCGTTCGACCGCGGCCCCAGGGCCCCGAGAACCGCTGCACCTCTGGACGTGGGAGAAGGCTGGACTTTTCTGAGGATTCGCGGCATTCCCCTGCGCATCCATCCGACCTGGTTTGTGATTCTGGTGCTGGCGACGATGGCGTTCCAGCAGCATTACAGCCAGGCCCTGGATCCAGCGCCAGACCTGCCCGTGCGTTGGGGACTGGCCCTGTTGACGGCGCTGCTGCTGTTCGTCTCGGTGCTGCTCCACGAGCTGGGCCATTCGCTGGTGGCGTTGTCCCAGGGGGTCAAGGTGCGCAGCATCACCCTCTTTTTGCTCGGGGGTGTGGCCAGCGTCGAGCGTGAATGCAGCACCGCCCGTGGCGCCCTGCTGGTGGCAGCGGCGGGCCCTGCCGTCAGCCTGATCCTGGCCTTTGTGCTGTTGGGCTCCACCCATGCCGCCGCCCACCTGTCGCCGGCGCTCGGTTCGATGGTCGGCGAGCTGGGGGGCCTCAATCTGGTGTTGGCGCTTTTCAATCTGCTGCCCGGCTTGCCGCTCGATGGCGGTCTGATCGTCAAGGCCCTGGTCTGGCAGGCGACCGGCAGCCAGCGCCGCGGGCTCGAGGTGGCCAATGCCAGTGGGCGTTTTCTGGCTTACCTGGCCATCGGTCTGGGGGCCGTGCTGCTGCTGCGTGGCAGCGGCCTGGGCGGAGCCTGGCTGTTGCTGTTGGGCTGGTTCGGCCTGGGGGCCGCGCGCAATCAACGTCAGATGTTGCTGCTGCAGCAGGTGCTCAAAGACCTGCGGGTGCGTGACGCAGCCAGCCGCCGCTACCGCGTCGTCGAGGCCCGCACGACCCTGCGCGAGCTCAGTGCGCTGCGGCTCGAACCCGCTCCGGCCGGTGACGCCGCCGACTGGGTGTTGGTCACCGATCGCGGCCGCTGGCTGGGGCTGATCGACGACCAGCCGTTGCAGACCCTGCCCGTGCAGGCCTGGGATCGCGAGCGCGTCGGCGACCATCTCAGCCCTCTGGCCAGTCTGCCGTCGATCGCCGAAACGGCACCGCTGTGGCAGGCGGTGCAGCTGTTTGAAGACAGCGGCGCCGCCCGGCTGCTGGTGCTCAGCCCTGCGGGGCTGCCCAGTGGCACCCTCGAGCGCAGTGACCTGGGACTGGCGGTGTTTCAACGCCTGGGTCTGCGCCTGCCGCCCCCTCTGCTCGAAACCGCCCGCCGCCAGCGGGGGTATCCCCTGGGGCTGGCCCTGCCTCAGGTGGTGCGCGCGATGCTGGCCAGCGGCGAGGTCGACACCACCCGGTAGCGCTCCAGCTGGGCACCGGCGTCAGCCAGCAGGGCGGCGTCCAGGGGCCGCGCTGCCGCCGGCAATGACCACCGCATGCGGGCGCTCTGCAGCAGTTGGTCGGCGACCATGCCGGGGTCGACGGCCGGCGCGAGCGGCGGCGGCGGCGCACTGTCCAGCAGCGCGCGCCACATGCCGCCCGGCGGGCTCAGCTGAATGCTGCCGTGTTGCAGCAACCAGCCACGCTGCCAGCGCTGGGCACTGCCGATGCGTTTGGCACCGTTGGCTTGCACCAGGTCGGCTGCAGTGCTGCGTGCAAAGCAGTCGGCGCTGCCGTCGGCCGGCTCGCTGCCGAACGCCAGGCCCTCTCCAAGGGCCGCCATGGCCTGCTGCAACCAGCCACAGATCTGCCCATAGGCCTCCTGGCGGGCAAAACGATCACAAGGCAGCACCAATGCGTAACACAGGTCACCTCCGTGCAACACGGCGCCACCGCCGCTGGGCCGTCGCACCAGATCGAGCTGTCCGCGCCGATGCCAGGCGAGCCAGTGGGGTGGCAGTTGCCGCTGATGAAAGCCCAACGACAGGGTTGGACGGCTCCAGCTGTACAGGCGCAGCATCGGCTGCTGACGCTCCAGCAGGGCTCCATCGAGGGCCATCTGCCACGTGCCGCTGAGGCAGGTGGGCGCCAGCAGGCCGATGCCGATGGGGGATGCTGGTGCGGCGCCCATCGGGAGTGCCATGGCGTTGACGCTCTCGAGTCTGTTGCCCCTGCTGCCGCTCGGCGTGCTTGCGGGCCTGCTGTCGGGATTGCTGGGCATCGGTGGCGGCCTGGTGTTCTCACCGCTGCTGCTGTTGCTGGGGTTGCCTCCGCACCAGGCCCTGGCCACCAGCACCCTGGCGATCGTGCCCACCACCCTTGGCGGCACCTGGAGCCACCTGCGCAGCCACCAGTTGCCGTTGCGCTCCAGCCTGGCGATCGCCCTGGGTGCCGCCGTGGCCAGCGGGCTGTTCGGCCGCCTGGGCGCCTCCTGGTCGGGGGCTCTGCTGCTGGGGCTTCAGGCGGGCATGTATGGCCTGCTGACCTTGGTCATGGCGCCCCGGCCTGCGGAGGGGGGTGCCGAGCCAGAGCGGCCCGTTTCGCCGCTGCCGCTGGTCGGGGTGGGTCTGGTGGCGGGCCTGGCCAGCGGTCTGCTGGGGGTGGGTGGTGGCCTGGTGATGGTGCCGTTGATGGTGGCCGGCTTGGGGCAGCCGGTGCGGTTGGCGATCCGCCTCAGCACCCTGGCGGTGTTGGTCTCGTCGAGTGTGGCGGCGCCGGTGTTCATGGCCGACGGCCGCGGGGTGTGGCCGGTGGCCCTGCTGTTGGGTGGCACGGCGGCCCTGGCGGCCCGATGGGCCGCCGCCCAGCTCAACCGGGTGCCCGAGCGTCGCCTGGTCGTGCTGCTGCGGCTGCTGACGGCGCTGCTGGCCCTCGACAGTGCGCGCCGGGCGGTGCAGCTGGCCCTGGCCGGTAGCGGTTGACCTCGCGGCCCCCTCCGGCTCAGTCCAGGTGTTGCCAGAACCCCTGGTCCAGCTCGTAGCCCAGCACCGCTGCCATCTGCCCCAGGGTCTGTCGGCAATTCAGGCCCTGGCTCTGGGTCCAGCCATCCAGCCAGAACAGCCGGTGGGTGATCCACAGCTCCAGAGCCTCGGGGGCGAACCGCAGACCCTCGCTGCGGTTGAAGCCATGGGGCAGCAGCATGGCCACGTGCCGCGTCAGCTGCCCACTGCTGCGGTCCAGCACCAGGGGCAGCCAGGGACAGGTGGCATCGGCCCGCAGGCTCCAGAGCCGCAGCTCTGGAATCTCCGATGCCTCGCGCGGATCCTCGGCCGGGGTGGACCAAGCGAACTGCAGGTGCAGCACAGCCCCGCGCTGCAGCAGCTGGGCGGCAGTGAGCGATCGCCAGGGGGCCAGGGGTGTCAGATCCAGGCGAACGATCTGATCAGCACCGATCAGCAGGGTTGAGGCATCGTCGGCAGAAGGCATCAAGAGCTGTGACAGCACACGCCAAGGGGCTCGACCGTAGCCACGGCCACGTCAACAATGGCTGTGTTTCCGTAGTGAGTTCCCCCCGATGGTCACCAGCTTGAACCAGGCCGAAGTGCTGATCGCCCTCGTTGTGGCTGCCCATGCTGGGGTGCTGGCCGTGCGCCTCTGCTTCAGCCTGTACAAGGCCTGATCGTTGCGCGTCAGATCCATTCGCTGACTTCAGTCACAGGTCCCTTGGCAGGGCCCGACCGGGGAGCTAAAAGCATCCCAGTCGGGCCTTTTTTGATGGCCTGCCTCCCCGACCCGGAGTTCTGTCCTGTGACCGCTCGTGCGCCCCGTCGCCACCCCGCCCAACCGCCAGTCGCGCTGCAACCCCCTGGCGAGCGGCAAGCGGCGGGGTTGCCACGCCAGGCGGTGTTTGCACCGGACGGCAGCCTGCTGTCGGTCTCGAGCGAGCGCCAGGAGCTGCTGTGCAGCCTGATCGGCCTGTTGATCAAGGCCTCGTTGGTGGGGGTGGTGGCTGTCAGCCTGGTGCGCCTCGCCACCGCCTACCAAGAGCGCATGGACCGCCAGGGTGAACTGTCGGCGGTGCTTGAACTCGAGTCGGGCAAGCTGGCCAAGGCACGGGATCGCTTCGATCAGTTGTTTGTGGTCGAAGGTGAGCAGCGGCTGATTCGCGAACAGAACCAGTGGATCGCCCCGAACCGGTTAAGGGTGGTCTGGAACCCAGGTACGTAAGTTGGGGCGCCCTGGACTGACGTCTGTCCATGTCGACCACCGCCACCGTTGGCTTTGCTGCTGGCTCCCCCGCCGGCACCGTGCTGATCACCGGCACCACCAGCGGGGTGGGCCTGAACGCAGTCAAGGCCCTGGTGGATCGCGGCTGGGCCGTGGTCACCGCCAACCGCGACCCGGTGCGGGCTGCTGAGGCTGCCGAGCGTCTGGGGATTCCATCGGCCCCCCTGACCCACCTGCGCATCGACCTGGGCGACCTTGACAGTGTGCGCGCTGGGGTCGAGACCCTGGTCGCCTCGCTGCCCAGGCCCCTGGATGCCCTGGTGATCAATGCGGCGGTCTACAAGCCCCGTCTCAAGCAACCGGAGCGCTCGCCCCAGGGCTATGAGATCTCGATGGCGACCAACCATCTGGGTCATTTTCTGTTGATTCAGCTGTTGCTCGATGACCTCAAGCGGTCCCAGCACCCTTCGCGGCGGGTGGTGATCATGGGCACGGTGACCGCCAACTCCAAGGAGCTGGGCGGCAAGATCCCCATTCCGGCGCCGGCTGATCTGGGCGACCTCAGCGGCTTCAAGGCGGGCTTCCAGGCGCCGATCGCGATGGCCAATGGCAAGCCGTTCAAGCCCGGCAAGGCCTACAAGGACAGCAAGCTCTGCAACATGATCACCACCCAGGAGCTGCACCGCCGCCTGCACACCCAAACGGGCATCGTGTTCAGTTCGCTGTACCCGGGCTGCGTCGCCGACACGCCCCTGTTCCGCAACACCCCGCGGGCGTTTCAGACCATCTTCCCTTGGTTCCAGAAAAACATCACCGGCGGCTACGTGAGCCAGGCCCTGGCTGGCGAGCGCCTGGCCCAGGTGGTGGCCGACCCCGACTTTGCGGTCTCTGGCGTGCACTGGAGTTGGGGCAACCGCCAGAAGCAGGGTGGCAAGCAGTTCAGCCAGGAACTCTCCGACAAGGCCAGCAACCCCGAGACCGCCACCGGCGTCTGGGACCTGTCGATGAAGCTGGTGGGTCTGGCCTGAGCCGATGCAGCGGCCCCCGGCAATTCTTGGCATCGGCAAGAACTACGCCGACCATGCTGCTGAGCTGGGCGCTGATCTGCCCCAGCACCCGGTGCTGTTCTGCAAGAACCCCGCCAGCGTGATCGCCACTGGCGAGGCGATTCAGCTGCCGCCTGTGGTGCGCACCGACGCCTTGGGCGTCGACTACGAGGGCGAACTGGCGGTGATCCTGGGGGCCGATGCCCGCGATGTGCCCGAGGCCCAGGCCCGTGCGGTGATCGCGGCGGTGGCGCCCGCCAACGACGTCAGCCAGCGCTGGTGGCAGTGGCAGGCAGGTGGCAGCCAGTGGAACCGGGGCAAGAGCTTTGACACGTTCTGCCCCATCGGCGAGCCGGTGCCGATCGCGGCGATCGCCGATCTGCAGAACCTGACGCTGACAACCCGCCTCAATGGCGCGGTGGTGCAGCAGGCCAACACAGGGCAGATGATCTTTTCCGTGGCGCGCCTGATCGCCGAGCTCAGCCGCGGCACCACCCTGCTGGCCGGCACGGTGATCCTCACCGGAACGCCGGCGGGGGTGGGTGCCGGCCGCACGCCGCCGCGGTTTCTGCGCGATGGCGATCTGGTCGAGGTGGAGATTGCTGGGGTGGGGCTGCTGCGCAACCCCGTGGTTCAGGTCGACTGATCAGTCAAACCCCAAGAGATCGAAGATCTCCCGGTCTTTGAGCGATTCGGCCTCGAGCGGTTCGACGCTGTCGAGCATGCGCCGGGCCAGGTTGAGGTATTCGTTCTGAACCGCTTCGACCTCGGGGGTGGCTTCCATCTCGAAGATGGTGCACTTCTTGAGCCGTGAGCGGCGGATCGCATCGAGATCCGGGAAGTGGGCCATCGTCTTCATGCCGACGCGGTCGTTGAAGCGATCGATCTGGTCGGTGTCCTTGGAGCGGTTGGCCACCACGCCCCCCAGGCGCACCTTGTAGTTCTTGGCCTTGGCCTGGATCGCGGCGATGATCCGGTTCATCGCAAAGATCGAGTCAAAGTCGTTGGCTGTGACGATCAGGCAGTAGTGGGCGTGCTGCAGCGGTGCGGCAAACCCACCGCAGACCACATCACCCAGCACATCGAAGATCACCACATCGGTGTCTTCGAGCAGGTGGTGCTCCTTGAGCAGCTTGACGGTCTGGCCGGTCACATAGCCGCCGCAGCCGGTGCCCGCCGGCGGACCGCCCGACTCGACGCACTGCACGCCGTTGAAGCCTTCGAACACGAAGTCTTCGGGGCGCAGCTCTTCGGTGTGGAAGTCGACGGTTTCGAGGATGTCGATCACCGTCGGCACCATCTGCTTGGTGAGCGTGAAGGTGGAGTCGTGCTTGGGGTCGCAGCCGATCTGCAGCACCCGTTTGCCCAGTTTGGAGAAGGCGGCTGAGAGATTGGAGCTGGTGGTGCTCTTGCCGATGCCCCCCTTGCCGTAGACGGCGATCACCAGGGCGCCTGTTTCGATGTTCATCGACGGGTCCTGGTGGACCTGAACGCTGCCTTCGCCGTCGGGACGGATGAGCGTGGTGGTCATGGATGGAGCGCAGGGTCTGTCTTCATCCAACCGCCGCCAGGCACGGCTGCATACCCTTGCGTGCAAAGCGACACATGGGGCCGCTCTGCCGCCGCCTCGTCTCGGCGCATCAGCGGCGCGCCAGCATCCGTTGAAGGCCGCCGGGGCGGGTGTCAGGGTCAAGCTGTAGGGAACATTCGAGCAGATAGGCCGATAGGTTGCTCAGGGAGCGTCCTTCTTCGGCACTGCGATCGATCAGGGCTTCAAAGACGTGCTGCGGCAGGGTGATGGAAATGCGTTGCGGTGCACGAAAACGCGAACTGGCTGCAGGTTCTTGAGAAGGCATGGCGAAGTCCAGTAGTCAGCTTCACTCTGGCGTTCGTTTTCTATGGCCACCAGCACCGAATGTGGGGCCCCGATACTGGGGTGTCCCAATCCGGGGACTTGACCCCTGTGCACAATAGCTTTGGTTGCGATCTAAGGATGCTTCACGTTCTGGTGGTCGACGATCATTTGCTGGTCGCCCAGGCGGTCGGCGGATTGCTGCGTGAACTGTGCAGCCTTGATCTAGTTGGCGTGTGCGGATCAGCCGCTCAAGCCCTATGGACCCTGGAGCACACCACCCCTGATCTGCTGGTGCAGGACCTGATGCTTCCCGGTGAATCGTGGGAAACGGTCGCCCGCGCCTTTCTGCATGGCAACCCGCAGGGCAGAATTCTGATTCTGACCGGACTGGCCGACCAGTTTGAGGCGCCGGCCTGGTTGGGTGCCTCGCTGCTCGCGGTGGTCGACAAGAGCCTGGCCTGGGATGGCCTGATTGGTGTTGTCCAAACCTGGCAGCGCCAGGCTGTCTCTGCCGGGTTGGCAGCGCCAGTCAGCAGCGCGTTGCCACCGTTGACGTCGCTGTCGCCCCGGGAGCAGCGCGTGTTCGATTGCCTGGGGCAGGGCCTGCTCAACCGTGAGGTGGCCGCTGAATTGGG
>Ga0169931_10014662_pt1 | contig 10582 bp, 7 predicted proteins | sample Kivu_15m_20L_FD_129675 | JGI IMG/M metagenome (GOLD analysis project Ga0169931, IMG submission 129675) | Freshwater microbial communities from Lake Kivu, Western Province, Rwanda to study Microbial Dark Matter (Phase II) - Kivu_15m_20L... | ecosystem: Environmental > Aquatic > Freshwater > Lake ... | reverse complement strand
GCGGCACGCACCGACTCAGTTGCCTGATCGCATACCCTATTTCATCTATCGCCTCCTGACCGAGCTAACCCGCCCGGTCAAGCAGGCGCTGATGTTTGCGTCCGACATTGCGCTGCTGCTGCTGGCCGCCTGGCTGGCGTTCACCCTGAGGCTCGGACAGGAGTTTGCGCTCAGCTTGACGCAGGGCCTCTTGATCGCCGCAGCTCCCGTGCTCGCCTTTCCGGTCTTCATCAAAGCCGGGCTCTATCGATCCGTCATTCGGTATCTGGGCGAACAGGCGCTCTGGGCCATTGTCTGGGCGATGTCGGCCTCTGCCGCCCTCTGGGCGCTGCTTGCGTTCATGACGCAGATGAGCGGGCACTCCGGCATGCCAAGGACCGTACCGGTGCTTTACTGGCTCATCGGCATTGCGCTTGTCACGGGCTCGCGATTCGGCGCGCGGTGGTTGCTCTGGACGCCGGTGCGGCGTCGCTATGCGGGCCGGCAAGTGCTCATCTATGGAGCGGGCGGCGCAGGGCGACAATTGGCGGCGTCGCTGCGCACCGGGCGAGAGATGTTTCCAGCGGGCTTCATCGACGATGACCCCAGCCTCGCCGGCAAGGACATCGATGGGCTGCGCGTGTATTCACCCGACTGGCTCGAGCGCCTGATCGAGCGCTTCGACATCCACGATGTGATTGTCACGCTGCCCACCGCCTCAGCGGCCAAGCGCCGCTCGATTGTCGAGTTTCTCGAGCAGTACGATGTGCGGGTGCGGATCCTTCCAGCCTTGACCGACATCGCCAACGGCAAGCATCTGGTCAACATGGTGCGGCAGGTGGATGTCGGCGACCTGCTCGGTCGTGACCCCGTCGCGCCCGACCCCGAACTGATGGCGCGGCACATCGCCGGAAAAGTCGTGATGGTGACCGGCGCAGGCGGCTCGATCGGCAGCGAGCTCTGCCGGCAGATCGTGACGCTCGCCCCGCGCGAACTGATCCTCGTCGATAGCAGTGAATACGCGCTCTACCAGATCGATCGAAGTCTGAGGTCGATCTCGGCCGGGCAACTCGCGCCCCGGCTCGCCTCGGTGCTCGACACCGACCGCATCCGTTCGATCCTGCGCGATCATGGCGTCGATACGATCTATCACGCGGCAGCCTACAAGCATGTGCCGCTGGTCGAGAGCAATGTCATCGAGGGCGCCGCCAACAACGTGCTGGGCACCTGGGCCCTGACCCGCCTCGCACACGAAACCGGCGTCTCGACCTTTGTCCTGATCTCTACCGACAAGGCCGTTCGCCCCGCCAATGTGATGGGGGCCACCAAGCGCTGGGCCGAATTGATCGTGCAGGATTGGGCGATTCGCCAGCCGCTTGCAGGCGCCAGCGCCGCGCCGGCGCAGCGTTTCTGTGCCGTGCGCTTCGGCAACGTACTGGGTTCCAGTGGGTCGGTGGTACCGCTCTTTCGAGAGCAGATTGGCCAGGGCGGGCCCGTCACCGTGACCCACCCCGAAGTGACGCGCTATTTCATGTCGATCCACGAGGCCGTGCAGCTCGTCATCCAGGCCGGCAGCCTCGCCGAGGGCGGCGAGATCTTTCTGCTGGACATGGGCGACCCGGTCCGCATTGTCGACCTCGCCCGCAATATGATCCGGCTCGCCGGCCACACGGTGCGCTCCCCCGAGCGCCCCGATGGCGATATCGAGATCAGTTTCATCGGGCTGCGCCCCGGCGAAAAAATGTATGAGGAACTGCTGATCGCCGACGGCAATGCTCAGGGCACCATCCACCCCAAGATCACCCGCTCCACCGAGCCGGCCCTCTCGAGCCTCGAGCTCGAGCAGTCCATCTCCACCCTCGAAGCCGCCATCGCCCGCCAGGATCACGCTGCCGTGCGCAATTTGGTGATGGAGATGGGGCGGCGGTGAGGGCGTAGCGGAGCACACACCCCAGACTGGCGATGCTCCCGGCCGATGAGCAACGACTCCGGACGGATTACTTGCGTCCGTATGTCCTGTCGTGATCGGGGGCGACTGTGAGCAATCGCATGTGCTGGCCATCGCGAAATGCGGTGGCCCTGCGCGATTGCGTGATGCGCAGTGAATAGATTGCGTCGATTCCCGCCGGCGGACGGACGCTGGCGATTTTTTCCCACTTGATTCCGTTATCACGGTACAACTGGGCCCAGGTCAATTGGCGGATCTTGCTGAGCGCATCCAGTACCGCATGCCGCTCTGTTTTTTGCAAGCCGAACAAATTGGCCTGAAACGTGGGGTTGTTGAGGTCAAGCAAGACCCTGTCCGATGACTCACTCGATGTCATCGCTCAGCCGCTTCATGAGCCCATCAGTGTTGCTGTCGGTTGCCGCATTGGCTGCCGCCCAGGTCAGCGCAGCGCTCAGGTCAGCCGCTGCACCAGGCTCATGCAGCCAGCGCTCGTTGTCAGGAATGACCGTGGCGGTACGGATCATCCAAACACCAGGTTCCCGCTCTTCGACCAGTACTTGACGGCCCGCAAACTGCTTGCCCAATGAAATCTGGCCGTTTGAGCCAACGACCTTGACCGTGGCATGTGGCGCGAATGTGGCCATCGATTGGTGCCTTACTAAATACGTGCGGCACGAATTATGTCTGGGCTGGGCGATTTGTCAAGGTTCCATCACCGCCGCTGCGACGCAAGCGTCTGCGGAATACGCCCCCGTGGGGGAATAGGCGGCTGCCAAGCTGGCAAAGCCCCGCACATGACCCTGAGCATGGTGCCGATCAATCGAAATCGGAACGCCACACGTGCGCTGCCCGCTTGGCCATGCGTTCCTGGCGCAACGCCAAAGTAGCGGGCGACCAGTCGGCCTGATCTTCTTGCCCCAGTACGTTGGCCCAAACGTAGCGGCTTTGCCCATACAGGGCTTTTTTGGCTTCAAAGCTGCCGTTATGGCATTGCCTGTTGATGGAGGGCTCCAGCTCGTTGGTGTTGAGGCTGCCAATCACCGTATAGCGCACAGACAGCACACACAGCAGTTTGAGTAAGTGGGTGAAATCGTCCGCGCTCATACGATCCCAAGCCGCAAAGACCAGCGGCGTGTGCTGGCGAACGCCAAACAATTGCAGGTCACGTACATAGGGTTTCGCCGAAGTTCGCTCCATCCAGAACTCATGCGCGGTGTCGTCCATGGCCGCGAACAGATCAGCGCGTTGTTCCAGCGCATCCATCAAGGCGAACACATCGACCGACGTCTTGACCTCTTCGCGCACCTTCTTGAAGAGCCGTTGTTTGCGAATGTGCGGCGACTGACACAGCAAGTGGTAGCTCAGAAAATCGGGAAAGCGCTTGTGTTTGACGATGCCAATCATGTGGTGCCAGCGGCGTTGAAGCGCCACCAGATCACTGCGGACGGGGACCCGAGAAAACAGGCAGTTCTTGAGCAGATCGGTGGATGAGAGCTCCAGCCCTCGCGCGTTGAGCGTTTCAAACACCGTGTAGGCGCTGATGTCGTCTTCAACCGTGATCAAGATGAACAGCAACTGCCGGGCTACGGTGTCAGACAGCAGGCGGGCCAAAGCTTCACCTTCCAGGCCGGAGTCGGCCAGCCGCTTCTGGAACCAGCCAAAGCACTGCCACAGCATCCGGTTTGACTTGGGCAGCCCACGCGGGTTCGCCGGCGCGCGCAGTTGGACCAGGTAGTCTTGGTAAAAGCCGTCTCACGGTCAGACTCAGCCTCGACCACCAAAGCACCCATGTAGTGAAAGTTGCCAGGCGCACCCAGCAGCTCTTGGATATCGCTCCACAGGTCTTCCCACTGCTCTTCCTCCCAGGCATAGTCGCGCTGGAACGAAGGGGCGCGGTACTTCTTGCCGTTGCCGATCAGTTCCAGAAACGTGAGGTCTTGGGTTTTCAACAGCTTGCTTTTGGCCATGCCATGCTGCCGATGTGGGAAGGCTCAGGCGGGCATTTTTCCGCAGACGGCTGTTCGTGAGCAATCCCAACCGTGCTGCCTCACTCAATTGCCCTCCCAAACTCCCTTGGCGTACAAGCTCAAGGCCATGAGCACCATCATCACCGTGACGCCTTTTTCAAACTGCGCCTGGCTGATGCGCAAACGAAGGCTCATCCCCACCCGGATCCCGATCACCGTCGGAATGAGCGCGAGCACGGAATAGAGCAGCACCGTGCCGGCGAGTATCGAGGCCTGCGCCAGAAAGATCCCCATCGCCGTACCGCCCAGCAAAAACATCAAGGCAATCGTCGCCGTGAAAATATCCTTGGGCAGACGCAGCATCGTCAGGTACACGATCAGCACGATGCCGTAGAAGCCCGTCATGCCACCCAACAGACCGGAAAGTCCCCCAAACAGCGGCCCGGTCCACCAGACATGGCGGGGCTCGATCACAAACGAAGGCTTCAGCAAGCGCGTGAGGGGTTGCAACAGTACCACGCTCCCCATGAGGAAATAGAGGGTGGAAGGCTCCAACCGAACCAGCACCTGCGTGCCCAAACCGATGCCCACCATCAACGCCACACCGGTGGACCAAAACCGGCGCCAGACGGTACTCAGGTGCCCACCCTGCATCGATTGCCAGATATTGGTGATGAAGATCGGGATGGTCAGGATGGCCAGAGCAATCGGCACGGGCATCGCGAGCGCCAGGATCGGAACGGCGATCAGCGGAAGCCCCAAGCCCAGCGCGCCCTTTGAGAATCCGCCCAACAACAGACCAACCAGACCCCATACGAGGACAAACAACGACAAGGATTCGGACATGAGCGCGTTTCGGATCGAGAGAAGCCGACGATGATACCCGTTGTCGGCATCGGTAAGCGGCCGGGGTTGTTCTTGCCGCCGGTCACGCGGGCAAGGCCGAAATGTGCCCAACGATTGACGGCGGCCACTTGTGATCGCAAGATCGCGTTTCCTTGTGCGGACCCGCGCAGTGCGACTCAGCACTCCAGGCTATGGTTTGTTCGCACAGCGCCTGCCCTATGAACGTGCAGTTTTCAAGGCTAGGGACTCAGACTACAGTAACGGCTCGACGGTTCCAGGAGCGCCTGCACAGACGGGTGCGCGTTTCCTCTGCCCGACTGTTAGCGCCGACAAGGCCCGAGCCGTGATCTCATTTCTAAATGCGCTGTTTCTCACCACCGCGTTTGTCGAAGCGGTGGTGGCTGCGCTGATCTATGCCGTGTTCAAGCGCGAGGGCGATGCCTCAGCCCGGGTATGGGCCTGGGGTTGCCTGCTGATGGCGGCCGGCATGGTGCTGCTCACTATCCGCACCCACTTGCCCGGCCCGGTGTCGTTTGGCGTGATCAATTTCATCATGCTGTATGCGCTGTCGCTGCACGGCCATTCATTCTGGCTGCTCGCCCACCCCGATGCCAGGCTCCCCCGGTGGCCGCTCGCGCTGTGTATCGCATACGGTCTGCTGCAGTGGGGGCTCTCCATGACGCCTCTGCGCATCCACCTGTCGCTGGTTGCGGCCGTCAGTTGGACGGCCATGCACGTTTACTTGTTCATGCACCTCCGATCACTCACCGGAAGCGTGTGCAATCCCTACTTCAGGGTGTTCATGGCCCTCTTGATGGCTGGCGCGCTCCTCTGGCTCTTGAGGGTGTGGGCCGTGTCGAGCTACGGCATTCCCCTCTCGACCCATCCGACCCACATCAACCTGCTCAGCATCGTTTCGGTGCATCTGGTCCTGATCGCGCAGCAGATCAGCTACCTGATTGTCCGGCTCTCGGACGAGAAACGCCTGAAAGAGGAAGTCGACCGACTGCATGCGTCCCTCCAGCAGGCCTGGAAAGAGCGACAGATCGCGATCGAAGCGCGCGAGGAAGAGCGACTGCAGTTGCTGGGCGATCTGCACGACAGTTTCGGCACCAAACTGGCGAGCCTTCGATTGCGTGTCGAGAAACAGGGCATGAGCGACACGCAGATCGCCCACAGTCTCAAGGAAATCCTCGCCGACCTGTATCTCTTTGCCAACACCCTGAGCCACGACGACATTACCCTCGAGCAGGCGCTGATCGATTTGCGACACCGCCTCACGAGCCAGCGCCGCGACCACCTGCCCCGACTGCATTGGCATTTGAGCCTGGAGGCCATGCCGCCGCTCGAGGCCCGTACCGCGCTGCATGTGCTACGAGTGATCCAGGAGGCGCTCAACAACGCGCTTCGCCACGCCGATGCTCAAAACATCGTTGTCTCTGTCAATTATGCTGCCTCAGAGCGACGTCTGGCCGTATCAGTGAGAGATGATGGTCAGGGTATGGCCAGCCCGGTCAAACAGGGACAGGGACTCAGCAGCATGCATCAGCGCGCCCGGGAACTGGGCGCCCAGATCGTCTGGCTGCCCGGACACGCAGGCACCGAGTTGCTGCTGACCCTGAATGATGTGTGATCGCTGACCACACACACCCGGAGCGGGGCGTGACCCGGCCCCAGGATCACTCGTCAGACCCCCCCTCGTCACGTACCGCACGGCGGCTGCGTTTCTCGAGAACTTTCTTTCGTTTGTCGGCCTCGGCGCGCGGCCGGTAGAGGGGCGTACGAACGGCGCGGGCAACGGGGTTGCGCGGTCTGCGGGCGGAGCCGGGCTTGCGCATGGTCATGAAGCCGGGTGACGCCGCGCCTGTCAACCAACCGATCAAGCCGGCTGAGCCTGCCCCACACCGGCCCCCTCGCCGAGGATGTGGTTGGACAGACGTTGAGCGACGGCGGCCTGGAGGGCTGCACTCTGCCCTGCCGGGATAACTTGCTCGCCCGCATCCTCGTCTTGAGGCAAGGCGGGTGCGCCCTCCGCGCGACCGGCCAGCGCCTGAGCCGCGCCCGCCTGGGCTTGCGCCTTGAACTTGTCGCGCTCGGCCTTGAGTACGACATCGACGACGTCCGCAGGCTTGAGCTCGGGGGGCATGGAGGGCGGGAGCGTTGCGCTCAGGAAATCCGCACGCTGCTTATGTTCGAGAAGACTGGCGATAATCCGCTCGTTGTCAGGATCAACGACTGCCGCGAGCGGACTAAACGATCCCCACTCCGCAATATCAGACACCGAATCGGGGTTGCGACACATTTCCCGAAAGCGCTCCAACTGCTCATCCGGAACCCTGATCGCGACAGGCAAATCCGCCACCCAAGCCTGCCAGGTCGCATCATCGGCGTCCCAGACTTCGGCCTTGTCCTTTACAAGCAGCCCCAAAGTGGAGCGCTCAATCACCATTTGTTGATTCGCGCGGGACAACTCGGAAGCCATATCATCGTAGTCCTCACGCTCTTTGTTTCTCTTGGCAATCAAGGCGCTGGATTCAGGCCGCCCCTGGAATTCATCGAACATCGCCTGAGCATCGCCCCTGTTGCGTATCGCCATGCCAAAGCCCAAACCCGCCTTGCCGATGAGTGCGCGCCTGTTGCCCGTTATGGCCTCAAGCGTGGCGTCATCGAGCGCATCCTTGGCAATCGAGGCGCTCGCATCCCCAGCCCGCCGCGAGACCTCAGTCAACGCCTTTTGAGCGCGCTCGAACGTATCGCGCAGCATGCCTTGCGATCGGCCAAACTGCAGCATGGCGCCGGGAATCTCGATCCCCAGCTGAGTGGCGACGCTGAGAAACTCGCCCACGAGATCGCAATTCAACGCATTCTCGCGGTCCTTGACCATCAGACCTTTCAGCTCAAGCAGGAGCATCGGTCTTAGCGCATCGAGCCGCGGCCGCGCGTCCGGCGGCAAGAGACCCCGCAAGGCATCGATCGTCCGGTTGGGGTGGTACTGCTCGGCCGCAGCCTGGATGCGCAGAAAATCACGCTGCACCTTGGGATCGAGCGTCGCGGCGTTGCCAAAATCGATGACGCCGAGCGTGGTCGGCCCCCCCTCGGGCGTGTCGACCATCAAATTGCCCGCATGCAAATCACCGTGGTAGAAGCCCGAGCCATAGAACGCCTCCTTTAACCACATGGTGTTGAGCGTGATCAGTCTCTGGCAGAGCGCCTCGCCCTGCGCCTTCAGGGTCGCGAGCTGCGCGGGCGTCGTCTCGGGATTGCGGGCGGCAGCTTCCATCTCGGCTACAAAGCCCTTGACGCTGCGCCCCGGCATCTTGTCGAGAATGAGGAACTCGGCCCGGGCCTCCTGGCCCGCGGTCATCGTCATGACCTGGACCCTACCGTCGGCCGCCTCGGGACGCCCCGCGTAGACCTGAGCCTTTTGAATCTCGGCGGCCTCAACGCGAAGATCGAGCTCGCTCTCGATCTGATCGGCAATGGACGCCATCGTGCGCACCAATCCATCGCCCCCGCCCGCGGCTTGCCCACCGCGCTCGGCTGCTACACGCTCGAAAAAGGCACGCTCGCGCCCCGCACGCTCGACGATGCCCGGCCGCAGCAACTTGACCACCACCTCACGCGGTGCCCCACCCTGTCCCTCGGGCGGCTCGAGCGTGACCGCGAGCGTCTCGGCGACCGAAGCCGAACTGAGCACACGGATATTGGTCATCTTTGAGCCTTGGGCACCGATGCTGCGCGCCACAGCCGACAGCAGCACCAGCCGCTCCTCGTCGGCAATCGGATTGAGATTTTCCTTGAGCGCCTGCAGTGCGGTGGCAACCGCGGGATCCTTGGCTTGCGAACCCAACTGCTGCACGATCTTCTGCAAAAAGGGGCCCGCGCCTTTTAGCAGCGCGACCATGTGATCGAGCGGCTCGGCGGTATTGCCCTGCTGGTAGAGCGAGGCGAGCATCGTTTTCTTGTCGCCCAGGTTCTGACTCGAAAAGTAACGCTGCAACACGTCTCCGAGGAATCGGCCCAGTTCGGGTGGCAGATCGCCGGTCATGTTGGCGAGCGCGCTGGTGTACACGCTGAAATCGTAAGCCTCCACCGCCTGGTCGATGGCTTTGGCAAAGGCCTCGGCATGCGCGCCGTCAACCGGCTTCTTGATTTTCTGCTCGACCTCGGCCTTGAGGTTGATCGCCTGGGCGGCCTTGTTCGCGGTCTTCAGCAGCGCGCCGGCCTTGGCAAAAAAACCCTTCTTCTCGCTCTGAACAGGTTCGCTGTGAAGCGCCGCCTTGCCCTTGGCATCCAGCCCTTTGATGTCGAGTGCCTGACGCATTGCCTCGATGAAGGGGCGGTCCTTGTCAAGCAAGTCTTTGAGCTGACCCATCTCGGCCAGCGCCTTGTCACTGAGCAGATCCGGGATGAGTGCGAGTAGCCGCGCCCCATCGCGGTGTTCGGTCAAGGTCTTGTTCAGCCAGGCGGCCCTCTCCTCGGGCGTCCCCTGGGGCATGCGCGTCATCTCGGCAATGAGAGGCCGGATCTGGTCGAAGTGCTGCGTCTTGACCTTGAAGGTATCGAGCGCGCGGATCTGATCGCCAGTCAGCTGGAACTCGATCTCGAGCCCGCCCGCCTTGGCATCGAGCTTTTTGACCTCTCCAATCTGGGCCCGCAGCGAAGCCTCATCCGCCTTGAAATCTGCCCGCATCTGCTCGAAGGCGAGACTGCGCTCGCGCTGATGAGACTCAGTCACGCCCGCACGCAGGGCGTTGAACACAGAGGTGCGAAATTCTCCGGTCGTATCGCCTACGCAATGCACCGCCAGTTGGACCAGATCGGCCGTGCTCGTGTCGGGGCTGCGCCAGACGGCCTTCAGGCCCTGGTCCTGCCCGCTCACGCCAATCAGCTTGATGGCAATGCTGCGCAGTTGCGCCTGGCGGGCGCCGTCCAATTGATCGACCCGTGCCGGGTCACGCGAGGCGCGGAGCACTTTTTTCCAGTCACACCGATTGACGCCCGTATCGATCGGGGCGGGCACCTGATTGCTGGCAAGCATCAGTCGCCGCGTGTAACTGCCCCGCATCGCCGCGACGATCGCCACAGGGAAGGCGATAACGGCCCCCACCTTGGCGAAAACGCCCCACTTGGACGCATTGCGCACGTACTGGACGCGTACGGTCTGACTGTCATCGATCGCCTGCCGGGCCTGCTGAGGCAGGAGTGCGCGATGCGATTGCAAGGCGCCCGCAATAATTGTCGCCATGATTGGTCTCCTCCTCAGCCCATGATCCAGCCGGGCGGCTGGCCGCGACCACCCTCGGCTGGACTCGAGTCGGACGATATGCCGGATGCAGGCTCTGAGAGGATGCGGGCGCGCAGACCCGCCGCCACCTCGATGAAATTGCCGACCACGGTCACGAGCGCCTCGGCGTCGACCCGGGCGAGTGAAACGCCATGTGAAAGGTAGACATGGCGCTCCTCCTCGTCGATCGACAGCGCGGCGCCGCCCGTGTCGAGGCCCAGGAAATTGAGCCGCAGCAGCCAGGCGAAGAAACTCTCGCGATCGTCGTCGGGCACCTCGACGAGTTGAGCCGACAGCAGCAGGATGCGTGAGTCGGGCGCGGTCATCAGCGTGACCACGAAACCATCCTGATGGGTCAAGCCACAGAGGCCGTTCTCGTCGAAGGCGAGCGGGCCGCCCCCGGTCAGATCGCCCAGTATGGCGAGTGCCTCGGACAACACGTGTTCATCGGACATGGGGTCGGCTCTGCAGGGGTCAGGGATCGCAAAATCATGCCATAAGTCAAGTGAAGACTGGATGTCGGAGCGAGGCTGAGCGGCCTAGGTCGTGGGTGGG
>Ga0169931_10014661_pt1 | contig 10583 bp, 7 predicted proteins | sample Kivu_15m_20L_FD_129675 | JGI IMG/M metagenome (GOLD analysis project Ga0169931, IMG submission 129675) | Freshwater microbial communities from Lake Kivu, Western Province, Rwanda to study Microbial Dark Matter (Phase II) - Kivu_15m_20L... | ecosystem: Environmental > Aquatic > Freshwater > Lake ... | reverse complement strand
GTCATGAGCGTGCTCGAGCGGCTGGAGGGGGAGTATTGGTTGATGACAGCGCTCTTGTACGGTTCTGGCCTGCGGTTGATGGAATGTGTGCGGCTGCGCGTCAAGGATGTCGACTTGAGTTACCGTTGTATCGTCGTGCGTGACGGAAAAGGCGGGCGGGATCGTGTCGTGACGGTTGCCGATGCGCTCATTGAGCACCTTGAGGTTCAGATCGCTGCCGTCAATGCGTTGCATCAGCGTGATCTGCTCGAGGGACATGGTGATGTATGGCTGCCCTTTGCTCTCGAACGCAAGTTCGCATCCGCTTCCCGCGAGCTGGGTTGGCAGTACCTGTTTCCTGCCATAGGCCGAAGCACCGACCCACGCAGCGGAGTCGTGCGTCGCCATCACATCGAACCGAGTGGTTTGCAGAAGGTTGTGCGTCAGGCCATCAGAGCGGCGGGCATTGAGCGCAAGGCCAGCTGTCACACCTTTCGCCACTCGTTTGCGACCCACCTCCTTGCGAGTGGTGCCGACATTCGAACGGTGCAGGAACAACTGGGTCATCGTGATGTGAGAACAACGCAGATCTACACCCACCTTCTCGAAAGAGGTGGCAACGCCGTTATCAGTCCCTTGAACAGGCTGATCGCCAGACCTCTCCAAACCGCGGTGGGTACACCGGGAAGTAAAAAGGCGCCCGAAGGCGCCTTTGGATCCCGTTCAAGAAGGCCGGTTACCCCAGCGTCTTGATCACGTCCCCGAACAGTTCTTCATCGCTCGGCAGTTCCTTGGTCTTCGCCAGTGGCTTCGATACCCAGGTTTCGTTGATCAGGTCTTTCCAAGAAATGTTGTGGTTGGTGCTGTTGCCGCCCCACGATCCGCAGCCGAGGCTGAAGGTCTGGCGCATGCCGTTCCACAGATTGCCGCTGTTGGAGGCGGCTTGTGGCTGGTTCACCATCACGCGCGAGGTCTTCGTGGCGTTCGCGAGTTTCATGATGTTCGCGTCGCTGTTCGAGTAGATACCGCAGGAGTGGCCCTGTCCTTGGTACGACTGGATGTCGTTCGTCAGCTTGATCGCTCCGTCTATGTCCTTCGCGTGGTAAAGCGCCATGATCACCGAGAGCTTCTCGCCTGAGAACGGATGCGACGGTCCAAAGCCGGTTTCCTTGACGATGAAGAATGTCTTGCCTTCGGGCAGGGATACGCCTGCCATCTCTGCGATCTTCTGAGCGGGTTGTGCAACGATTGCTGTGTTCAGGTGCAGTTCGTCGTCCCACAGCGTGCGTTGCAGCTTGGCTTTTTCCACATCGTTGCAGACGTAGCCGCCTTTGGCCTGCAGCTTTGCCAGCATCGGGTCGTAGATCTTGTCCACCAGGATCACGGAGTTGTCCGATGAACAGGAAGCCGCCAGATCCAGCGTTTTCGAAATGCGGATCTTCTCTGCCGCATCGTCGAGATCTGCAGTTTCATCTACGGTGATCACCGCGTTGCCAACGCCCACGCCGAGTGCCGGTGTGCCGGAGGAATAAGCGGCCGTCACCATGGCACCGCCACCGGTTGCGAGCACGCGGTCGCACTGGTGCATCAGTTCGTTGGTGAGTTCCAGCGACGGGGTTTCGATGCCCTGTACGAGGTCCGCGGGGGCGCCGAGTTTCACGATCGCCTCACGCATCAGATCCACAATCATCTTGTTGGTGAGTTTTGCGCGTGGGTGCGGGGCGATGATGATCGAATTGCGTCCTTTAACTGCGTGGATCGCTTTGATCACGGGCGTGGCTTCCGGGTTGGTTGAAGGGGCCAGCGCGCCGATCACGCCGATCGGCTTGGCTATCTTGACGATATTCCGCTCCGGCATTTCTTCGATGATGCCTACAGACTTGTCGTTGATGATGTCCATCAGCGTTGCGCGGGTCTTGCGGAAGATCTTCAGGAACTTGCCGTCGTAGTTGCCGAGCTGCGTTTCATCCACGGTGAACTGGGCGATCTTCTCGGCCACGCCGGGTTTTGCTACCGCCCAGACCATTGCCCGGATCAGACGGTCAACCTGCTCCTGGGTGTAGTTCTCGATTTGTGCCTGAGCTTTGCGCGAACGCGCGACCATCGCGGCGATTTGATCTTTCGGTGAGAGCGCCTGAGGGGTTGCGACCTGTTCTGCCATTTGTTGTCTCCTGAGCGGATAGCTGCTGAGCGAAAGTAGTTCCGGTGCGGGCCGCGCCTCATAGAGCGCGGTACCTCGATCAAATTGCCTGTCTCGCAGGCTTTAGCGGCGCGAGTTTAAACCAGCCCTGCGCGGGGCGTCTGTAACCGGTTCAGCGGTTTTTCCCGGGGATAAGCTTCAGGATTTGGCTCGCCGCCTCCGGGATATTGGTTCCGGGTCCGAAGATCGCATGAACGCCGGCGTCGTAAAGTGCCTGGTAGTCCTGTCGCGGAATAACGCCGCCCACCACGATGACCACATCCTCAAGCCCGTGTTCCTTCAGGTGCCCGATCAGTTCAGGCACCAGCGACTTGTGCCCGCCCGCCAGGGTCGAAATGCCGACGACGTGCACGTTCTCCTTCTTCGCCTGCACCGCCGCTTCGACCGGCGTCTGGAAAAGGGGGCCCATGCTCACGTTGAACCCGAAATCCCCGAACGCGTTCGAGATCACCTTGGCACCTCGGTCGTGCCCGTCCTGGCCCATCTTCACCACCAGGATCGAGGGCGCGCGTCCTTCGATATCGGTGAAGATCCGGATCTCGTCATGAACTTTTCCGAAAGCCGGATCGTCGCCGTAGCTGGCTTTGTAGATCCCTCGGGTTGGCCGGGCGACGGCCTCATGCCGCCCGTACACTTTTTCCAACGCCATCGAAATCTCGCCAACCGTTGCTCGCGCGCGGCTTGCGTCGATGCCGAGTGCCAGCAGGTTTCCGGTACCGTCCCGGGCTGCGGTGGTGAGTGCGTCCAGTGTTGTTTGTACGCGATTACTATCTCGTGAGGCTTTGATTTCATTGAGACGACGAACTTGTGCGTCGCGAACTTTGGTGTTGTCCACGGCCAGTACATCGAGGGCACCGGAGTCGCCTTCCACGCGGTATTTGTTCACTCCGACGATCACGTCTTCGCCGCGCTCGATGCGCGCCTGGCGTTGTGCAGCAGCCTTTTCGATCCGCTGCTTCGGCATGCCTGAGATCACCGCCTTCGTCATCCCGCCTAGCGCATCGATCTCGGCGATCAGTTTGCGGGCGTGAAACACGATGCTCTGGGTGAGCGATTCAACGTAGTAGCTCCCACCGAGTGGATCCACGGTGCGCGTGATCTGGCTTTCTTCCGCCAGGATGATCTGCGTGTTGCGGGCGATGCGTGCGGAGAACGGCGTTGGCAGAGCGATTGCTTCGTCGAGCGCATTCGTGTGCAGGCTCTGCGTGCCGCCGAGCACGGCAGCCATCGCTTCGATCGTGGTGCGAACCACGTTGTTGTACGGGTCCTGTTCCTGCAAAGACACACCCGACGTCTGACAGTGGGTGCGCAGCATCAGCGAGTTGGGGTTCTTTGGTTTGAACTGCAGCATCAGGTCATGCCACAGGATGCGGGCCGCGCGAAGCTTCGCGATCTCCATGAAGAAGTTCATGCCGATACAGAAGAAGAAGGAGAGGCGGCCCGCGAAGGCGTCGATCTCCTGGCCGGTCTTCAGCGCCGCGCGAACGTATTCGATGCCATCTGCGAGGGTGAACGCCACTTCCTGCACCGCGTTCGCCCCAGCCTCCTGCATGTGGTAGCCCGAGATCGAGATCGAATTGAATCGCGGCATCTCCGTTGCCGTGTAGCCGATGATGTCGGCGACGATGCGCATCGAAGGTTCAGGCGGGTAAATATAGGTATTGCGCACCATGAATTCTTTCAGGATATCGTTCTGGATCGTCCCTGAAAGTTGGCGCTGACTAACCCCCTGTTCCTCAGCCGCAACGACATAGCCAGCGAGTACGGGCAACACCGCGCCGTTCATCGTCATCGACACGCTCATCTCGTTGAGCGGAATTCCGGCGAAGAGAATCTTCATGTCTTCGACCGAGTCGATGGCCACACCGGCCATGCCCACATCGCCGGTAACGCGCGGGTGATCGGAGTCGAAGCCACGGTGAGTGGCGAGGTCAAAGGCGACCGAAAGCCCTTTTTGCCCGGCAGCGAGGTTCTCACGGTAGAAGCGGTTTGATTCTTCAGCGGTCGAAAAACCGGCGTACTGGCGGATGGTCCAAGGGCGGTTCGTGTACATGGTCGCTCGCGGGCCACGTACGAACGGTGCGAGCCCGGGAAACGTATTCAGGTGGGCGATGCCCTCGAGGTCTTCCACCGTGTACAGCGGTTTGACTTCGATCCCTTCCGGGCTCATCCAGTTCAGCGACGACAGAGGCGCCCTGCCGAGCTCCGCCGCGGCGAGTTTTTCGAAGGCTTGCCGATCCCCTTTGGAATCCGTCATCAGATGCTGTCCACAATGTTGCGAAGCTTCTCGCAGCTCGCCACGCGTTCCTCAAAGTTGTTGCCGAGGAAGCCGACGTTCAGCGAGCTGACGCCGCTTTCCTTGAGAGCGATTACTCGCTCACGTACGAAACCCTCGTCTCCGATCAGCGAGTTCTTGGCGAGGTATTCATCCGGAATGGCCGCTTCTGCCGCCTTCTTGTCACCGGCGAGATACAGGTCCTGGATGATCTTCGCCTCCCGGGCGTAACCCGACTTGGTGAAGATGTCGTTGTAGAAATTCTTCGAGCGGGCGCCCATGCCGCCCACATAAAGAGCGGTCTGCGGTCGGCTCAGATTTCTGAGGTGTTCGAGGCCCTTGCCGATAGCCACCGCACCACCTGCAAACACCTCCAGTGGTGCCCGGTTCGGGTCTCGCTTTGCCTTGCCCTTGGCCAGCGCATCTCCCCAGACCGCCTGCGCAGCGTCGGCGGTGTAGAACGCCGGCAGCCAGGCGTCTGCCAGTTCCGCCGTCATTTCCACGCTGGTGTCGCCTAGGGATGCAACCGCGATCGGAATCTCATCCCTGACCGGGTGATTGATGATCTTCAGCGGTTTGCCGAGCCCGGTGCCGAGATTTTGTGGCAGCGGAATCTGGTAGTAGCGGCCGAGGTGTTGCACCCGTTCGCGGCGCCACACCATCCGGCAGATCTCGATGATTTCGCGGATCCGGGCTACGGGAGCCTGGTAGGGAACCCCGTGGAATCCCTCAATGACCTGCGGACCGGAAGCACCCAGTCCGAGCATGCACCGGCCATCTGACAGATAGTCGATACCGGCGGCGGTCATCGCCAGCAACGACGGGGTTCGGGAGTAGATCGGGAGGATTCCCGAGGCAATCGTGACGCGTTCGGTATTGGCAGCCAGATACCCCATCGCGCTTGGTGCATCAAACGAATAGGCCTCCGGAACCCACACCACATCCAGGCCGGCCTTTTCCAGGATCTGGATTTCTTTGGCGGTCTCCTTGAAGCCGCCGGCATAACTGATCAGTGAAGAAATACGCATCTGGTGCCTCGTTTTTGGTTCTGCTGCGTTTGTGCAGGGTCCGGCGCGTGCGCAGCGCGCGTCCGGAACAGGGGCGGGAAATGTAACCGCAAGCCGGGCGAAAGCGTAGGTGGAGTCTTCAGCTGAAAGCAGTGGATGATGGTGTAGCGTTTGCGCAAGATCACCGCATCAGTCATCGGTGTCGCCAACCTCCCGTGGCGACAGGAGCGAGTAGCGTGAGAGTTCTCTCAGGTGTTGTGGCCTGCGGGGTGATGTGGGCTGCCGGCCTTCTTCACGCCGCGGGTCCGCCCGTCGTCGACATGTTGTCGGGCTACCTCAAGGTCGACACCATCAACCCGCCGGGCAATGAAAGCCGGGGTGTTGATTACCTCGTCAAGTACCTCGATGCAGCAGGCATCCCCTATCAGCGTGGAGAATCGGCGCCCGGTCGGGGCAATCTGTGGGCAAAGCTCGAAGGCGGTGATGCGCCGGCACTGATGTTGCTCAACCACATCGATGTGGTGCCGGCGGATCTGTCGTTCTGGAACACGGCTCCGTTGTCCGGCGAAGTCCGTGATGGCCATGTCTATGGCCGTGGTGCCATCGATATGAAAGGGCTCGGCATCGTCCAGCTGGCCGCTTTTCTCGAGCTTGCCAAAGCGGGCAAACCGCTTAATCGGGATGTCTGGTTCGTTGCCACGGCGGATGAAGAGGCTGGCGGAGAATACGGCGCCGGCTGGCTGCTGAAGAATCATGCGGAAACTTTCGCCGACGTCGGTTATGTGCTGAACGAAGGAGGTACGGGGCGAGCGTTTGGTGACAAGACCGTGGTGATGGTCGAGATCACCCAGAAGGTCCCCTTGTGGCTCCGACTGACGGCGTTTGGTCGGCCGGGGCACGGGTCGGCACCCCAACCTGAAACGGCGGTGACTCGCCTGGTCCGGGCGACGAAACGTATCGGCGATACCCGGTTCGCGCCGCGGCTCATTCCCGAAGTGCAGAGCATGCTCGAGTCCATTTCTCCCTATCAGACTGACAGCCGTCTCGCTGCGCAGCTCGCGAATATTGCGGTTTCGGTGAAAGATCCTGATTTCATGATGCGCTTGCAGCTCGAAGATCCCGGCACCCACTCGTTGCTGCGCAACACCTGTTCGATTACGCGGCTTGAGGGCTCCTCAAAGATCAACGTCGTTCCGGCGCGGGCGTCCGCAGAGCTCGATTGTCGGCTGCTGCCGGATCAGAACCCGGAAGAATTTATTGCCGGGCTTACCACCATCATCTCTGATGAGAACGTGCAGATCGAAACGCTGATGAGCTTTACACCGGCGATCAGCAATACGCAGAATGAGGTGTTTCGCGCGATTGGAACGATCAGTGAGGCGATGTTCAAGGCGCCGGTCATCACCACGGTGGCCGGTGGTTTCACTGACAGCCACTTCTTCCGGGATCGGGGCATCACCGCGTATGGCTACTCGCCCTTTGTTTTCGAGCCGGAAGACATGCGTGGAGTCCATGGCAACAACGAACGCATCTCGGTTGAGAATCTCGAGCGCGGCGCGGAAGTGATGACGCGGTTGCTTGAGACAATCGTTTACAGCGATCGACCCCTTGGCGACACTGCTTCAATCCGGCCGGGAGAATAGAGATGGATATGGCTGTCTGGTGGATTGTCATCGGCTTTGGCGTGATGATCGCCGAGCTTTTCCTGAACAGTTTCGTCGTGGTTTTTTTCGGAGCTGGCGCGATTCTTACCGGTCTGGCGATCTGGCTCGGCTTGCCAACGGATAGCGGGCTGCACTATCTGTTCTTTGTGATCGCCTCTCTCGCGCTGCTGTTCGGATTGCGGTCGCACTTCCAACGGATGCTCAAAGGGGATGTCGCAGATGCCGGCGTTGATGAGGATTTTGTCGGCTATGAGGCACGGGTGATCGACGGCTTCGGTGAACAGGATCGCGGGCGAGGCAGGATCGATTTTCGGGGCGCTGCATGGCAGGCACGATCGGCAGAGCCAACGTTAACGGCAGGTACGGTCGTGCGAATCGCCAGCCGCGATGGCATTGTGCTCATCGTTGAAAAGGTCTGAACAAGGTGCTCTTTCCCGGCTTGATCCGGATTCGATCCCGACTTGGAGGTGAGTGATGGATTTCAGCGGAATTGTGCTGCTGCTGCTTCTGCTCTTTGTGGTGGTTGCGCTCTTCAAGACTGCGCGGGTGGTGCCGCAGAGGGAGCAGTTCGTCATCGAACGCCTCGGAAAGTACGACAGGACACTGGACGCCGGCTTTCACATCCTTATTCCGTTCATCGACAAGATCGCCTACAAGCACACGCTGAAGGAGCAGGCGCTCGATGTGCCGTCACAGACGTGTATCACCAAGGACAACATTGCGGTTGCCGTGGATGGGGTTCTCTTCATGCAGGTAGTCGATTCCCGCGCCGCAAGCTACGGCATCGAGAATTACGCCTTCGCCACGGCCCAGCTGGCGCAGACCACCTTGCGTTCCGAGATCGGCAAGATCGAACTGGATCGTACCTTCGAGGAGCGGGAGACGATCAATGCCCAGGTCGTTTCAGCGGTGGATCGGGCCGCGGAACCCTGGGGTGTGAAGATCCTTCGCTACGAGATCAAGGACATCGTTCCACCCACCACGGTGCGTGATGCGCTCGAGAAGCAGATGCGCGCGGAGCGGGAGCGACGCGCCGTTGTCGCCCAGTCTGAAGGCGATCGTCAGGCGCGCATCAACGTTTCGGAAGGCGAGAAGCAGGAGACCATCAACCTGTCTGAAGCGGAGAAGCTGAAGCAGATCAACGAAGCGCAGGGTCGCGCTGAAGAAATCCGGTTGATCGCGGAAGCGACGGCGCAGGGTTTGCGCGAAGTGGCGCGAGCGATCAATGAGCCCGGTGGCCAGGAAGCGGTGAACCTTCGTGTCGCGGAGCAGTGGGTCAAGGAGTTCGGACGCCTCGCCCAGGCCAGCAACACCATGATCATTCCTGCACAGATGGGTGATGTGGCGAGTGTGGTGGCGACAGCCCTCAAGACCATGCAGTCGCTCGAGAAACCCAAAACGCCCGCCTGAAGGTTGGCGTAAGGGCCCGCGCTACTGTGCTTCCTTGATTCCTGGATCGGGGGCGGTTCCTTTCCACGGCATACTCACCCCGGCACCCTGAACCCAGGACGTTTCGGTTTCGACTGTGAGCGTCCGGTTCGGGCGGTCAACCGCAGTAATCCGGGCGGGAGAGGGGGCCGATTCGATCATGACCCAGTCACCTTCTTCGCCGGCGATGCCATTGCCGTCGAAGAACCAGCCGGCATCTTCCACCTGAAAACTTCTGCCGCGGCCCGAAGCGGATGTGATCCGCGTGAGAAACACTCCTTTGTTGATGGCAGGGCTGTCCGGTTTCAGGCTGTAGTTGTGGGCAGCGGCTGCAACGAACCCCGGATCACCCACAAAGCTCTGGGTGAAGTGGCCTTTCGATGAACCTGCCTCGATTTCCTCACCCAGGCCGAATTCGTTGTGAATCACCTGGGTGCCGAGCGGGCTGCCAAAGACGTTGCCCTTGAAGTGGTGGCCGATAAACGAATCCCGGAACAACACCTGCCCCGGGCTCACGCCTTCGCAGTTGCCTTCTTCCGCCCAACCCTTGTTGTCCCAGAGGATGTTGTTGGCGTAGTGGTTGTCGGCGATGCCTTTATCTCCTTCGGTCTTGGCGCCAAAGAGAGCGATGCCGCCGCACTGGTTGCCGTGAAAGACGTTGTGGTACACACGATTGCCGGTGTTATGCAGGGCCTCTGTTTCATAGTGCGTCATGCCAAGGCCCACGTTGGCATCGAAGAAAGTGTTGTAGCGGATGATGCCATCCTGCCCGGCATACTGGATGCCGTTGCCGCCTGACGTGCTGTAGTAACGCGTGGCTTTCGCAAAGACGTTGTGTTCGAACAGGTTTTCGCGGGTCCGATCAAGAATGGCTTCAGATCGGGCGTACTTGCCGTTACCGACCCAGGCCGTGGTCGGTGCCTCGCAGTCGAAGACGCTCACCATTTTCTGTTCCGGGTTGGCGAAGTGGTTGCCGCGAACCACGTTGCCGTTGCTGCACTTCAACACCAGGAGTTCATGGCCGGCGAATTCGAATCGGTTCTTCTCTATGACGTTGTAGTCGGAGTGCACCAGAGACAGGCTGTCAGTGCCTTTGATGAACCGGTTGTTGACGATGCGGTTGTGGGTGCTCCAGCCGAAGTAGGCTCCACCCCGTTTGCTTGAAGAAGGATAGGTATTGGCCGTGTCGAACGTATTGCCCTCAATGACGTTGTGATGGGAGTTGATTGCCCGCATGAAGCCCACGGATTCGGTTACCGTGATGCCGCTCACGGTGTTGTAGCTTACGTTGTCCAGCCAGATCGGGCCGTATTGTTCTCCGCCTTCCGCTGAATCCACGTTGTTGATGATCACTTTCTCACCGGGTGCGGCCTTGAATATGATGGGTGCCTGCGCTGTTCCCGAGACCGTCAGCCTCAGTGCTTCCTGGTACTCACCACCGCGCAGGATGAACGTCGTCCCGGGTTTTGCATTTCGTTTGATGGAAGCGAAGTACTGGTATGCGGTTTCTTTGCCGCCACCACACGCCCGTTTCGCCGGATCGTAGCGGCGCTCGCAGTCTCCCCACAGCGATCCGTCGATATAGAGCGTGGATCCGAAGGTGATGAGCGGTGTCTGGAGGAGCAGCACACCGCAGAGAATTGCCGGGAGCTTGGACATGTGTGTCATACGCAGGAATGAATACCGCACGCTACCACGACGCCCTGGGTCCGGATGTTATGCAGGTGTCAGATCAGGCAAGTCGGAAGAGTTTTTCCGCGTTGGTTCTGAGAACGCGGCGGCGTTTTTCCGGTGTGAGCGTCGACACAGTCTGACGGATGATGTCCGGCGCGAGGATGTTGGCGTCGATGTGCGGGTAATCGGAACCCCACAGGATATTGTCGAGGCCAACGAGGTCCAGCATCGCGTCGATGGTCCGTTCGTCCGGCTCGGCGACGAAGTAGCAGTTGCGGCGGATGTAGTCGCTCGGACGCAGTTTGAGCGGATTGCCGAGAGCGGCCATGACGTTCCATTTTTCGTCGAGGCGATCC